>Ga0187864_10001250_pt1 | contig 25154 bp, 21 predicted proteins | sample June2016WEW_11_4_FD_132985 | JGI IMG/M metagenome (GOLD analysis project Ga0187864, IMG submission 132985) | Peatland microbial communities from SPRUCE experiment site at the Marcell Experimental Forest, Minnesota, USA - June2016WEW_11_40 | ecosystem: Environmental > Terrestrial > Soil >...
AGCATCAGCTTCCGAAGATGGGTCACAGTGACCTCCTTGTGACCCACAACTTACACGAGTGACAATGCTCGGGGACAACCCACGCGGTAGCGTCCGCCGCGCTAGCGGCTTAGTTCAAACGCCTTTCCAGGAACTCATCAAACGACCCCAGATTCTCCAGTCGCCAGTATTGTCCTGTCCGTATCTCGCACAGATAGCCTCCGAGCTCGACAAAGTGCGGCACGGCGCCGACTCGGGTCCTTTTCTGTGCTTGCCTTAGAGTAACTTATAAGTCACAATGACGGAGTGCTTGAGGTTCGCCGGTACATCGCCGGTGCGGGAAAAACTATAACGAAAGGACGTGCAAGCCGTGAAAGATAAGGCGAGCATTCTCCATGATGAAGCAATGGTTAAGGAACTGCGCGAGAAGCCAAGCTCCGCCGCCGAGTATCTGAGGGCGGCACTGGAAGACGGGGAAGAGCCACGGGTGCTGCTGGTGGCCCTGCGCCGAGTAGCTGAAGCCCGGGGCGGTGTTGCCAAGGTGGCCAAGGCCGCCGGGGTCGAACGCGAGAGCCTTTACCGAGCGCTGTCAGCGCACGGCAATCCACGACTATCGACGCTGGTTGCGGTGACCAAAGCAATGGGTCTGAAACTTACCGTTGAACAATTTGCGCCGCCTGTTCAGGCCGGCAACATCCGGCTACTGGTGTTGGACTTCGACGGAGTGCTCACCGACAATCGCGTTCTAGTATCCGAAGATGGTAGCGAGTCTGTTTATTGCAGCCGTGAGGATGGGTGGGGAATTGGCAAGCTGACCAAAGCCGGAGTGGACGCCATGATCCTTTCGACGGAGCGTAATCGGGTTGTAGGAGCCCGTGCGCGCAAGCTTCAGATCGAGTGTGTGCAAGATTGCCCGAACAAATTAAAGGCATTGCAAGAGATTGCCCGACAGCGCGGGCTCAGTCCGAAGGAAATCGCTTACGTCGGCAATGACGAAAACGACCTGGAATGCATGCGCTGGGTCGGCCTGCCCATAGCAGTCGCGGACGCGAATGAGGCGGCGAAGAATATTGCCCGCTGGGTAGTCCCGCGCAACGGAGGGCAGGGCGCCGTACGGATGGTGTGCGATTACCTCGTCCTTTCGCTGCCGCCAAATCGTAACGCTATTGGCCAAATTCCTGGGTCGCCATAGACGACACGACGCATCGAGGTATACAATGTATATCTGAGGAAATTTTTATGGCTACCGGCATGGTTCATATCCGCGTGGACGGAAAAGTGAAGGCGAAAGCTGCAAGAACACTGGCTTCGATGGGCCTGACTATCTCCGATGCCGTTCGCCTTCTGCTGACTCGCGTTGCGGCGGAGAATGCCCTGCCGTTTGAGGTGCGCGTTCCCAATCGCGCAACTGTAGCAGCCATTGAGGCTGGGGAGCGCGGTGAGGTGTCCAGAGCGACCAGCGCCGCCGCGATGATAGCCGACCTGAATGCGAACGATTGAATGGACTGCGGCCTTCAGGCGCGACTATAAACGCACCAAGGCAACGCCCCGGCACAAGGACATTGAGACGCTGCTGCCTGAGATTGTCGGCCTAATGGTCGACGACAAGCCGCTCAAGGAGAAGTTCCGCGATCACGGGCTAGGCGGCAAGTGGAAAGGTCATCGCGAATGTCACTTGAAGCCGGATTTGCTGCTGATCTACAAGCTGCCTGATGACGAAACCTTGCGTCTGGTGCGCATGGGTTCTCACAGCGAGTTGTTCGCCAAATAAGAATGGTTCATCATCGAACTCGGCGTTCTTTGTCGTTTACCGGGCAGATTACAAAGTAATGTTGGTGGAGGCGAGGGGAGTTGAACCCCTGTCCGAAAATGCTGCCAGCAAGGAGTCTACATACTTAGTCGCATTCCATCGCGGCGCCCAATCCCGCAAGCGAACTCGCAAGACCGTGCCGCACGTTCACCTCTCGCGCTAAGAACGGACAAGAAACGCGAGCGGCTAGCCTGTAGGTCTTACCCCAAACTCCCAGACATAGAGCTCAGAGCCAGTCCGCTGTATGACGCCCTTCCCGCAGCCCACGGACAAAGCCGCGGAGGACGGCTACCTACAATTAGGCAGCGTATGCCAGCTGTTGATTGTTGGCAATTATCGTTTTGCACACGATTACGGGTGCATGCACCCCGGTATGCCTCCTGGCCGCATCCATTCCCGTCGAAGCCGTGACGCCCCCATCTGAACTGCATGTGCGTCGGCTGTCTTGCACAGCCGGCCTAAACTGGTGTCCATTGCCGCAACCGAACATCGGCTGCGCCAATTTCATGGCGACCGTTTTCAAAGATCTATCTTCAATCTTAGTAGATGGACGAAAGAAGTCAACCCCAAGGCGGCTGGTTGGCCGCACTCCGAACAAGTCCAAACCGGGTTGAAGCCTTCTTACTCTTACTCATTTGATGCTCCGAGAGGCACCTGGGGCTCTTCAATTCGGGCTTCGGGCGGAACCTGATCCGCACCATTTACAATGGGTCTGCCGTCGTGCCGTAACAGATCCGCTGGCTGTGATTCCGGGATTACGGAAAATTGAAACTCGGACGAGTTAGTTTCATCAAAATCCCGTAACCCCGTTCAACAACATCTCAGTGCGCGGAAGAAAGCTGTGAGAGCATGCCGACGGCAGACCTGGTAAGAAATGAGATCAGCGAAGTGAATCCCGACTGTATTCGGTTCGAACAAATACCGCATGCCTCGCGGCTGTTTCTCGATTTTCTTGCACGCCCGGCGGACTCCGGGTCCCCAATACGCACTGCGGTTGCGCGTGCTGGGGTGGAGGGGCTGGACCGCTTCTTCGCCCCGAACAGCATTGCAGCCATTGCCGAACACGCGCGCGCCCTCAACTTCGATCCGCAGCGCCGGCAGGCCATTGCGGATGTGCTGGAGCGGCAGAACCGTGAGTGGGGAGCCTCGGGCGCGACCCTTGCCTCGATTGCGCGTCTGCGGGCGGGCGCGGTTGCCGTAGTCAGCGGTCAGCAGGTTGGACTATTTGGCGGACCTCTCTATTCGATTCTGAAGGCTGCGGCGGCCGTGCAACTGGCGGCGGAGCTATCGTCGAAGGGAGTCGATGCCGTGCCGTTGTTCTGGCTGGCGACCGAAGACCACGACCTCGCCGAGGTGAACCAGGTGGCGCTGCCCGCCGCCGATGGCCGAATGGAAATCGTGACGGCTCCGGTGGAGGCCGGCGCTAACATACCCGTCGGAGAAGTGCGTTTCGGAGCGGAGATCGAGCCGCTGGTCGAGCGGGCGGCACAGCTTCTTGGTCCGGAACTGAGCGCTATGCTGAAGTCCAGCTATCGCGCGGGCGAAACCTTCGGCAGCGCATTCGGCCGCTTGTTCAGACAGGTATTCGCCGGCACCGGCCTCATCCTGCTGCAGCCGCTCGACAAGGATGTGCATGCCATTGCCAAGCCCCTGCTGCAAAGCGCCGTGCAACGTGCCGAAGAACTCGATCGGGAGTTGTTGCGCCGGGGCAGGGAATTGCAGGCTGCCGGCTACCATGAACAGGTAAGAGTCACGGGCTCATCGACCCTGCTGTTCATTCTTCAGAACGGCGAGCGCTCGGTAATGCAGATCGCGGGCGACGATTTTCTGGTGCGCGCCCAGAGACTGCCGCGCGCCGAGGTTTTGCAACGGCTGGAAGAGCATCCCGAGCAGTTCAGCCCCAACGTGCTGTTGCGCCCGGTGGTCCAGGACTACCTTCTGCCCACGGTGGTCTACTTCGGGGGCCCGTCTGAGATCGCATACTTCGCGCAGGCGGCTGTGGTGTATCAGAATCTGCTCGGCCGCGTTACTCCCGTGCTTCCGCGCCTGAGCCTGACGGCGGTCAATGGCCGTCTGCAGCGCCTGCTGCGACGTTATGGGCTGCAATTGCCGGATTTGTTTCGCGGTGAGACGCATCTGCGCGAGCTGCTGGCATCGCGGGTTCTGCCAGCCGCCGTGCAGGAGCAATTTGGGCAGGGAAGCCAGACCATCGACAAGCTGATCGCGCAGTTCGCGGAGCCTTTGCGAAAGCTTGACCCGACGCTGGTGGACGCCGCCGAGAAAGCGGGACGCAAGATGCATCATCAGGTCGAGCGGCTGGCGGGAAAGGCGGCGCGTGCCGAGTTGCGCAAGAACCAGCAGTTGTCGCGTGAGGCGGCAGAGCTGATAAATGGTCTTTTTCCGGCAAATACCTTGCAGGAGCGGATCATTCCGGGCATTTTTTTGCTGGGCGCACATGGAATGGGCCTGCTGGAGAGGCTGGTGGAGACGGCCGGCAACCACTGTCCCGGGCACCAGATGCTTTATCTCTGAAGCTTCTTAAAACCGCCGCTAGAGCGGTTTAGGAATTAGTGTATTCTGCGTTCACCGACGGGCTGACTGTCACCCCAGCAAACGCCAAAAGCAGCGTTCGCTGGGGACCTCGTATGCCCGCCCGGCTGCTTTGACGACTACACCTTTCGCTAGACTGGCAAAACTGGGGTAACATTTAGGGCATGGCAAAGAACCCTCCATTGTTCGAAGTTGTTTGCCCATGCTGCGAGGCGGTGCTGAAGGTCGATTCCGCCACACGGTCCGTGATCTCCCACACGCCGAAGCCCACTCCCAAGATGTTTAATGATTTCGAGGAGGCGGCCCGCTCCATGAGAGAGCAGGAGGGCCGCAAGGAATCGATCTTTCGACAGTCCGTGGAGAACGAGAGAAACAAGTCGGATCTGCTGGAGAAGAAGTTTCAGGAGGCTGTACGCCGCGCTAAGGAGACTCCTGATACGCCCGGCAAGCCCTTGCGCGATTTCGACCTGGATTAGCGTAGCGTTCCGGAAGTTCGCGTAATAGTTTTTGAAGTGTCATTCTGAGCGAGCGTAGCGAGCGAAGAATCTATGTATTTGACTCGTAATGCATAGATCCTTCGCTTCGCTCAGGATGACATCCTAAACTTAGCAGCGAACTTCCGGGACAGCACACTAGAACTGGTTACATAAGAATCTCGCGTGGACCACGACGACGCCGTACTCGCTCATTCGCATTCGCAGCATCTCCGCCCCCTGCTGCTTGGGCATCGCGGGACACGCCGGGGCGCGCCGGAAAACACATTTTTCGCCTTCGATAAGGCGTTGCGCGCCGGTTGCGACGGCTTCGAATTCGACGTTCGCCTCAGCTCCGATGGGCGCGGCGTTGTCTGTCACGATCCGACTCTGCATGGTCTGGAGATAGCGCAGTCGAGTTTTTCCGACCTGCTTGCCGCGCGCCAGGCGAAGTCGAATCCGCGGTCCAGCCAAGATAGGTCCAGCCACGGCGCCCCCCAGTTGCCTTGCTTCGAAGATGTGCTCGCCAAATACGCCGAGTGTGCTTTCCTCGACATTGAACTGAAAACCGAGGGTCTTGAAGAGGCGACGATCCAGTTGCTTGCCCGCTTCCCGGCGAAGCGCGGAGCCGTCGTTTCGTCGTTTCTGCCGGAGGTTCTGCGCAGGTTTGCCAGCCTGGATGCGGGGTCCCCGGCACGCGCCGCCGAATGCGCCGTTGGCGATAGCAGTGCTGCCCACCCTCTTGGGCGCACCACCTCTCAGAAGAGCTCACGAGTTGCGCGCGGTGGGGCAGAGAATATTCCGCTCGGGCTCATCTTCGATAATCGAGAGGCGATGCGGCAATGGGAGCAGCTTCCGGTCTCCCATCTTATGCCGCGCCATGATCTGCTGGACCGCCGGCTGGTGAATGAGTTTCACGCCGCCGGCAAACAGGTGTTTGCCTGGACGGTGAACCGGGAGCGCCAGATGCGCTCTCTGGCGGAGAGGGGGGTGGACGGCTTGATTTCCGACAATCCGGAATTGCTAAGCCGGTTTCGTAAAAGGTTTATCCCATAAAGGCCTGGAGAAATTTGCTCGCCCAGGACTTGAAGTTTGATGGTGCCCCATGTTCGCCCGCACCAGGGGTCCCCGGCGAGGCTCAGCTCGCTGGGGTGATCGGGCTAATGTGGGGTGGTTAGAAGCAGGCGACTCGGATTTCACCATCGTGGATTCCCGCATTTTGCTTGGCGGACTCCGCTCGGTTACATTGAATCGATGAGGAATCGATGAGCGAAACAGGCGAACGCTTCGAACGCGCCGTCGCAATTATGGCGCGCCTCCGTGCCCCCGGCGGCTGTCCCTGGGATCGGGAACAGACTTTTGACACCATCAAGCAATACACGCTGGAAGAGACCTACGAGGTGCTGGAGGCGATTGAGAATCGCGACTGGAACGAACTCACCAGCGAACTCGGGGACCTGCTGCTGCAAGTGCTTTTCTACGCGGAGATGGCAAAGGAAGACGGTCATTTCTCCGTGGACGACGTGCTGGACCGGCTCTCGACGAAGCTGGTGACGCGTCATCCCCACGTTTTTGGCGAGGTCAAGGCGGAAACCTCCGCCCAAGTACTGCGCAACTGGGAGGCGATTAAGCAACAGGAGCGCAAGCAGCGCGAACCGGACCGGCTAGGGGAAGATGAAAAGCCGAAATCGATCCTCGATGGCGTCTCTTCGGCAATGCCCGCTCTGCTGGAGGGATTGAAGCTCAGCAACAAGGCCGCCCATGTCGGCTTCGACTGGCCCAACATCGAAGGTCTCTTCGACAAGCTCAAGGAAGAACTCGAAGAGCTGAGGCACGAGGTGAATCAGATTCCGCCGCCGGGGCCGATGCCCATTGGCCGCGGCATTGCCGGCGCCCGCGGACAGGTGCTGCCCGAGGAGCTGAAGGCGCGATTGGAGGACGAGGTCGGAGACTTGCTGTTCGTGCTGGTGAACATCGCACGCTACCTGAATGTCGATCCCGAATCCTCACTGCGCAAGACGAATCGCAAATTTCGCCGGCGTTTTCAGCACGTCGAGGAGGCTTTGCGCAAAGCAGGGAAGAAGCCGGAAGATGCTTCGCTGGATGAGATGGAAGCGCACTGGCAGGCTTCCAAGAACGACGAAAAGTGACACCGCAGCGAAGGATACAGCGTCTATGGCACTGCTCTAGTCCCTGGAAAGGGCCGATGCGAGCTGCTCGCCTGATTTGCGGAGCATCTCGAGCGCCTGCTTCACGTTCATCTTGGGCACAGGACGGAAGTCCCACTCGGTTTCCGTCTGCTCGATGTGGAGGCGCTTCACCATCAGGATCTTTCCGTCGAACTTCAACTCCATACGGGTAGTGTCCCAGTGCCCGTTTCCCACGTCTGCCTGTTCGAGGACGAATCTCCCGCCCTTATAAAGCCTGCCAAGGACTCCCCACCCGAAATCCACGTCTCTGAACAGGGTGCCGTCGATCTTTGCCAGCCGCATGACGTTGGTATCGATCCAGACTTGGCCCTTCATTCCCTGGTAAACCTGCGTCTCGCGATCGGGCGGATCGAAATTTGGATTCGGTGAAAAATCCAGCTTTACCACTTGGTGCCCCTGCGGCGTTGTTTCCGTTCCCGCGTAGGCGTAGTTGAACGCATCCGCCAGGGCGCAAAGAAGTTTCTGAGTGTGCTGCTCGTCTGCTTTCTGCTGCTTTGTCTTTTCGCGCATTTTTGCAGGATCGAGCAGGCGATTGATGCGGTTGTCATCGGCTTTGCGCTGCTCTGGCGTCAAGGGCTTGTCGTTGATGGCCACCAACCGGCCGATAAGGCCGTCCGGCGTCTCGACCATCTGCTTGGTCTGCGAACCCTTTGGCTTCGCTACACGGTCCATCCACATGTAGAACCGCGAGGTTTTCGGGTTCTCCATTTCGTTCGCTATGGCCTTGCGGACCAACTCGATAGGCGGCGTTGCCGGTTGAGTCTGCGGCACCTGCGCCACGCCGAGCGCGCCCGCGAGGCACACACCAACCGCGATCAGCATCAGAGCTGCTGGAAGAACGGGATGTCGATAGCGAAGATGCATGATTGAAGAATCGCTGGCGCTTAATCTCGCATTCTTTAGACGACGCCCGCAGGAGCCCGTTGCAAATGTGAACATCGGAATCGGGAATTCCACTTGCCTGCAATAGCCTTCTGGACCAGTTTCGCACTAAAGCGGCCGGTATGACATTCCCTTGGATTTTTATGGATTACCGATGAGGAAGTTGCTTTTGCGTTTTGGGGCGCGAGTCAGTCCGGCGGAAGGAAGGCTCGTGGCGAAGAAAGTGAAGGAAAAACTTCAGATAAAATCTGTAAGATACTGAAATAACAATAAAAAAGCCAACGTTAGTTGGCCTCATAACTCGCAGATCTGACAAAATATCGTTATCGGTCCGGCTGGAAAGGCAGTCCCATTGTCTCGTCCGGAGCGCATCAGCAAAACCGCTGTTCCCCTGGTTTCGGCCATGCCGCCAGCGATCCGCCAACCGAACCGACGTTTACTCCTGATGCAATATGCGGGCCAAACTCTCTGGCCGGGACTCGATTAGGTTAACGGCACTGAAAATAAAGAGCTTTGCTGGTTTTTGCGGCCACATCAGGCGAGTCGTGACCGGATGTCAAAGAGTTCATCTACTCGTTACTAACTAATAATTGGCACTGAGTTCCACCCGGATGCTTCTGATGAGCATCTCGGTTCCTCTCTGCTTATCAGAGTTGATGGCGCGGGCCCTATGCGTCGCCACCCATTCACCCCAGTGAGCGGGGTCTCCCCATTCACCCATCGTCCTGGGAAAAGGTCAGGGGCTTCAGTTTCGAACCAGTTCCTTTTCCATGGCTGGAGTAAGGGCTTCTTTGACGGCCATTTCAGCCAGAATCGCCGTCGCATCGAGCCTGGTGAAGCCTTCCTTCAGATAGGGGAATACCAGCGGTATCTCGGTGCATCCGGCGAGGACGGCTTCCGCCGCGTGGTTCCTGATGATCTCGTCGAGTTGCGCGAGGAACGGATTGTTCTCTATCTGTCCGGCCTTCACCGCGTCGATGGCGGCGTCAACGATTTTCTGTTCTGCCGTCGTGGGCGCCTGAAGCAGCATGCCAAAATCGCGGAACGCGTTCTGATAGAGCTGTACGTGTACCGTACCGATGGTCGCGAACAGCAGAATCCGGCCGGAAAGTTGCGAATAACGTTCGAACGCGTAGCCGGCGGCGCAGGTAATCATATTCAATATGGGAACCTTCACCGCGCGCTGCAGCTCCTGTATCCAGTGATGTGCCGTATTGCACGGCATCACTATGAAATCCACGCCGGCTCTTTCCAGCACCTGGGCCGACTTGGTCAGTTGCGCCATGGGACTCTCCCCGGCGTGCATAATGGCGTTCACCCGCGAAGGCACTTGGGGATTATTGTCGATAATGATGCGGAGATGCTCCTGGTCGACTGAGGCCGGAGTGCGTTGCACAATCTTGGCGAACAAATCCACCGTCGCCATAGGACCCATTCCACCCAGAATTCCGACGGTTTTTGACATGGACCGCTCCTTGAAGCTGATATCGCGCTTGCAAGCCTAAAATTAAGCTAGCTTGGCTCCGAAGTCGAGTGCAAACTAGAGCGGTTCCAAGGTTGATGTTCCCAGCGCTAGCACCGCCGGGCTGGGCGCCCGGCTACTTCGCTGGGTATACCTTCCGCGAATCTGGTCTAAGAATCATGACTCGGCCTGGGATGCCTGGGGAACGGCCCGCCTCTGAAGTTGATTCTCAAGGAAACCGGCGGCTTGGCGGCCTTGCCAGGGCGGAATTGGGGCAAATTGATTGCCGCGCCGACTGGGGCCGCAGAACCGGATTGCCGCTGCACCCGTGGTTGGGTATAGTCGATGGGTATAGTCAAAGTGTTGGCCTCGCCGGATACCGGGGTAGCAATTGTCCGTCCCGGACCGGCAGCCGAATAGAGAGCGTCGCCAATGTGGAAATCGCGCAAAGATGATGAAACCCCGCCCCCGTTGTCTCCTCAGCCGCCGGTAGCTCCGGCTTGGGAGGCGCGTCCCGCACAGCCGCCAAAGGTGGAAGATTCGCGCGCCGAATCCGCGCGCATGCCCAAGACCGATGTCGCGCGGATTGGCCGCTCAGTCGTCGTAAAAGGTGAGCTTGCCGGGGCTGAGGACCTCTTCGTGGACGGAGAAGTCGAGGGCAGCATCGAGCTCCGCGGTCACAGCCTGACCGTCGGTCCCAACGGCCGGGTTCACGCGAACATCGTGGCCCAGGATGTGGTAATTTTCGGCAAGGTCGAAGGCAATGTGCGCGGCAATGAACGCGTGGAACTGAAGAGGTCGGCGGTTTTGCACGGTGACATCTTCACGCAGCGCATCGTCATCGAAGACGGAGCTTTTCTGAAGGGCGGCATCGATATTCAAAAGGCCGAGCCCAAAGCCGAGGTTCGTCGCGAGACACCGGCGGCGGCTTCGGCGGCAGCGCCTGCAAGCAGTCCTGCGCCCGCGCCGGTTGTTTTGCAGACTCCTTTGCTGGATGGCAAGTAGGCGAGTTCGCCTTCCCCGGAGAGAGCCCGGCTGGCGCTCGCGTAATCCTGATTTGAACGGTGGACCTCAACAGGTAAACGAGGTGGGTTTCTTTCGTAACATTTTCGGAGTCGATAATCCCGCCAGAGCGGGAGTTGGCGCTGGTGCGTCAGAACCCATGCGGCGCCGTTCAACGGGCTTCCACGAGTTCATCCGTGCGATCGGAAAGCCCGAGGGACAGGTCGTGCTGGACCTGGGGCCAACCTCGCCCGCCAACCTTCATTTCATTACCGGACTCGGACACCGCGCCTACAACGAAGACCTGTTGCTGGCGGCCAGCGACCCCGAGCTGTTGATTCCCGCTGCCGGCGGCGACGACAAGCGCACCATCAACGTGAACCGTTTCCTGGCTGAGAACCTCGACTACGAGCCCGAGACCTTCGATGCCATTCTTCTCTGGGATCTTGCCGACTATCTTCCGGAAGCGCTGGTGAAATCGGTGATCGATCGCCTTCACCGGGTCATGAAGCCAAAGGGCATTCTGTTCGGGTTCTTTCACACCAAGGACGCCGGTCCCGAAGCTCCCTATTACCGCTTCAACATAGCTGCCGCGGATACGATTGAATTGCGCCGGGGACCTCAGTTCCAACTGCAAAGAATCTTCAATAACCGCCACATAGAGAACCTCTTCCACGACTACTCTTCCGTCAAGTTCTTTCTCGGGCGCGACAACATGCGCGAGGTTCTGGTCATTCGCTAAAAGCGTAGTAGGTCAATTTGGATGGTGCTTGGGGTGAATCTTTCTGCTTGGTGCCCCACGTTCGCCCGCGTCGGGGTCCCCAGCGAGGCTCGGCTTGCTGGGGTGATTGGGCTAACGTGGGGTAGTTCGACTGGCGCCCGAGTCCCACATCTGCTAACTGCGGCAGATGTGGGGCACCGTCCGAAAAAGTCGCGGGCGCAGCCCGCAACACCATCGCGGCGATGTCATCTCTGACGCCGTGTCAGACGGTTTCCAGCTCTTCTTCCAGCAGTTGCTTGTTATGCAGGTCTGTATAGCGGCCGTTCAACGAGAGCAGTTCGTCGTGGGTGCCGTACTCGACGATCTCGCCGTCATGCAGAACGGCGATGCGGTCGGCATTGCGCACGGTCGAGACGCGATGGGAGATGAAGATCGTGGTCCGTCCCTGCATGACCTCGCGCAGGTGATTGAGGATGTGGTCCTCGGTCTGGGTATCGACGCTCGCCAGGGCGTCGTCGAGGACAAGAATGCGCGGGTTGCGTATGACCGCGCGCGCGATCGCCGTGCGCTGCTTCTGGCCGCCTGAGAGTGTCAGCCCGCGCTCGCCGACGGTGGTCGAGTACTTCTCCGGAAAAGCTTCAATATCGGGGGCGATGCGGGCGATCTCTGCCGCCCGCTGAATCTCTTCTTCGCGGGCGTTGTCCGTGCCAAAGGCAATGTTTTCCCGGACGGTCGCGCTGAAGAGAAAAGTCTCCTGCGGAACGAATCCGATATTCCGGCGAAGGTGTTCCAACTGAAATTCGCGGATCGGCCGTCCGTCAATCAGCACCATGCCCGGCTCCGCGTCGTAAATGCGCGGGATGAGACTTACCAGCGTAGACTTGCCGCAACCTGTCGGGCCGACAATCGCCAGGCTGCTGCCTGCGGGAATCCTCAGGTTGATCTTCTTGAGAACGCGTACGCCCTTTGCGGCCGGCGCGCCGGACGGGTGAAACGCGGCTGCGGGCGAATCGCCGTTCTGGCCGTTACCGTTTGGCGAGCCTTCCAGCGGATAGGCAAAAGTGAGATTGCGGAACTCGATCTCGCCGCGGATCGGGGTGTCGGCAGCAAGTTGCGGCAGCGCTGGATCGTCCTTGATCTCGACCGGTTCGGTCAGAATCTGGTTGATGCGCCCCATCGAGGCGGTGCCGCGCTGGAAGATGTTGATGACCCATCCCAGAGAGATCACGGGCCAGGTGAGCTGCACCATGTAGGTATTGAAAGCCACGAAGCTGCCCACGGTCATGCGTCCGAAGAGCACTTCGCGTCCGCCGAGCCAGAGCACCAGCACGACGGCGAAGCCAAGTATGGTTTCCAGTGTCGGCCAGAGCATTCCCATCAGGCGCACCAGCTTCAGACTGCGCGCGATGTACTCCTTGTTCTCCGTCTCGAAGCTGCGGATCTCGGCTTCCTCCTGGGCGTAGGCGCGAATGAGGCGCGCGCCCGAGAAGTTCTCCTGCGCCCGGGCGGAGATATCGGAGAACATGGCCTGGATGCGCTCGAAGCGTTCGTGTATGCGTCTGCCGAAGTATTGCACCACGATGCTGGCCACCGGTAACGGCAGGAACGCCCACATCGTCAGCCTGGGGCTGAGGCCGATCATAAAGATCAATGCGCCGGCGGTGAAAATGAAGGTGTTGGCCGAATACATGATCGCCGGGCCGAGCAGCATGCGTACGGCGTTCAGGTCGTTGGTGGCGCGCGCCATGACGTCGCCGGTGCGGGTTCTCTGATAGTAGCCGTAGGAGAGAGCTTCCAGGTGGCGGAACAAATCGTTGCGCAGATCGAACTCGATATCGCGCGAGATGCCGATCACAACCCAGCGGGTGAGGAACTGGAAGATACCCTTGCCTACGGCTACCGCTACCAGCAGGAGCGAGTAGGTCACGAGCTTCTCATGGGTAACCCCGGCGTTCAAACCGTCAATCGCGCGGCGAATCACCAGAGGAAAGAGAACCCAGATGCCGTTGTTGAACAAAATGGTGAAAAAGCCAATGACAAGTCCGCGCCAGTATCGCTTCAGATATGGAAACAGCGGGCGCAGATTGTTGAACATGCGGTTCGAGGGCCTCTCAACTAATATAAATCAGATGAAATTCTAGCAGTGCAGGATGCGAAGTTGAGGCGTTGAGGCGGCGTCAGAGCCGCCTGCCGAAATCCTGAGCGAAGCGAAGGAACCCGGAATCCCGGCGCGGCGTGGGCTGAGACGCAGCAAAAAGTTTTATCAAAAAGCCCAAATCGGCGCGGGGTGGGATAGGTATCATGGGATGCTTCGCTCCGCTCAGCATGACACCTTGAGTTGTTTCACAAACTTCTGGGACACCAAGCCCTAGGTTGGCACTTTCAGCAGCAGGTATCCGCCGGCCAGAGCGAAGATCATGTCGGGCGCCCAGGCCGCCAACGCGGCCGGCAGTTGGTTGGCGTTCCCCATCGCCTCGAACAGGCCGGAGACGATGAAGTAGCTGACGGCGACGCCGATCGCCACGGCGACTCCCGTCAACGCGCCCCGCCGTCCCTGCGACATGGCGTAGGGCACGGCGAGTATCGCCATGATTAGCGTAATCAACGGGAACGCGAATTTCTTCTGCAGTTGCACTTTGAGCCGGACAACGTCGAAACCGCTCTGCTGCAGGTCGCCTATATAATGCCGCAGCTCTTGGTAATTCATCTCCGAAGACTGCTTGACCTCCTTCTTGAAGTAGGTCGGCCGCTCGCTCACGCCGGGAAAAGTGCGCACGTCGAATCGCGAGTAATCTTCGATGGCCGCTCCGCGGAAGGTGCGCGACCATCCCTGTTCAAACACCCACTTGCCCAGAGTATCGGACCAGTGTGCGCGCGCGGCAAAGGCTCTCCCTTTCAACTGAAACGTTTTGGGCTCGAAGAAGAATAACGAGATGTTCGCGAAGCGGTTCTGATCGGGATCGTAGAACTCGTAATAGAACATATCGTCGTGCTCGCCGAAAATCCATTTGCGATCGGGCCGCAGGTAGGTTTGGGCCGGTTTTCCCTTGATGGTGTTGCGCAGCGTCTCCTGCCGCTTGTTGGCGTAGGGAATGTAGAGTTGATCGAAGACAAAAAGCCCGGCGGCGAGCAGGGCGGAAATGAGAATCACCGGCACGATCATGCGATAGATGCTGATGCCGCTGGCTTTTATGGCCGTCAGCTCACTCGACTTCTGCATCAGCCCGAAGGTAATCAGCACCGCCAGCAGCACGCTGAGCGGCGTCATCATGTAGATCATCGATGGCGTGACGTTGACGAGGTAATCGGCAACCAGGGTCAAAGGGACTTTGTTGCGAACGATGTCGCTGAGCAGCTCGAAAAACGTAAACACCAGCGTGAGCATCAGGAAGGTCATCATGATCAGCACGAGATAGAGCGTGAAATCACGAAGCACCATGTCATCGAGGATCAGTGGAAAGCGCGCGCTGAAGATGCGGCGGCGGCTGGAGCTGCGCTCGAATGCGCCGCCGGCGCCGGCTTTCGAGGACAGGCGCAGCGATCGCCGTGAGCTGTTTTGCAAGCTCTCCTTGAGGCGGCCCCACCAGCCGCGCAGCGAACCGATGTCGATGGGCTGCTGGTCCACTCGCCACAGCAGCACGAGCCCGGCGAGCAGGAAAAAGATGTCGGACATCCACACGCCGAGCCCGGGCGGCATCTTGCCTCCGCGGCCAAACGAGATGCCCATCAGCGAGATCAGGTAATAGGTGAAGACGAGCAGGATCGTCAGCACGAATCCGGTGCTCTTGCCGCCTTTCTTCGAGGAAAGTCCCAGCGGGATACCCACCAGCGCAAGCACCAGACAGGAGGTCGGCAGCGCCAGCCGGCGGTGAAACTCAACCCGGTACCAGCGCGATTTCACCTTGGGATCGTCGATAGGCACGCCGGGCCTGGGCGGCGGTGTTTTCTCCGGATGGTCGGCACGCCAGAGCAACTGAGCGGTGCTCATCGCGGCAACCGGAACCAACTCGCGTTGTTGCGAATTGCTGGGCGGCACGGCAACCGGCAGGTCGGTTTCGGCAAACGTCGAAATCGAGTACTGTTCGGGATCGTGGGGCGGCGTTTCCTGTTGCGAGCCGTTCACCAGGTGCAGGCGGATGCGATCCTGTCCCTCATTGGTCACAATCCCGCTCTGTGCAATCGTGATTTTAGGGTCCGAGGGATCGGTGATGTCGGCCAGGAAGATGCCCTTCCACACGGCAGCGCCGCTGCTGCCGTGGACGTCTTGCACGTAAAGCACCAGGTTCTTGAAGTCTTCGTAGAAGACTCGGGGCTGCACCTCAAACGACGCCTGCGAGGTCTTGAGCCTGTCTTGAAGACGGTCCAGTGCGGCAGCCGATGCCGGCGCAATCCACACGCTGTTGACCACCGCGAGAACCCACGCCACGATCGTGAATATGCTGATAATGCGGAGAAACCTGCCCGAACCGATGCCGCAGGCCCGCATGGCGGTAATCTCGCTGTCCGCCGCCAGCCGGCTGAAGCCGATCAGGATTCCGACCAGCACGCCCATCGGCAAGGTTATGGTAAAAGCGTTGGGAAGGGTCAGGAAGAAAATCTCGGCTACGCTGGGCAGAGGCGCACTGTTGCGGACCACCATCTCCAGAATGCGATCGAGGAGACGCATGAAGATGACGAAGGTGAACAGGGAAACACCGATCGCGGCGTGCGACAGGACTTCGCTGAGAATGTAACGCGTGAAAATTCGCACGGATTTCAGCCGGAGCCGGGGTTCCCAGCAATGGCCGCTTTTGCCATTGCTGGGGTAAAGCCGGATTCCCTCCATCTCCAATTTGCGCCAGGACGCAACCCAGGCGGATTCCCCGGGCACGCGGCCAGCGCCTTGCCCCTTCCAGGCCAGAATCGCGGAAGGTATAACCCGCAAAACCGGGCCTAAGTTGCCGGGAAATCGATCTTTCCAGCAGAGTCTAGCATGCGGACTGCCCGCTTCGCTTCCCCGCCTGTTACAATTCTCGCTCGCATGGCACTGGGAAAGCTCCGCATAGTCCTCCTCTGGCACATGCATCAGCCCTTCTACAAGGATCTGGTGACCGGGGAATATCGTATGCCGTGGGTGCGTATGCACGCGCTCAAAGACTACTACGGCATGGTGAAGCTGTTGGAAGAGTTTCCCGGCGTTCATCAGAACTTCAATCTTGTGCCGTCGCTGGTCAGGCAAATTGAGGATTACGCGGCTGGAACGGCCCGCGATCCTTTGTTCGATCTCGCCTCCAAGCCCGCTGCGGAGCTGAGCCTCGAAGATCGTCGCTTTGGCGTGCAATACCTATTCCATGCGCACCTGGAGCGCATGCTCAACCGCTACCCGCGTTACCGCGAGTTGTTCGACCGCGTCCAGGGGGCGGGGCGCGATCTTGACCTGGCGGTGAACAGCTTGAGCAATCAGGACTACACTGATTTGCAGGTGCTCTCGCAACTGGCCTGGTTCGACGAGTTCTGCCTGCAGCAGCCCGAGATTCGCGAGCTGGTCCGCAAGGGCAGGAACTTCAGCCGCGGCGAGCAGGAGTTGGTGATGAGCCGGGAGGTGGAGATCATCCGTTCGATACTGCCGGCTTACGCCGAAGCCGCTCGGACGCAACGGGTGGAGCTGTCCGCCACGCCTTTTTACCATCCCATCCTGCCGCTGCTTTGCGACACCAATGTCGGGCAAGAATCCAGCCCCGGGCTGCAATTGCCCCGGATTCGCTTTCGGCATCCCGAGGACGCCGAACAGCATATCCAGCTTGCCATGGAAGCGCACGAGAAGACTTTCGGCGTGCGGCCGCGAGGCATGTGGCCCTCTGAAGGCAGCGTCTCCGACGAGGTGCTGGCAATCGCCTCGCGAAACGGGATTGAGTGGATGGCGACCGACGAGGGCGTGCTTGGCCGCTCTCTTGACTTCGCCTTCAACCGCGACACCCAGGGACGGTTGAGCCCCGAAGGCGCATCCAAACTCTACACGATCTATCGTTACTCGAATGGCGACGCGCCCATGCACCTGCTGTTCCGCGACCATCGCATTTCGGACCTCATCGGATTCGTCTATGCCGGAATGAGCGCCGCCGATGCCGCGAACCACCTGTTGAACACTCTGCGTGGGGCAGCCGAGCCGGTGCTCCGCCAAGGCCGTGATGCGGTGATTTCGATCATTCTCGACGGCGAGAACGCATGGGAGACGTACCACGAGTCGGGCAGGGAATTCCTGCGGCGCTTCTACGATTCTTTGCAAAAGGACCCTCAGATCGAGGCCGTGACCATCTCGGAGGCGATAGCGCGTCATCCTGTCAAGCAGTTCGGCGAGCTGCCCCGGGTGACTCCCGGCTCGTGGATCAATGCCAATTTCAATGTGTGGATCGGGGCTCGGGAGGACAACATTGCCTGGGACTATCTCTCGGAAGCGCGCGACTACTACAACGCTAACGCCCACAAGGCGTCGGCGGAAATGCGCCAGCTCGCTTTCGATGAGGTGCTGATCGCCGAAGGAAGCGACTGGAACTGGTGGTACGGTCCGGAACATCACTCGGACAGCGACAGCGACTTCGACGAGCTTTATCGTAAGCATCTGTCCAACGTATACAACGCGCTCGGCGGCGTTCCGCCTGACTACCTCGCGCGTCCCATCAGCATCAGCGGCTTGCGGCCGCGCATCGTTCCGCAGACGGCCTATATCCACCCGCGGGTGGATGGCTATGACACCAGCTACTTCGACTGGCTCGGCGCCGCCATGTATGCGGCCGATTCCCGAACCGGCTCGATGCACGGTAGACAAACCTTCTTCGAGTCGGCTTATGCCGGTATCGACGAAGCCAACCTCTATTGCCGCATCGACTTTGCAGGCGCGGTGCCGCAAGGCGAATTGCGGCTGGTGGTCCAATGCGGCACGCGATTGGCGAAGCCGGGCGCGACCAAGGATTCGGCCCCGGATACACGGCACACGCTAAGCGAAGGGCGCATTCTTCACTTCGAGATTGCGATGCTGGACGGCAAGCTGAAGGACTGGAAGGTGTTCGACGAAAACCCATCCGAAATTGCTAAGCACACTTCGAGAGTCTCAAGAAGGGACGCTCCAGATGGGACAGTGGTGCTGGCTTCGGCCAGACAGCCTTTCGGCGCGGAGGCGACGCTGGCCAGAATCCTGGAACTCAAACTGCCGCTCTCGATGTTGGGGGTAACACAGGGACAAACAATCAATCTACGCTTTACGCTTTGGCGGCAGGGACTACCCTTGGACGCGCTGCCCGTCGATGGCTCGATGGAATTGGAAATCGCCTCCGAAGAGCAGTTGGCAAACAACACTTACAACGACAGCCCGGCGGGGTAGAGGCGGTACCAGAGATACTGTATCCTTCGCCGTGGGTGTCATCGTGAGGAGGTTCGCCGCCTTTGCGAACCGACGTGACGATCTATGCATTTCCCGAGCGTCACCCGAAGGCCGGAAAAAGCAAATACATGGACCCTTACGTCGCGTCCTAACGAGTTCCTTCGCTACGCTCAGGATTTCGCCTGCGGGCTCAGACGCTCGCAAAACGGCTCAACCTCAGGGTGACACATTGGAATAATTTTCTTTGGATACTCCAACCATAACGCCGTCTAGGACGGTCAACCTTTACTGACCTTGCCTGCGCCAACCGGAGTCCGCGCTTGCCAAGCGGACCGGAGCGTTAAGCTCCAGGATCAGAACAGTGCCTACCGGCAGTTCCATGGAGTGCCGCTTAAGCAGATAGTGGCCGGCGGAGACCGTCGCTCCGGCGGCGGCTCCGATGATCGAACCCGCGGGACCGGCTACGACCGCTCCCGCAACTGCTCCCGTACCGGTGAGCGCTACGGTCTCAATCTTCTCGTTGCTTGAAACCACCGGGCCTCTGATCCGGCCTTCTTCATCTACCTTGTTGCGGCGGGGGTTGCCGCTGTCCACAACCGCCGCATTAATGGCGTAGGACTCGCCGTTCGGCAGCGTCATTTTGTCGGGATGCAACCTGAGCGATGGGTGTCCGGCGAAGCGCCGAGGCTGCGATTTGCGGTCGATAAAACCCGTCACCGTCGAACCGGCCGGAATAACCGTTCTGTCGTTGACCCGCACCGGCTCGGTGATATGGCCGTAGAATTTGTCGCCGACGTGGTTTCTGCTGGTCGAGAGCGTGCGCTCCAACCTGATCCGGATCGCGGTTCCCGCGGGCAGTAGCGAAGGATAAACCGGGCGGGTCTCAAGGCTTCTGCGGGGCTGTTGCGGCGCTTCTTTCGCTGACCATGCCGCGGAAGACTTGTTCGTGGAGTTCTGGGCAAAGACGGCCCCGACGAGTGCTAACACACATAGCATGGCAGTCACGTGACGCTTCATCGTACTTCTCCTGGGGGTGGAGGTTCAGTTGCGCCTCAACTGCACAAGAGAAGTAAAACACGGAGAAAACCCGGAGAACCGGCAAAAAACACCGGGAATCACGGAAGATACCCCAGCGGGATATTCGGATGAGCGCCTGGCAGGCTGGCGGCCCAGATCTCCCATCAAGCCCGGACGGTGCCCCACATCTGCTGCAGTGAGCAGATGTGGGACGGTTGACGGACCCGAACAACCCCACATTTGCCAACCGATGGCAAATATGGGGCACCATCGAGTTCAACAGAGACGCCCACCGTACGGCTTCAAGGGTTCCAGCACCAGAAGGAACTTTCACTACCCCGACAGCGGTCGTCCGTCGATGTTCCATGCCACGTGATGAACCGCGCTGGTGGTCGCCAGGATGGCGGATCGCGCCGGAGCAAAAGCCAGTCCGACCAGGTTCGCGCCGGAAAGAATCAGCGATGCCTCGCCCGACGGAGTGAGCCGGACGATGCCGCGGCTTCCTCGCAGCGAGGCGGCAACGTACAGATTTCCGGCGGCATCGAATGCCAGCCCCTGCGGACGTCCCAAGCCGCGAAAAAATTCCCGCACGGTGCCGCTGGTGTCAATCTCGTAGACGGCGTCGAAGCTGGAGATCGTGGGGCCGGTGACAAACAGATTCCCCGAGGCCGCAAAAGCCAGATGGTAAGCCGAGACGCTGGGCTCGAGGGTGGCGAAGACATAAATCTGGCGGTCGCGAGCGATTTTGAAAATCGTTCCACTGCGGTCGCCGACGTAGAGATTGCCTTCCCCATCGAAGGCAATTCCCGTGGCCACGCCCAGGCCCTGCGCATAGGTCGCCATCGCGCCGTTGGGCGAGATGCGGTAAACCGTCCCATTGAAACGGGAGGACACGTACAGATATCCCGCGGAGTCGAGTGCAAGCCCGGTGGCGTTCATCAGGTCGGTGACAAAAGGCCGCACATTGTAGTCGGTGTCGATCTTGTAAACGGAAACGGGAACCGCCTGTCCGCGCGTACCCGAGAAGCTGGCGTAGATATTTCCGTCGGAATCGACCGCGGGGTTGCCGACCGGATGCAGGTCTTCGGAAATTTCGGTCGCCACTCCCAGCTCGATGGCATTCGAGGTGGAGGCCGCATCCGTGCAAACGGTCAGTTGTCCCGAAGCGGTGCCAATGGGTACCTTGGCCACGATCAGGTCGTGCGTCGCCAGGGTTACAGTGGCGTCCGTTTCCCCAAGGCGAACGTTCGGACGGCGCGGCTCCACGCCCATGAGGTGTTGTCCGCGAATGCGGATTTCTCCGCCGGGAAGAGCGAAGGGCGGGTCCACGCTGGCAATATAAGGCCTTGAATTCGATGCACCCTTTGTCGATTGCAGTTTTGCATCCATCGGCAGTGCGTCCGTTCTCCGTTAGGTACTCAGCTTAAGATGCCTGTTCGCAGTAAAAGCTGTAAGACAATGGCGGCATAAACTCCGGCGCCCAGGTCGTCAACTACGATGCCTGTCCCCTCCGGCAATTTTTCCAGGCTTCGGATGGGCGGCGGTTTCAGCATATCGAAGGCACGAAAAAGTATAAAGCCGGCCAGCACAGGCTTCCAAGCGAGGGGCGCGAAGGCGAGCGTAAGCAACTGCCCCGCAACCTCGTCGATCACCACCTGCTGCGGATCTTTTTTACCCGTGGCGCGGGCAAACTGCGTGGCGGCGGGAATGCCCACCGCCGTCACTACCACCACCGCGAGGAGAGCGGCCAGCGTGCGATGTTCGGGCGCAAGAAAACGCGCCAGGGAGCTCCACAGCAGGGTAGCCGCCAGCGAGCCCCAGGTCCCCGGTCCCGGACGCAACATCCCGGCCCCGAAGAATGTCGCAATCAGCCACGCCCACAGGGGCGGACGCCTCGCCGCTACGTGCGGGGCGACCTCGTCAATTTGGTTTGTGCTTTTCATCCTGGCTTGGATCGCTGGATTCATCGCTATGGCGTTTGGGCATGGCGGAGCGAGGCCGCTCGGTGTATTCGGCTTCGCCGCCCGACTCCGGGTCGTTGACCGGAGTTGAGATTACATACCCCCCACTGGCCCACTTGCCAAGATCGATCACGCGGCAGCGTTCACTGCAAAAAGGGAACTCAGGCTCGCTAAAGAGTACGATCTTGCGGCAGGTCGGACAGCGAAGACTGCGAGTTTTTCCGCGTGTCATAAATTCACCTGCACTCCAACTTGATTTCGCGCCGCCGGCGCCAAACTAATCGCGAACACTATAAACGCTATATATGAGTGTCATCCTGAGCGTAGCGAAGGATCCCAGGAAACTGTCTCACCCCGCGCCGCTCTGGACTTTCTGAGTTCCTTCGCTTCGCTCAGGATTTCGGCAGGCGGCTCAGACGCCGCCTCAACGCCTCAACTTCACTCCCTTCGGTCGCTCAGAATGACACCCCCGAACAATTGCACGCATTTCCGGGAAGCGCGCCTCTAAATGAGTTCCGCCACCAAGTCGTAATCGTGTGCTTCCACAACGCGGCAGCGATAGAACTCACCCGGCTTCACCTGCGCGTGTTCGCCGAAGTCGTTAATAAAGAGCTTACCGTCAATCTCGGGCGCATGCATCTGGCTGCGCGCCTCCCACAGCAATTCAGTTTCGCCCGATGGGCCTTCGAGCATCACCTCGAACTCTCGTCCAACGGTGGCCTTGCGCTTGCGGCGGCTGATCTGCTTCTGTGTCTTCATCAGTTGCCGGCGTCGGCGCTCGATTTCACGCGGCGCCACTTTGCCGCCAAGCTGGAACGCCGGCGTGCCCTCCTCGTCCGAGTATCTGAAGACGCCTAGCCAATCGAACTGCGCCTCCCGCACAAAGTCGCACAGCTCCTCGAATTCCTGCTCCGTTTCGCCCGGAAACCCGGCGATGAACGAGGTGCGCAGCGTCAAATTCGGGACAGCTTGGCGCATTTTCTCGATCGAGCGCAGAAAGATGTCCGCCGAGCCGCCGCGCTTCATGCGGCGCAGCACCGCCGCCGAGGCGTGTTGCAGCGGCACGTCCAGGTAAGAGCAAATCTTCTCGCCGGCGGCGATAGTGTCCAGAAGCCGGCCGGTGATCTTGTTCGGATACGCATAAAGAAACCGCACCCATCGCAGTTGCTCGACCTGCGCGAGGCGGTTGAGCAGGTGGGCCAAGCCGTCTTTCAGTCCCAGGTCCTCGCCGTAGCAGGTAGTGTCCTGGCCAATCAGCGTCACCTCGCGTACGCCTTGGCCGGCCAGCCGCGCCACCTCGTTCACAACGGATTCAAACCGGCGCGAGCGGAACTTGCCGCGCAGTTGAGGAATAATGCAAAAGCCGCACGGATGATCGCAGCCCTCGGCGATTTTGATGTAGGCCGAATGCTTCGGCGTGGCCAGCAGGCGCGGCGTGTTCTCGTCATAGAGGTAGGTGGGCAGCTCGGCGGTGGCGCCGTCCCACTGGCTGCGCGAGAATCTTCCGGAACGCTCGCGGGCTTCGCCTTCGGCGCGCGCAGTGAGTTGCCGGTTCACCCCCGATTTCAGGCTTTGGCTTGCCGAGCTGCTGTTGAGGATCTTGAATGGCGAGTCGGGTGGGGGCGTCAGCCCTCCTGCCTCTATCTGGGCGGCGGCGAGAATCTGGTCCAGCTCGCCGGTGCCAACCACGGCATCCACCTGCGGAATACTCTTCTGGATTTCATGGCGATAGCGCTCCACCAAGCAGCCGGCGACAATGAGCTTCTTGCCCCGGCCGCTCTCTTTGAAGCGGGCCATCTCCAGGATCGTATCGACCGACTCCTGCTTGGCGCTGTCGATGAACGAGCAGGTGTTCACCACGATGATGTCGGCATCTTCCGCCCGGCTGGTAATCTCCGCGCCGGAGGTGGCGAGCATCCCCATCATCACCTCGCTGTCGACCAGGTTCTTCGGGCAGCCGAGGCTTACGAAGCCCACGCGCAAGCGCCGCTCAGGGACTTCCGGCGCCGTCTTGGCGGCAGCTTGGCTCACTGGGTCGGAAGCGGGAGGGGAAACTACGGGAATGCTTGTGTCGCTCATTCGATCTTCTGATTTTAACACTCCGAAAGCGCCCCTCGAGCAGTACCAGAATGCGGCATACTTCGCTATGGGTGTCATCGTGAGGAGGTTCGCCGCTTTTGCTTGGTGGCCCACGTTCGCCTGTTTTTGGCTAACGTGGGGTAGTTCGACTGGTGCCCAAGTCCCACATCTGCTAACTGCGGCAGATGTGGGGCACCGTCCTCCGGGTACGCTGCTCGCAGGCATATCAATGGGCATAGCCCGGAGGGGTTATGATTTCAGGCGAGGCCAGGGGGTGAAGATTCATGCTCGACTTCCATCGATTCGAAAGCCGCGCGCGGCTCGCGCTCTTGCTGCTGGTGACAATCTGCGCACTGCCGGCGTTGGCGCAGCAGGGCCAGGCGCTTCATCCCAAGTACAGCGTGCGGTTCTTCCAGTTGCAGGTGGAAAACCAGGATCTGCGCATGGCCTATCGAGACGTCCGACCCACGGGCGCTGCCAACGGAAAGGCCGTGCTCCTGCTGCACGGAAAGAATTTCTCGGGCTTTTACTGGGAAGCCACCATCGAGTTCCTGGCGCAGCAAGGCTATCGCGTCATTGCGCCTGACCAGTTGGGTTTCGGCGCGTCGTCGCGGCCGGACATCCATTACAGCTTCCACCAGATGGCTCAGAATACGAAGGCGCTGCTCGATCATCTGGGCCTCAAGCAGGTCGACGTGATTGCGCATTCGATGGGCGGAATGCTGGGCGTGCGTTTCACGCTGCTGTTCCCGGAGACGGTTGAGCGACTGGTGCTGGAGAATCCGATCGGCCTGGAAGACTACCGCAAACTCGTCCCTTACGTTTCGTTGCCACAGCAGTATGCGGCGGAGTTGAGCCAGACTTACGAGAAGATGCGCGATTACCAGAAGAGCTATTACCCGGGAGCCTGGAAGCCGGAATACGAGGTCTACGTGCAGGATCAGGCCGGCGTCCTCGCGACGGGCGAGTATCCGCGCGCGGCCTGGTCTTCGGCGCTCACCTACCAGATGATCTACGAGCAGCCCGTCGTCTACGAACTGGGAGAGATCAGCCGCCCGACGCTCGTCATCATCGGGCAGGCCGATCGCACGGTCGTCGGCAAGAATCGCCTGCCGCCCGCTTTGCAATCCGTCGCCGGACAGTATCCCGAGCTTGGCCGCAAAACGCATGCCGCTATCAAGGGCTCAATTCTGGTCGAGGTGCCGGATTGCGGCCACATCCCGCACATCCAGAAGCCTGAGCAGTTTCGCGACGCGGTGGTGAAGTTCTTCGCTGCGCCATCATAAAAGCTCGCCTAACTAACACCACTTCGTGAGTGTCATCCTGAGCGTAGCGAAGGATCTGCTTTTTCTCACGCCTGACCTAACTTACTTGGAGTGTCATGCTGAGCAGAGCGAAGCATCCCATGGAGCTGTCCCGATCCGCGCTGCCTGGGGGCTTTTTGATAAGCGGGGACGCGGTTACGTTCGAGGTTTCCCGGTCGGGATGCGGGACAAGGCGGCTATGCCCGCGACGACGCTGAGAATGAATAGAGACTGTTGAAAAACTCGGCTCGAAAGCCGAGTTTTTGTGTTGGTGGTGAACATCATGTGTGTTAAGTAGAGATGCAGGAGGGACGCCGCCGATGATGGGTCAGCAGCCACGCACGGAG
>Ga0187864_10001260_pt1 | contig 24993 bp, 23 predicted proteins | sample June2016WEW_11_4_FD_132985 | JGI IMG/M metagenome (GOLD analysis project Ga0187864, IMG submission 132985) | Peatland microbial communities from SPRUCE experiment site at the Marcell Experimental Forest, Minnesota, USA - June2016WEW_11_40 | ecosystem: Environmental > Terrestrial > Soil >...
CCAGTGCGTCGGCAGGCAGGTGAAGAACCTCGAGCCGTCTGCCATCTATCATGCGGCGAACCTTTAGCTTCCGGCGCTGTTGATCGATGCTCTGCAGCCGACCGGTTTCGTGGAAGCGCTTGACCAGGTTCAGAACGCCGACCGCGATGCCGTCGCCGTCCGCGGCCATCGATTGCGCGGTGCGGTAAGCGGAGTTGATGTCCAAATAGAGATCATCATCATCGAGCCAGCCTACCCGCGCGCCCTGGGGCAACCACCGAGCCCGCTCATGCTTGCCTGTGCGCTGCGTGCACCAGCCCCAGGCTGCCGGATTCTCCGGCATGCCGCCGTCGCGCATCGCGAGATGTGCGTGACCAGCCGAGATCGCCGAGCGCAGCAGCGTCAAGAAACGATCGACCGGATTGGCTTCTCGTTGATGCTCTGACTGGCGGTGTGCAACCTCCATGAGAGCCGTCCAAACGCGGGCACGGTAGACCTCGATTTCGGCGCTCATCAGTGCTTCGGCCTCATACGCAAAATCGAGAAACCGTTGCCAGCCGAGGAACAGGTCGGCGACGATGCCGGGCGTGCGGCGATGTAGACCTGCGTGCGCCGCCTGCTCGCGATATCTGCCGTGAGCCGAGTTCATCTCCGCGCGCACCTGATCGAGTCTCGGCCCCAGCCACTGGATGTACCCGGCCGTCGCCTGCGCATAGAGACCAGAGGCCGCATCCCGCTGGCATGCGCTCAGCCGCCGCGGGTCGATGTCGTCGGGTGCAACTTCGACCAGGAACATGCGGGCGATCAGGCTTCCTCCTGACGGCTTCTCCTCCCCGGTCGCCAGGATCACGGCGCGTGGCGGATGGGCGGGTCGCAGCGAGGCGTCGGACTTCAGGCGTCCGCGGCCGGCGCCGTTGGCGGCGGCGCGCAGCAATCGATCGGCCTCGCCTTCGAGCCGTCGTCGCTCGGCTGCACATGGTCTGAAGTCGTCGATTACTACGAGTGCATCCTTGGCGATGAACGCCAGGACCTCGTTGAAATTCGCCGTGCTCGCCCACGAGCTCGGTAGACGACGGGCGGCAAAATCGGCCCCGAAGTGCTGCTGGAGCAGGGAAGCCAGGGCGGTCTTGAACCGGCCGGTCGCCCCATAAACAAACACGCTGAAGTCGGCGGCGCCGAGAATGCTTCGCCAGACCGCGCCCAGGGTCGGCACCGTTACCCGGTCAGGAGCGAGGTCCAGCACCGCCAGACTCGCGCAAATAGCGCTCCTCAACTCCGGAGCGGTCGGGGGCGCCGGCAGGATCAGCGGTGCCAGTGCTGCGGGCAGAGAAGCTTCGACCCCGGCGACCGCTCCGGTCCCGCCAAGCGCACCGCCGCCGTGCAGATAGGCCCACCCTCCATCGAGCCGGCGCCATCCGGTGTGAGCCATCAGCTCGTCTTTCATTCCAGCCGTTTCTATCCGGTTTCGAGAATTCGATCACGCCCTCGCTGTGGGCTTTCAGCACGCCCCCAATAGTCTGGTGTCAGATGACTGCGACACAGTAAATCTGCCACAATCGCAAGGTGGCGGACGATTTTCCGGTCATGAGGAACACAATGGAGCGGTTAGATGCGTGGCTGGCCGCGCTCGCGTTCCCGCTGCTCCCGCTAGAACATATTCCCGCAGGCCCGAGAGGGAGCGGTGGATTTCAGTGGGCGTTTCGCGAACAAACGGCGCGCGCGCTTTGCATCGGCAAAGCGGTTCGCATGATCAGCGGCATCAGGGCCGCTTTAATTCTTGCTGATTTGGGCTTCATTGAGGAGTGCGGCACGCTTTTGCGCACAGTCTCCGACTTCGCAAACGAGATCATTGCCGTCTGCGAGGGGTATCCTAAGCAAGAGCCGACTACCGCGCAGAGACGTTTCGTTGAGCAGTATTTCAAACCTATCGCTACAACCCCTGACGAATACGAAGCGCAGGAGCGCGAAAGATGGGTTTCTCGCGACGACTTGATCGCCGCGCATTCTCGTTGGGTAACCGAGACTGGCGGAGACGCCAATCGAGTGAGAAAGCTCTTGCGTTTTCTTGCCCATAGCTATGACAAGTTTGTGCATGGCGCGTACATCACTGCAATGGAACTTTATAACGGTCGCACGCAAACCTTTATGCTTCGCGGGCACGAAGCAGAGGAAAAGCGACGCCTTTACAAAGGCGCGATTGCTAGCAAGTTACACGAAGCGCTGACGGCCCTGTTTCAGATGGCCACAGTCGCAAATATGCCAGCTCTCGCCGACGATATCGGTCAGGCGACACAGGCGCTCTATGGTTCGAGCGAACAGTCTAGTGCGTAAACGGCTAATGAATTCGCGCTCACCTTAATTCGCGACTGTGACAAGTAGCTTGTGTCATGTTCGTTTCTAAACGTTGCTATCCCGCCGAATTTCATTTCCGATCATCCAACCGATCTGCGGCTGATCCCACTGCGGTTGCGCTCGATGAATATTCAGCGAGAGGGTTGCGTTCTCGCTATCGTCGCCAGTTATCAATAGGTCGAGCTTGAGGTTCTTTTCGGGGAAGGGAAGAATCCGCTCTTGCAGGACTTTGAAAAATCGATTGGGCGTGACGCTGGCGGCATTCAAGAGTCCGAACGGAGGACCCAATCTCCTCGGATCAACGAACCAAGCGACATCCAAAAATGCGTCCACATCATGATTTAGCTGCTTCGGTTGGGCAGCCAGCGGATTCTCGTATGACCAAGGTAACGGAAGCGGGGTTTCATCGAACAGCATGACGTATCTTTCTCCGTCCCACTGCGACACTCGCTGCAAGTAGCCACGGCAATTGTTTACGGTCGGCGACAACGCTCGCGCCAGCACTCGGACGTAGAGCATTTCGACGTCCCCCATTGCTGGCGTTACCGCAACGAATTTCCGCTGATTTGGATCGAACTCAAACCTCAAACGGGGTGCGAGATGGCTTTCAAGCGCGATTCGGTGACTACGCTCAGTCGCCCATACCCGGTACACGGTGGCGGAAAACAGTATGCCCGCCATGACTCCGAAAATCAGTCGCGCATAACTCCAATCAGACGGCAAAAGAGTGGCGAGTAACGTAAAGGGGACTGTGGCTGCACCGCTCATAAGCGCCGTCCAATCCTGATATATGACGCCCAGAAATTGACGGACGCTCGGCGGCGAGCTTTGGATCATGCACGCCAAAATAGTGTGTAAGCTGTGGCGCTGTCCAGGCACGGCGGGACACTGATCGGTCAACTTGATGGCTGCCGCTTGATGGCTGCCGCCAGCGGCCCGTTTCCTTTTTCCGCATTCTCGATTCGCTACCTGAAAAACTCTTTTCGGGCGCGTTGAGCGAGCCAACGGCGTAAACCCGCCACTTGCGCGATACCGCCAGTGAAGCAAAATAGTTGCTAAACTATCGGGGTGAGTGGCGCAATTGAATTCCGGGTCGGCACGGCCTCGTGGACCGACCCGTCACTGACCAACTCAGACCTGTTTTACCCGCCCTCCGTGCGAAGCGCCGAGGAGCGGCTGCGCTTCTATGCCGAACGGTTCAATACAGTCGAAGTCGATTCGACCTATTACGCCCTGCCGGCAGAACGCAATGCGAAACTTTGGGCGGAACGCACGCCTGAGGGATTCCTCTTCAACATCAAACCGTTCGCGCTCATGACGCAGCATCCTGCGGAAATATCGCGGCTTCCACAAGAACTGCGGGAGATGTTGCCAGCCTCCCAGCGCACGGAGCGCCGGCTTACGCGACCATCGCGCGAGGTCCTCGACACGGCGTTCCAAATGTTCTGGAGCGCATTGGCTCCGCTTCGCCAGGCCGACAAGCTCGGCATGGTCGCTTTCCAGTTTCCGCCGTATTTCGTCGCCACGCCGGCCAATTTCGACTACATCGCGAGCCTTCATGAGCGGCTGCCCGGCGCTGCAATCGCGATCGAGTTCCGCCATCCAAGCTGGGTCCGCGATGAAGCTCAGCGAGCCGAAACGATGAAGTTCCTTCGATCGCATCGCCTCTACTACACCTCGATCGATGCGCCCGAGGACGATTCCATCGTACCGTCATTTATCGAAGCGACCGGCGACCAGGTATATATGCGCTTTCACGGGAGGAATCGCACCAATTGGTTCAAGCGCAATATCACTGCGGCCGAGCGATACAAATATCTGTATTCGGAGCGGGAGCTTCGGTCACTCGCGCGAGGTCTGAAAAATTTGGAAGGACAGGGCGTCAGGCGCGCATACTCGATCTTCAATAACTGCTACCAGAACTTTGGCGTCATGAATGCCGCCACGATGAGCGCGATTCTTCGCTCCCAAGAGCAATGAGCGCGTTCGAAAGTGCCTACGGCATCGAAAAAGCGCCTCACAAAACTGCCGGCTCGATTTATCGAGCCGATGCTCAGCCTCGCGGTGGCCGAGCTTCCGGAAGGGCCGAACTGGACGTACGAACTCAAGTTCGACGGTTATCGAGCGCTCGGTTTGAAGACCAACGGCCGGGTCCAACTGCTCTTCCGCAAGGGCAAAGACTTCACCGAGCGCTTCGCCTCGATTGCTCGAGCACTCGGGCGCTCCCTGACGAGACCGTGGTCGACGGAGAGATCATCGCCTACGACGCCGAAGGTCGCCCCTCATTCAACGTCCTGCAATACCACATGAGCGAGTGACCCGCGCTGCACTTCCACGCCTTCGACTTGCTGACCCTGCAGGGCAAGGATCTGACTCAAGAACCACTCGAGAAACGGCGAGAACTCTCGCGGGACCGCGTGATGCCACGCTTGCCGGATTCCATACGCTACTCTGAGGCCCTGGAGGCATCGCCCGCCGAACTCATCGAGGCGGTGCGCGAGCAGGGCTTTGAGGGCATTGTCGCGAAGCGGCGCAATAGCCTCTACGAGCCGGGTAAGCGGTCAGGAGCCCGGCAGAAGATGCGGGTTCTCCAAAAGCGCGATTTCGTGATCGGTGGGTACACTCCGGCCGCCAGGAACTTCGACGCTATTCTGGTTGGCTATTACGAGGGCGCGAGTTGATGTATGTCGCCAAAGTACACGGTGGTTTCACGCCGGCGCTGCGGGAATCGGTATTCAAGCAATTACGCGGGCTCGAAACCAAACGATGCCCGTTCAGGAACTTGCCTGAGTCACGACGTGGTCAGTGGGGCGAAGGATTGACGGCCGCCGACATGGAAAAGTGCTGCTGGCTGAAACCGCGGCTTGTCGCGACGATCGAGTATCTGGAATGGACAGCCGCCAATCATCTGCGACACGCTATGTTAGAGGGGCTAAAGAGACTCAGCCCGGTGGGAGGCGTTACGTGATGGCGGCCCAAGAGCAGCCGGCGATGGTGGTGATTCTGACGTGCGGCTATCGCGCGAAATGTGTCGCCGGCGGATGCGGCAATGTCGCGCGAGCGATCCTCCGTTACGCTGACGCCGGCGGCCGGCCTCTGCGCCAGGAAGAGAGCTGCATTGCGCACACGACAGGAGCGAGGAACGCTGCCGTCGCGGACGGCCTCAAGGTTCACGACGACAGGAAAAGCTGAGTCGTCTGTTTATTCGCCAGTGATGGTTTAACGGTGGCATCAGGTTAAATAACTGGCTGGCAGCGCCAGCCTTACAAGGCCTCGTTTTCGTGAACACCGTCGGCGGTCTTTTCCCCCAACGAAACTGCGTCAAATGCTTGGAACGGGTGGGCGTCGCGTACCGTTGCCCCTATACTCTCCGCCATACGTTCCTCACGCTTGGCATCAAGAACGGCGCCACGTCATATGAGCTTGCTGGTATTGCGGGCCACCGAAAGATAACGATGATTGAGAGCGTCTTGCTCCGATCGGCGTGCCCACGGCGGATAAGGCGCGCGGTGTGGCTGCGTTTGGTCGTGCGATGGCAGGGGGCAACGCCCGGTACAGCGACCGGCACCCAGGGCGCACAATGAAGCTCGCGTTTGCGCAAGGTTAGTCATGTTTCAGGCGTGGTTTGATGATGGCGGGAAAGATGACGTAAGCCCCATCTACTTGTTGGCGGGATATTCCGCTCGCGTGCAGGTTTGGAAAGATTTTGCGGCCGAATGGCAAAACGAATTAGTTCGGTCACCGAAACTCAAATGGTTGCACGCAATCGAAGCCTACAATTTAAAGGGAGAGTTTGGCTTTGACAAAGAGACAGGGACCCCTTCTGAGTGGGTGATCGCGCATGGACGGGGCAATAGAGACGCCAGAGACCGGCGTCTTCTAAATTTTGTCGACATTATCGTCAAGCATCTAAGGCCCGAGACTGACTCGCACGGGATTACATGGCTGATCAGCCATAGAGAATACGACGATTTTACCGCTCGATTGGCTGCGGTTCGAACCGCAACGATTAAAGACATCGAAGATCTTCGCACTAAAGCCAGAAATCCTTATTTCATTAGCTTTCAGAAAGTTCTAGGTCAGGAGCTTAAATTACGCACGGCACAAGCGATCCTAACGGGGCGGAACGAAAAGACCGAGATTCTGTTTGATTGCGGTATCGACAATCCTAGCAACCTAGAAGAAGCCTTCGACAACTTCATGCAGGTTCTAAGGCTGGACGATCCTAGATTTCTCAATCATCTTCAGAACGCAAAACCCGAATATCGCGATGATAAATGCAATCCTCCGTTGCAGGCCGCCGACTTATTGGCGTGGCATATAAGACGGATGTGTTTGGAAGTCTCACGAGGTTCCACAAAATATGAAGACCCGGTGTGGCTTAGGCTCCACGACGGCAATCTCATCAAGTATTGGGACTTCCGCTACGAGGCGTCGGATTGGGACCGAATACTCACTCGCGTTCGTGTGAAGGCGCTTTTGGGCTTGGGGATTTGGCTTCCGCCGTTGCGATAGCGGGACGACCAAAATGTCTCGGTGCTTTTTCGTTTGGCCCGGCGACCGGCGCCCTATGGCTTCACACTTTTCTGACGGTCGCCCGTTGGCCGCGCCCGCGCTACAATTTGAGGCATGGCGGACTTACCAGAGAGCGAGCGCCCGATACCAATGGCTGCACTGAACGCCGTGAAAGCATATGAGTGTGAGCAAGGGATTGGAAAGCGCTGCCGATGCCGGTGTAAGGGAAAGTTTCATGGCACCAAACGAAAGTCGGCGCCCCGCGACGACGTACATGCGTCGGCCTTCTATTGCCCTTGCTGTGGCGCTCGTGCTCGCCTGATAAGTCGCAGTCACGAACTCGAATCTCGGCTTAGGAATCCCAGACCGGAAGTCGTCGCCGCGCTCCGCGCATTGGACCCCTGGCGCAACGCGAAGGGGAACCTCGAAGATATTTGACCGTGAAGGTGAGTCGCCCCGACGGCAACTAGTTTGTCGAGCCGGCACGCTGGCTCGCAGCGACCGACAGTGTTCGTTCAGCGATCATAGAGGCAAATCGAAAAGAATTGAGGATCGTGCGAGCAGCGCGCGCTATTATGACTGTGCAAAATGAATCGCTACCTGCTGCTAGCAGACGCAGTGGCGGTGCTCCACACCGCCTCTGTTGCATTCGTCACGACAGGGTTTGCGCTTATTGCCATCGGTATCGCGATGCGCTGGGAATGGGTGCGCTTTCTGGTTTCGTGCGGCCCTTCTTGGAGCAATCGCGATCGTATGCGCCGAGTCGCTGATGGGAGCCGTGTGTCCGCTGACGACCCTCGAGGGGACCAACTGCGCGCCATCAGCGGCGAGGCCAGCCACTCGCGCGATGTCATTGGCTACTGGGTCGACCGGCTGACCTTTTACGATTTCCCATCGTGGGTCTTCACGGTCGCTTATGCGTTGTTCGGGATCTTGGTGGCGATCGTCTTCATCCTCGCGCCCCCGCGGTGGCCCGGCCGTCGCACCGCTGCATCGGCCATACCCCGCGCGCGGTCATCAAACTAAGGAACACCTTTCGACCTCTGTCCTCCAGCGAGCCCACAATCTTGGCTCTAACGCAACGCCGCATGCAGCCCGGACCTTTTTCCCGCAGTCCATTTCGGTTATTTTAGATTTCTACCGCCGTCAATGGAAATCTCCGCGACTTTGGAAGCGGTTCGACCCTTCGATGTGCGCAGCTCCTTTCCTGCACATCTGGACATCCCGACATCAGTTGACAGTCGAAACGTAAGGGCATCCGATGCTCGGGGGGGGGGGCGTGCCTTGAAAAGCTGGGGAAGTTATTTCGGCGATCTTGTCCGTAACTGATCACGGGGCTCACCATGAATGCCTGGTTCGGCCACCGACCACAGCCATTCTTCCAAACGCGTGATCCGTTCGGGAGATGAGTTCTTGGCAGTTTGACCGACGTAGTAGTGTGCCAGTTCCGCGATATCCTCCGGAGCGGCGATGCCATTACCGCCCCAATACCAGAATGGCTCAAAGATAAGAGCGTTCTTACCATTGAGATCGCGATCTCGAATCTCCTCATGGTAGTCGTCGCGCAAGAACTTCCACCCGGGTTCCGTCAGCTTATAGATGGCATCCTGCCGATCAGAGAATCCTTTCTCGTAGTCGCCCATCGAAACGCTCTTGGCAATTCGCCCGGCCCAGGCCACATGCACTCGGCCGTCATTTACGCGCTTAGGCACAAATCCGACGACCCATTCGCCAACGCAGGCACTTTTCCGAATCAAGGGCTTGCAAAGGCAGAGAGTGAGAATCCCCTGTTCGACGCAAGGAGCCATTCCGTTGTCGGCGACGAGCGAATAACGCCATATACCGCTCATGTAAGGGTTTCTTCCAATAGCGCGGTCAGCCATGCGACCGCATTGCTCCCGTTCTGAGGCAAGGCCACGAATTCCTGTCCACGCGCCGCGCATTGCACGGTCCCGTCCTCAGCCCAACGGTACGGCGGATGGTAAGTCATACCCGATCCTCCACGTCGTGGATTCAACCAATCCGGCATGCGCCACGTGGAAGTCTTCGCACCGGCCTCAGAAAGCCGATACCCGGTCTTAAGGGCACCGGACCCGGGCAGGGGTAGCACGCGAGAGCCGAGCGTAAGTTCCTCGCAAGCTACATACAGAACATTCTGAGCGGTCCACCCAGCCTGCGCGTGTGGGTGATTATTCAACCAGGGCCGTTCGGCTAAGGCGTGCGAGCCATCTGATCCAAGTCCAACGATCTCGCCGATTTGTAGCCAACCCCAAATCCGATGCTCAGGCTTTCCGACGAACTTCCAGCGACCTTCGTGCTCCACCGGCCGAAACAGACCCCAAAAGACGAAGAGGTCTCCGCGCTCTACTCCCTGGTTTGCGAGATGCCCCTGTGCGGCGGCAACCTGTCCTAAGGCGTCCCGCCATCCGGGTCGGCGAGGCAAGCTATCAGGGTTGATGTCGGGGTCGAGGTGGCACCAATCTTCCGCCCTCAGTCTGCCCCGGGTCAGATCACTTGCGAGGCTCGCGTAAGGGCCATTCAAATCGCGGAACCGGGTCGGTGTAGGCATTTTTGACGGGATTGGCATCGACAAGGGCCGTCCATCAATAATCGGACTGGGACAGCCGCCTGCCGTGCCGTCAAAGCCTTTCCGGCTGAAGATTATTTTCAAATCGGTCCTCCAATCGCCTCCTCGCAACGCTGTTCAAAGGCAGGAGTGGCGGCACCCCATCGCTGACTCAAATATTTTAGCGCGCTCAAATTAGAATGCCGCCTCCCCATCGGCGCTTCGCGTCATTCCAAATTCGAGCCGACTATGCGCAGTCTATGCGCGAAACGGCGGTATTCATACGTAGAATCGGATCAAGCCAAGAGATAAGTACGGAAATTGTGCGCGGGAGAGCACCAAAATCACTGGCGTTGCGTGCGACGACGAGCCTGGTGTGGTTTACTGTGGGTCATGCGATTTCGGACCATTCTATCGCCGGAAGGGATGAGTTTATCGAAAGCACGGATACGGGGCGAGCCAACGGGCGCTCTTACCGTAACGGCAGGAACGGCGTATCATCAATACGTCGTTTTGCCGCGCGTCGTGCGACATTACATTAAGAGCCAGATGATGGAGTCTGAAGCTTCACGGATGGGCGGCAGGCCGCACGCAGCGCTTCAATAGTGGCTGGTGAAACCTCCTAAAAGAACCTACGTCGGGGTGGCAGAGGAACTCGAAGCTGGGAGAGCCGCCGCTCCTAACCTTTTCTCTCCCACGCCGTTGACACCTCACGATAGCGGTTCCAGCAAGGACTTCGACGCGGATCGAATTCGTGCGCAACTACGAAGGTGGCAGGAGCGTCTTCTCGACCTTACCAAAGCCAACCCGTTGCTCGGCATTAACCGAAGCCGCGTCAGCAAGCTGCGGGTCATCGAGCCTGATGCGGCTAGCCTCTTCGACCGCTTCGCCGTGCAAGCCCAAGAGTTGCGCATGCCGCGGGTGAACAAGGTTCCAACGGGAGCGCCACCAGGGAGCCCAGGTGAGGGCGGGAGCGATATTGCCGACTCCGAGCAGGTGTACGAAGTTGAGGCCGGCGATCTCACCTTCGACGCCAAGCCGATGGACCTCCAGCGGCGGCTTCGACGCATCTACGACAACTCGAGGACGACCATCGAAGAGCGTGGCGTTACGACGCTATACCTGACGTTCGGCATCCTTCGATGGAAGGACGTCGCGCTCGGCGAATCCATCGCACCCCTCTGGATGGTTCCGTGCGAGTTGGAGAGCCACGGACCGAACGCGGCACTTCGGCTACACCTCGCGGACGAGGAGATGCAGCTCAACCCGGCACTCGAACTTTATCTGCGCGAGCGACAAAGGGTAACGCTGCCGGCGATGCCCGAGGAGGAGTTGTCGGCCGGCGCACTCCCACCTCTCCTCGATCAGGTGCGGCTGCTAGTCCGCGAGCAAGGCTGGAGCGTCGAACCCGAAGCTTGGCTCTCCACCTACACCTTCGAGTCGCTCGTAATCTACCAGGACCTGAGGGCAATGGCTGAAGCTGCGCTGAACAGTGACGTCGTTGCGGCCTTGGCGCGGGCTAGGTCTCTGCCTGAAGCGTCGGAAGCACTGAGCGACGACCTTGACGCCCTGCCGACTCCGGACATCGTGCCTGTGCCCGTCCTCCGAACAGATTCGAGCCAACTCAAAGCAATCGCGCTCGCAGCCGCCGGTCGCAATCTAGTGGTTCACGGACCACCCGGCACCGGGAAGAGCCAGACCATCGCCAATCTGATCGCCGACGCGCTCGGCAAGGGAAAAAAGGTTCTCTTTGTGAGCGCGAAGATGGCAGCGCTAAACGTCGTCCACGAGCGCCTTTCGACTCTGGGCCTCGCGCGGTTGTGTCTTGAGGCTCACAGCACGAAGGCCGGCAAGGCAAAGATCGTTGAGGAGTTGCGGCGAACTCTGGAGGCCAGCGAGGCCAGAGACAGTGAGTTGCTCGCCGAAAGAGTTGAAGAGTTGGTCCGACTTCGTCAGCAGCTCAACGGCTATGTGCGCGAGTTACACCTGAAGCGCGAGCCGCTCGGCAGAAGTATCTACCACGTCGTCGGGAAGCTCGAGAAGCTGCGCGGCGCGGTTGATCTAAAGGCGCCGCTCCCGTGGAACGACCCGCTGTCCGTAACACGGAGCCAACTTGGCACCGCCCTCGAATCGTTAAGCGACCTTGCTGCGCAGGCAATGGTCTTCGATTCTCGGGACGAGAACCCCTGGTATGGCCTCGAGGTTCAACCTGGCAAGGCGATCCTTCAAGAGGAAATGGAAGTGCGCTTCACGATCATCAACGCCGCCGCGCAACGGCTAAGCGGCGTGATGCGCGCGCTTTTTGGCATCCTTGGGTCAGACTTAGAGCACCTTTCGCTCGACCAGGTCAGTAAGCTAGCGCCAGCGTTAACAGCGCTCGCGACGATAGACCAATTACCAGCATACTGGTCGGAGCGCACAGACGCGGAACTCGCAGAGGCGGCTTCTTTGCTGGACGATGCGGCGGTAAAGGCAACCGAATTGGCGACCAAGACTTCGGAGTATCGTACTGCCTTCGCGAGCCTCCCGGTAGACGATGCGCTCGAGGTTCTCTCGACCCTCAATTCAAAGTACCGCTCCTGGGTGAGAATCCTGCTTCCAAGCTATTGGCGCTGGCGATCATTTGTCAGGGAGCACCTCGCGCAGGGCACTTCAGCGACGTTACAGGCACTCCGTTCATACCTAGCGGCGGCAAAGTGCGTCAGCGAGCTTGAGGTGTGGTTCCGAGCGAACCGCGACGGTATTGTCTCCTTGCTTGGCGTTGTTAATTTTCGCGACCCGACCGCCCTCCTAGACGCCGGAAGGAGTTTTCGTGTCGCTGTCTCGTTGCGCTCGAGCGCGACGGAAATCGGATTTCAGATACCTACCTTGGCCGGTGATCTCTCCCCTGCAATCAAGAAGACTGCACGCTCGCTCCGCACTCTCGCGGACGATCCGGCGCTCGCCGAAGCCGTCAAGGCGGTAGACGCCGAGTGGCCCGGTGGTTTCACCCGCGACAGCGCCAGTGTCATGCAGGCACCGCTCCCTGCGATTGTCGCGCGCTGCGGTAAACTGTTGTCATCACTTTCTAGCCTACATGAATGGATGGTCCTTCAGCATACTTTGAGCGACTGCCGTAAGCTCGGTTTAGAGAAGTTCGTTGAAGCCCTCGGATCCTCCTCGGCCAGAGAAGCCCCCCAGGCATTCGAACGCCGCTTCTACAAGCTATGGGCGGAGGCGGCCCTACAAGGCTCCCCTGAATTGCGCGTCTTCACTGGTGCGCGGCGTGAGGAGCAGATCCACCGATTCCGGGAACTTGAGGAACGAACTCGGAAATCGGCACTGAGACAGATCCTGGCCACGGGAACGACCGGGGCGCGCCGCCTGTCGGCGGCTCAGAGCGGCCTCGCCAACAAGAGCGAGGTTGGCATCTTGCAGCGTGAGCTGGCCAAGAGGAAACGGACCAAGCCGCTCCGCAAGCTATTTGCCGAAATACCCAACGCCTTGCAGGCCCTAAAACCCTGCATGCTCATGAGCCCTCTGTCGGTCTCGACGTTTCTCAAGCCCGGTAGCCTCTCGTTTGATCTCGTCGTGTTCGACGAGGCGTCGCAAATTCCGACGCAAGAGGGCATACCATCAATTCTCCGATCGAAGCAGGTCGTCGTGGCTGGCGACGCGAACCAGCTTCCTCCCACCTCATTCTTCTCAGCCTCCGTCATCTTCGATGAAGATGGCGACGAGGACGAGTCGCAAGAGACACTGGAACCCCTGGAGTCACTCCTCGACGATTGCGTTGCAGTCTATCCCGTCTTCGACCGGGCGCATCTGCGGTGGCACTACCGCAGCCGCGTTGAGGCCCTAATCAAGTTCTCAAACCACTACTTCTATGACAACACGCTGATCACCTTCCCTGCGGCATCGAACGATAGGACGGATAGGGGAGTGCGTCTTGAATATCTACCCGACGGCATCTGGGACCGTGGCCGCAGCCGAACAAACCGCCGTGAGGCTCGTCGGGTAGCGGAGCTGATCGTTGACCAGCTCGACCGCTATCCGGAGCGTTCGCTGGGCGTCGCCGCGCTGAACACAACCCAGCGAGAGGCGATCGAAGAAGCACTCGACGAACTCGCCACTAGCCGACCCGATCTAGCGCCCCTCCTCGATTCCTCACGTCCTGAGCCCTTCTTTATAAAGAGCCTTGAAAATGTCCAGGGCGACGAGCGCGACACGATAGTAATCAGCGTCGGCTACGGTCGTGCTGCCGATGGTGCGCTGAGTATGAACTTCGGCCCGCTCAATCGCGACGGCGGATGGCGGCGCCTGAACGTGCTGATAACGCGAGCGAAATGGCACACCATTTTGGTTACCAGTTTGCGTAGTCAGGAGCTTGATGGTGTCAATCCGAACAATCGCGGAGCGCTTGCTCTGCGGAATTTCATTGAATATGCGGAGCGCGGGGAGGCACTTCCAGTTCCGCTCGCCACGGTCACCGATGAAGAAACCAACGATTTCGAGGACGCCGTCGCCGAAGCGTTGCGCGAGCGTGGCTTGCAGATAGACCAGCAGGTCGGCGCAAGCCAGTATCGCATCGACTTAGCAATTCGCGACCCGCGCGACCAGCGCCGCTGGGTGCTAGGGGTCGAGTGCGATGGTGCCACCTACCACAGAGCACGAACGGCGCGAGATCGCGACGAGCTGCGTTCGCATGTGCTTAGGCAGCATGGCTGGCGGCTGCATCGCCTATGGTCTACTGATTGGTTTCGCGATCGAGAGACTACAATTGCCGGAGTTTTGCGCTCGTTAGAGCAAGCCATGCAGATCACGAACGCCTCTTCGACAGCGGCACCAACTATCGATTCGAAGGGACCCGAGCAAGAGGACCCCGACCCTGTGCCAGACCGACCGCCGCTAGGCGCCACCGCCTCCCAATCTCGGCAGTTCAGTACAGGTGAGCCCTATCGGAAATTCAATCCGTCACATCTCAAACGAAACCGTGCCTACTTGGTGAATCCTGGCCGCTATCCGGCCGTCCTAGCGCAGCACATTCGGGCGATCGTTGAGTTCGAAGAGCCGATTCACGAGAAACTGCTCATTGAGCGGCTCAAGGAGATTCACGGCGTGGCTCGTGCGGGCACCAACGTCCTCGCAAATATCGAGCGGGCCATCGAATTTGCTATCAAGGCAGCCTCGATCGAACGTGGCTCAGATCCTCGGTTCCTCTATGTCCCCGGTTCTCGACCAAGAATATTTCGGGTACCGGGCGCCGGCGTCACTAGGCCACTGGCCCTTGTTCCACTGGACGAAATTCGTCTCGCCATCCTTTATGTAGTCGAAGACCAATTTGGTTGCATGCGTGAGGCGTTGCCACGCGCTGTTGCTGCACTCTTCGCAGTCGAACGGGCACGCGAGGGTGTTGCGGAACTCGTCGGCAGCGTCGTGAATGAGCTGATCGACGAAGGCACCCTTCGTGTGAGCGGGCTGCATGTATACCTTGCGTGATTCGGGTTCCCGCCTCGCAGTTCTCCCGTGAAGCCACGGCTGGGCGATGGCGACCCGGCCGGGAACCACGCCCTTGCGGCGTAAACTTCCGGGAGCGTTTGGGGGCTGTGGACCGCGGCCGGGTGCGTGAACTGAACGAGGACCAGTCGGAGTGCGCTATTACGTTGCCCACGTCTGTGGAGTTGTACCGTTCCGGTAGACGGTATTGGAAGCGAGTGCGCTGGCCGCGGAGCGGGCCATCGAGGCCGCTCAATCAAACAATCGCATCGGCGGCTTCGAGATCTAGCACAAGAGTCTGGTGGACTTGTCGCGCCCCTGCCGGCGACCGCAACTATAGGCCTTTGCCGGGGCTGGCCTAAGCTGAGCTGTTGCATTTCATGCCGACTGTCCCAAGTGATACGATGTTTGCTGTTCCGTTCACATTCCGGAACCGGGCCTCAGATGCTTGAGCCCCAGTCATTGCAAAGCCGATACTAATTTCGAGTTCGCTTCCAACAGCCAACTTCTGCCAGTCATCGACGAAATTGGAGATATGAAGCAGAAGTGGCTCTGCGAAGGCTAGAGTTGTGAGTAAGGCATATGTTGCCTCTCGCTTAGCAACTTTCGAACTAAACCGCCTCGCCCTTCCGTCGGAATCCAGCACCAATCCTCGAATTCTTCGCTTAAGATTGGGAGGCACTGCGCTCTCCTTGAGATTTTGAAACAGCTTTCTTGCCGCTGGGTAATCCTCGGTGAGAAACAATTCGCGAGCGAACCAAAACTGCGCGTCGAAATTCGAATCGCCCTCGCTGAAAGCACGTCTCAAGTGCGCCTTCCGAAGCCCGCATTCTGTCGGATCGGTGCTGGTCAGGTAGGTCTTCGCGATTTCGAAATGCGCCCGCTTACTTGCAGGATTTGCATCGAGGCATTCGTTAAGAATCTTGCGCGCACTAGAAAGGTCACCCTTAGCCGCTACCTTTCTGGCCAAACGGATGGCTATAAAATCCTGACGCGGATTAGCTGCAAAAGCTCGCTTCAATGCCTGTTCTGCGAGATCGCTCTGGTTGATCAGATCGCGAAACTGAGCCTCTGTACTCAACAGTTGCTCGTTCTCCGGAAACAATTGAAGGCCATCCGCTATTGTCTGTTCAACTTCTTTGGTCATCTCAACAAGAGCCTGGTCCTTAAGCTTCCCAGATCCGTGCTCATCTGGCCGAGATAACAATTCTCGCAGTCCATCAACTGCCAAGAGAGCTTTGGTGTGAAATGCATGAGGATCGTCGCGGAAGCGGTCCATCAATGGCGCTACTTTCTCGCTCGCTCGTCGCCGAAGCTTGGCCCTTTCTATCGGGTCGATCGACTCGGATGCTTGCCGCCTGAGCAACTCTGCCTGGGAATGAATTATCATTCGATCGTTCGGCTCCAGGCTGATAGCCTCGTCGATGTACCGTTCCGCCAAATCAATACTGCCCCCGGGATGACTCATCTCAAAAATACCGCGTTGTTGTAGAATATGTGCGTCGGGACCGACAAGCTCTTCCGCCACATCGTATAGTCGCCTACCGAGCTCCTGCGATTTGAACGTATCTGAGACCGTACGTCCCCGTATCAACATGCGAAATGCAAGCTCGTCAGAACTGTACGAAATATTCATTCCGCGGATCACCCGCACTAGCTGGTTGAACCGTGCCTCAGGATCGCTTAGTACCTGAGAGAAGACCATCTCTGCTACGTGCGGATGTCTGGCAGAATAAGCGAAATCACCTGCATATCGATCTGGTCGAACTTGTACAATACGCTCTAGCGGCAAAAAAAATCGCTCCTTGAATTCCTGGAAATTAATTCCACTCACTCGCGATATCAGCCCAGCGCGCACTGGGACACCTAACCGGTTCAGGGTGCACACATCTAAGTACAATGTTTTGGCCTCGTCTGGTACGATACGCTGATATTCGTCGAGAACGATCCGCTCGAAAGGTTCCCCTAGGGTCAAATCGTGTAATGCTACAAGCAGCTGTCGATCCGCACTTTTGAGAAACGCGTCGACTCGTTCCGAAAGGGTGCTATATTTCAAGTCTCCTAGTGCATCATTGACCTCAAGAAGATCTAAGAGATTTCGAATCTCTCGTTCGTTGAGATACCGAACTGGGAAATCTGTCGTCAAATACCGATCGAGCGCTTGGCAGCGCGTGTTCCACTCATTATCACGCTCGGACGCAATGATGGTGAGGGGTACTCCATTTCGCCTACATTGTTCAATCGTATCCGCGAGTTGCGAGACTACCAAAGCCACATGGTCAATAAACAAAAAGATTCGTCTACCAGTTAAGCGAAATATCTCGGCCAGAGCATCAGCGCGAATAGCGCCGTCTTCTTTGAGAAATAGAATAAGCTGTTCATAACGGTTTGCGGCTTCCCAAGCGACTCGTTTCAGGCATACGCTTTTGCCATTTCCTGCTGGACCACTGATCAAGAAGAGGTCTACCCGTGCCGTTCGCTCTTCTTCTGAAGCTAGAATCGCATCGGCGAGGACGGAATCGGTGATGCTACGTTGAGCGTCGAGATTTTGACTAATGCAGCCCCATCCGGAATCAAGACCACGATAGAAGGCGCGTGGATCCTGTGAGGTGATCGGCAGTCCAACTCTTACGTGATAAATGTCCTCCTCTAGGAACTCGCGCAAGCTGCCGCTCTCTGTCGGATTGGAGACTCTGTAGAACGCGCTCAAAGACGTCGTTCCGCCACCTAAGCGCCGCGGTATTGCACGAACTGTTGGCGAAACTGCTTGATCCAAGCTGCCCATGAAGTCCTCAAATTTGGCGATGATCGCTGTCACGCGATTCTTGGACCAAAAGCGGACCTCGACATCGACAAGCGAAGGATCCACGATAGAGTATTGGGGACGGTTTATTTGGGGATCCGTGAGGTCGAAGAGAATCGTTCGAATATGAAAGTCACTGAAGGCGTAGCCGCAGAAGATGATGTGGTGTTCGTAACCGAGGTTTGCAAAGAAGTTGAACAACCGTTTGCGATGAAGCTGCCACTGCACCAATTGTTCGTTTGATAGCACCAGCGGGATTTCGTTATCAGCCGGATAATCTATGCTGCCGTGCAATTTAAGAAATGGCACGCCGTCGACGCGCTTCTTCATTTCGAGATCGAACTGCTGGTTGTCTCTCAAAAAGATTACTGGGTCTTGGTGTGCCTTGGGTGCGCAGCTATAAGCACGCTCTACTATGAGGTCGATGTTCGTGGTGACGATTGCACTCCAGCGAAATGTGGGAATCAGTTTATGGAATTCAGCAGGTTGGAAATCAATAAACAGTTCAGCGATTGCGCGTTGTACCTCAAGCAAATTGCGCTCGTTTATGGCTAGGTCAGTAACTGCGGATAGGTTTCGCGTCTTTAAGGAGCCGTCGAAGAACCGATCGCAGAGGAAATCGCGAAGTCCATTACCATCTGGAATGGAGAGATTTCGCGGATGGACCGCACCGTAGCTCGCTCCAGCACCTAGAAACAGAACTGCTCGTTCTTCTTTAACCGCATCAACGAGAGCTTGAGGCAACGCTAGCGTCATTAGAAGATTCCCCCCTTTGCCAATTGGACGCTGCTATAATAACCAATGCTTCCGTCGGTCGAATAGGGTCCCGAAGAACACGGTATCGGTGATGGCCAGATACGATATTCGCTCTGCGCGTCGGCGCTTACTAGTTTGTCCTTTACTTGAAGAAAGTCTACTTGCACCGTGGAGCACGAGACGGCGCGACATGCCTTGGGATTCGATTAAAGGCTGACAAAAAGCGAGATTCGAAGGCTCCTTCAAGGATCTCGCCGACTCTCAAGCCGTCTCGAAGGCGACGTGTCGCGCAATTTCGATGCACCCGAGCACAACCCGAAGAGAGCCGTGCTAGAGAGCGAGCCCGCCGATCAGAATTCCAGGAACGCTGGGAGACTTGATACAGATGCTCGAAGAGTCAATGCGGAATCGACACACCCTCGGCCTTGATCTCGTCTTCCGTCCGCCGCGGGATTTTTGAGGCCTTTACCGCGGCTTAGGTCCGCCGCACGCTATGCGAATTTGGAAGGGTTCATAAAGTGATCATAAACCGTTCGATCCGTGCGAATTACGCGGTGCTCCCGCTCGCGCAGGAGCACCGTAAGTAGCTGTTTGTATTGAGGTTTCTTTGGAGCCACCCGTCGGATTCGAACCGACGACCTGCTGATTACGAATCGGAATATATAGCCCGCCCTCCGTCGCTCATTTCGATCGCAGCCTTCATTACGTTGAGTTCGCGCTCGCGCCCGACGAACTTGGAAAGGCATGCCGAAGCTTAAAGACACGACATGTCTAGAGCGCACCTCCTACCGCCTTTTGCGTCATTCGAAAGGCATGACCGACTATCGCCATCGACGCCACAAGTCGCCTCGTTCAAGTCAAATTCTTCAAACATTTCGCTAGGTTAGGGCGCGCAAAGCGACTGGATTTGTGGCCCGAATTGAGTGCACATGGACACCCTATGGGAGGTATCCATGGAGCAATCAGTCTCATCGAAGCGGAGCAGAAACCGGCTGACCTTGGCCGGCGATCTGGAGGGAACGTCAGCGCCAATTGCTTCGGCACAAGCAGCCCGCGCGCCTGAGAAATGCAAAGAAATAACGAGGAAGGATCCACACTCGGCAAGACCCTCGCCTACTCTGCAAACAACGGCCCCAGGAGTCGCCATCGCCCGAATCATGACCTTATTCAAGTGACCCAAACCCCGAGAAATCGGCCGCCGACAAGCAGAAAGAGGCGCGCGTTCCCGGTTTCACCAGTCAGCTCAAAATCGCGACCTTCAGAGGTAGATTCTCGAATTTTTTCGCGCGCTTAGCGCCGAGAGGGCCGACTGGATTCATGGCGCGAATTGAGCGCACATGGAGACCCGAATGGAGGTCGCCATGGCGCAGAGCATTTCGTCGAATCGCAAGACGGCGCAGCAGAGCTTAAGGGCCGCTGCCGAGGACCTGGCCGGGGAGATTGCAATCCTCAACACGCTCGATCCCGCTGCACTGCTGCAAATGTGGAAGGCTCTGTTCGGTACTGACCCGTCCCCGCTCCTCGCACGCATCTTCATGGTCAGGGCGATCGCTTACCGGTTGCAGGAGCAAAGGTTCGGCGGTCTCAAGCCATCGGTACAGCGGCTCCTCGACCGGGTTTGTGAGGGGCGCGCTGATGGGGGCCGAAAGCGTATGCCAGATAAGCGTGTTTCGGCAGGCACAGTGCTGATCCGCGAGTGGGGCGGCGTCAGTCACCGGGTCACGGTGCTCGACCACGGCGTCGTCTACCGCGGCCGGCGCTACAGATCGCTGTCCGAAGTGGCCGGCGTGATCACCGGCGCGCGCTGGTCAGGACCGCTCTTCTTCGGCCTCAAGCGCCGGGCGGAGAAGATCGCCCATGGCTGATGCTGCCGTCAGGCGCTGCGCGATCTACACGCGCAAGTCCACCGAAGAAGGACTCGAGCAGGACTACAACTCGCTGCACGCCCAGCGCGAGGCCTGCGAGGCGTTCGTCCGAAGCCAGGCGGGCGAGGGCTGGAAGCTCATCAGGACGGCCTACGATGACGGCGGCTTCTCCGGCGGTACGATGGAGCGGCCGGCATTGCAGCAACTGCTGACGCATATCCGCGAGGGTCTGATCGATGTGGTGGTGGTCTACAAGGTCGATCGGCTGACCCGCGCGCTGGCCGACTTCGCCCGGATGGTCGAGCTGTTCGATAATCAGAGCGTGTCATTCGTGGCGGTGACCCAACAGTTCAATACCACAAGCTCGATGGGGCGGCTGACGCTCAACGTGCTGCTCTCCTTCGCTCAGTTCGAGCGCGAAGTCATCGGCGAACGCATCCGCGACAAGGTCGCCGCCTCCAAGCGCAAGGGCATCTGGATGGGCGGGACCCTCCCGATGGGATACGACGTGCGCGAGCGGAAGCTGGTGATCAACCAGGATGAGGCACGGACCGTAAGAGAGATTTTCGAACGCTACCTGGAACTCGGCAGCGTGCGGGAATTGAAAAACGACCTCGACCAACGCGGAATGGTCTCGGCGGTCAAGCTGTCGAGGAAGGGCAACCGCAGGGGCGGGAAGCCGTTCTCACGCGGAGCGCTCTACTGCCTGCTCTCCAACCGCATCTACCGCGGCGAGATCCGCCACAAGCAGCAGTCTCACCCGGGACAGCACGAGCCGATCATGAGTCGCGAGTTGTGGGAGCGGGTGCAGGCGAAGCTGTGCGGTCATGCGGTGCGCGACGGCGAGGGGCGCAAGACCGCGGCAATGCGAAGTCCGCTGGCGGGCAAGCTGTTCGATGCGAACGGCGAGCCGCTGTACGTCCAGGGCGCGGTCAAGGGGTCAACGACGTTATCGCTATTACGTTTCCAAGCGGCTGGTAAGAGGCGAGTCACAGGAACCGGAACAGCGGTGGCGGCTATCCGCAGCCGAGATCGAGCGAGCAGTCTCAGCTGGCGCCCGGACGATGCTCGGTGATCGGGCAGCGATCGCGCTCGTACTGGAAGAGTCAGGCATCGATTCGAGCCACCTGGCGCCGGTGCTCAGGTCCACTCAGACGCTGATCGAACGACTTCAGGCCGACGGCGGAACGGCAACATCGACGCTGGGCGAGATCATTGAACGAGTCGATCTTGTGCGCGAAGGCATCAGGATCCTACTTAAGCTGCCGATCGCAGAGGAAGACCGCAGCGGCACAACGCGCCACGTCGCTCTCGCCAAGCTGATTCCGCTGCAGCTGAAACGGCGCGGAGTCGAAACGCGAATGGTGCTGGCGGGCGAAGCCACGCCGAGCCGGGTCGAGCTACCGCTGCTCAAGGCGGTCGCCCGCGCACGCCGATGGGCGCTCGAGCTGATCTCGGGGCAGGTCAATTCGGTTGATGAGATCGCGCGACGGGAGCACATGGATAAACGCTCGGTGCGGCGGTTGCTGCGGCTGGGCTTCCTGTCGCCGCGGATCATTGAGGCGATCGCCGAAGGCCACCAGCCGCCCGATCTCACGGTCTTCAGTCTTATGCGTCGGGTCGACCTGCCGCTGCTCTGGAATGCCCAGGAGCAGGCGCTCGGCCTCCGCTGATTCATCTCTGATAAACTCGAAGTCCGTTCATTGTTCTGAACCCACGAGAGAGGCCGGGCCCATCGCGGAGCCCGGCCCCCAATTCGATTTCTACCGCGCGGACTACTTCGCAGCCTTCACCTTGCGCGTGCGCACGGCCTTCTGATTGCGTGCGGCCGAACCGTAGCGCTTCTTAAAGCAGGCGCGGCAGCGCGCGTCCCGCCTCTTGCTGAACGACGGTGCGAGGTCGTCGCTGCCACAATACCGGCAGATCAACTTCTCGCCCTTCGGCTTCGCTCGCGATGACTGCGGTGGCCGACCTGCGGCCTTCCTGGTCTTCGCGGCAGGTGCGCCCTTCGGCTTGGCTGCCGCGGTCTTTTTTCTGGCGGAAGCTGACGCCTCGTTGGCGATCAATTCTCCCGCGGTCGGTTCAGTTTCGATACTCATCTCGATTCTCCTTCTCTGGCGGCGACTTCGGCGTTCCGGCCGTCCTCAGCACACATTGCTCTGACGCGGCCAGATGGGAAGTGGATTCGGCACTCTTTGTGGCCGAAAGAAGAGCGAAAGTCCTGCCCCTGAACCCTCCGACCCACGAATCGGCACGCCTCCGATCGCACGGGGTCGGACATAGGGAAATCGCGCGCAGAGAGGATTCGCGAAATTTGGCCGATTTGCGCCCACGACGCCTCTCTCTGGGTCCGCATGCGAAGGCAAATCGCGCGCACACGCGCGGATTTCGCTCAATTCTCTGAAATACCCGATAATCGAGAGACTGGTTGGTGGAGGGAAGTGGATTTGAACTTCCAGACCGCTTCCTAAACGGTCAGTAAGCCATTCAAAAGCGTCAAGAAGTTCCAAAGAGACTCACCGGAGAGGTCTCCAAAACACCGCCTTTGCGACCTGCGGCACTCGCTGCGAATCGGCGGTTGGCAACCGCGGCAAGGGGGTGAGCGGCCGCACGCAATCGATCCGTACATCGAATTCGTCGAGCGGCGCCGGGTCCCTTGATTGATGTCGAACCAAGATGATGGAATTTCCTAGCCCTGAACTGCGGGTCGGTTCATCTGCATTCCCACCAGTCGAGCTACCAGGATCGCCATGTAAAATTGACCGGTGATACCTTCAGCGACGGCGGCGTAACGGGCTTGGAGGGTCAACGGAGTGATGTCGCCAAATCCAATGGTGGAGAGCGTCGTCAGGCTGAAGTAGGCGAGGAGCGGAAAAATGTGCTGAACGTCGACTGGATGACCGGGCGGCGGAGCCGAGATGCCTGCGAACGATTCTGGATGCAGCTCAAATATCACGGCGTACAGGAACGTCCAAATGAACCCGAGCAGCAGGTAGATCGAGACTGCCATGCATATAGTCTCGCCCGTGACCGCTCTCTGCTTCAGTACGCTGCGTAATTGGCTGAGGGTCGCAAACACGACGAAGCGCAGCCAACTAATCGAACCCAGCAACTCGAGCATCCCGCTGTGCACAAAGAACACTGCCAATCGTTCGACTCCTGCTGCCGTGGCTAGCACCCAACCGATCATTCGCCGCCGCCGGCGTTGCGCCAGCAGGCGACCTCTTTCACCGATCAACTCATCGGCGTTGATGTTGTAGAGAGCAACAAGCAGGAGAAGCACGAGAGCAACACTAAATACCGCAGTGCCGGCTGGGGACTCGCCGATCAACGGTCGCACCGCAAAGGCAGCCACGAGCGCCGCGAGCAGCGCGCTGTGTCGGTGCGGCGCGAAATGACGGTGAATCGCTATGCGCCGGTCGACCATTGGTCTGTCCAGGGCTCGCGCGCCGGGCCAATCATCGGAGTGCGAACCGGCTTGGCCATACCATAATCCCCACAATCCCCTGGCCCGCGCCGAAAGACGCAGCGGTTACCACTCGCGCGTTGCTGGATCGCATACCGGGAAGCCGCGACGGTGAGCAGTATCTTCGAGCGTTACCTCGAACTCGATAGCGTGCGGCTGTTAGGAAACGACCTATCTATCGAGCCAGGCGACCTGAGGCAAAATCGTCAAGAGTCGCGGTGGCGAGCACAGTTCCATCGTTGGCGACGATATCGAACAGCTTTCCGTCAATCGCCTCGCAGAGGAATAGGACCGTTGAACCCTCCGCACCGCCGTATTCCATATGGATCTCACCGGCCGGACTCTTCCCTCGAAAGCCGGGCCTGCGAGTCTTATGGATGGTCTGCATCTCGGTGGTTTCAACAATATGATGCTCGCCCTGGACCACCCAGGACGAGGTCCGACCGAGATGTCTGTGGTAATGGCAGTAAGCGTTGGGTGCCCACTTTGCAATGAACTCGATCAGCTCTGACGCCTGGTCGACACGGGTGACCGCTACCGAATAGTCGATAGGGTAATCGAATTGCGGGCCTCCCTTCAGGCGCTGCCAATCCAGATGATTTGATTGAAGCCGGGACGTGATGTCCAGGGAAAACTCGCCCATCGCTCGCTCAACCGTGCCGGTCTGTTCGTTCAATGACATCGTCCTGAGGATGTGCTCCTTCATATCGAAGTCAACAAACGTTGCCATACGTCTGCGTAATCAGCAACCTGATTTGGTTCCTCAGATTTTGACCGCTTCGCTCTAGACGCCGGCATCGTGGGCGGATTTCAGGCGGTACGAAGAGCTCAATATTGACCGCCTGCAGGACTGGCTGTACGGCGCGAATCGAGCCATGTGTGTGTCATTGGAGCGGTCGGATCCTCGCTCCAAGAGGAGGACCACACATGGAGATTACGGTTGACCGGAGACCTTCCGGATACGCGGAAACCCCCTTATGAAGCGGCGGTCGCCTGCTCTGGGCGGTGAGACGCTAGCCGCGGAAATTGCGAGCCTCGCGAAACTCGATATCGATGAACTCCGCGAGCGCTGGAAAACGATGTGTGGAAAGGCGCCTTCACGAGAAATCGGCCGCTCCTTTCTGACCCGAGCAATCGCCTACCGTCTCCAGGAGCGGGCTTACGGCGGACTCAAGCCCTCGACCTCCCGCCTGCTCGCCCGGGCGGCAGAAGAGAA
>Ga0187864_10001261_pt1 | contig 24953 bp, 19 predicted proteins | sample June2016WEW_11_4_FD_132985 | JGI IMG/M metagenome (GOLD analysis project Ga0187864, IMG submission 132985) | Peatland microbial communities from SPRUCE experiment site at the Marcell Experimental Forest, Minnesota, USA - June2016WEW_11_40 | ecosystem: Environmental > Terrestrial > Soil >...
CAATTCATCGAGCAACACTTCCTTTTCCAGAGCATCTGCGCGTTCTCGCACCTGGAGTATTTCCTGGTTATAGGTCTTGACGTTATTTTGGAGTTCTGTAATCTTTTTATCTGATTCCAGGAGCCTAACTTCGTCTTCCTGTCGTTTAACATCAACGGCTTTTGCGATGACGGAGAGCTTTGATGTTATCAGGTGGCGGGCATCTTCAAGGTTGTTACCCACATCCAATGCATGACCCATATCTCCGGTGTGTAACAGCAAGTCATCTTGGAACTCATTACTTAAAAGATAAGATTCACGATTGTAATTCTGATATGAAAATAACTGCTCTTCCATTTTATATAAATCATTACTCAGATCAGCGAGAAAATCATTCGAGGAAGCTATACCAGCAACAGTATCATTTATTAATGAGCTGACCATGCTATCCATCTCGCCGCCAACTATGCTCAGCGACTCCAAAGAGTCACAATCGCTGATTTTATTCTGAAGTAGGCAGAATTGTTTTTCATAGTCGCCCTTTATGATTGGTCCAAAACTATGGAGTATTTTCAAAAAGGCGCTCTGGAGTTTTGCCAGGGGTTCAATTCGAGATGGCGCCGAAGCCTCAGCTACTTTCAGTTGAATACGTTTTAGTTGCCTCTGGGGATTTGGGAATTCTTTTCTTTGTTCGTTCAATGGGTCGCTAAACCCATGGGATAGCAGCGATAAAATTTCTTTTTTTGTGGAAAAAGCTTCATTAAGAGCCGCAGCAGTCAGTGGTCGCTTTTCCATCGAGAATTCTTTCAAAGTATCTATTACTATTTGGGCTAAGAGTTTTACCGATTCCATTACTACCCTCACATAAATATTATGGCGTCAGAGATGCGATGAAGAGTTCGGCGTTTCAGTGGCGCTCCCACATGAATTTCCTGTAAATTTTCTTTGCACTTTTTATGCAAACCCGGTTTCCGGTATTGAATGGAAATTCATGCTTCTCAAAGTGACCACTGCCGCGCCATCTCCCCAACTGACAAACGATTGGAATTGCTGTTCCTCCCATGAATACGACGGTACATAATAGAGATCGGCATTTTGGAATCCCTGCCTTAACAAAATCATTAATCTCACTTCACATTGGTTATTCCAACCCCCAGAGGATGGCTCCACCTGAGGGATTGGATGGATGAAAGGGCCGGTTTCTGCCGGTTGGTTCGGATTGGGGGAAGTCGAGCCGGACCAGATCTGCTGAAAGCATAAGGGAAACTTCCCAGTCTTGGCTGCCGGAATAGGTTGTTCCAGTTTTTCGTTGTGCCTCCGGATAGTGTCCTGATATTCTTTGAGGCGCAAAGAACTGCAGATTGGCGCGGCGAGATCTTCCAGGTTTACGGGTTTATTCAAAAGATCTGTTGCGCCCAGATCAAGCGCTTGCCGCTTAGCTGCTTCATCCTTGTTGCCTGTGACAATGATAAACGTGGCGTCCTGAACGACCGGCAATGCGCGCAATTCCCTCACCAGGTCAAAACCATTCTTGAAAGGCATCTGATAATCCGAGGCCACAACATCCGGCGGCTTAATACGCGCGATATCGATCGCTTGATCGACGCTTTCGGCAAAGATCAAATCCCATTCGGTGTGGAATTTTCGCAGTAACCGGTTAACAGCGTTAAGAAAATGCAGATCGTCGTCCACAAACAGAATCAAGGGCTTTGTTACTATGTCTGCCATTTGGCGGACTCCATTCAGAATAAGAGATATTTATTGCCCCATCCTTACCCCTGTTGACTTTCGTGATGCCTGGGTGTTGGTTTTCGAGCTGTTCCAGAATCGTACTCCGGCGCGGGACGCTTTGCAGAAGGGGCAAACTTTTCCCTGAGAGATCCCTTTGCTGAATAGCCTGTTTTATGCTCATACAAAGTTCCATCCCGCTGCGCGGCTTTATCAGAAAACGATAGACATGCCCCTTGTTGATCGAAGGAAGGGCAGTATCCAGATTGGGGCGCCCGGTCAACATAATTCTGATCGCTTCCGGATATTTGTTGCACACAACACCCAGGAAGTCGGACCCCGGCATGCCGGGCATCATTTCATCCGAGACTACCACATCGACCTTTTTGCGGGAGAGAATTCTGAGGGCCTCGTCTGCCGAAACGGCGCTCAACGCTTCATAGGCTTCCTTATGAAGGGCGCGCCTGAGGCCATCGAGGACCAAGGGACCGTCATCAACGAGTAAAACGGTATGAGCCATGGCGCTTTCCTCTCAATCGCCGTCAAAAACTAATTTTACCGGAACGATCACCCGGACAGGTTCTTTTATGCCCGGCTTTTCGGAGAAATTCTTAATTCGCTCGAGCAGAGTCCGATTGACCTCATAGCCTCTGGCAACGAGCATGCGGCCGTCCATAATCCGCACATCCTCGGCAAGGATCATACCGTCCACCAGTTCACCGGCCATCACGGTCCTTTCCTCATCCCGTGACCTGGCAGCAAGGATTTCGCGCAGGGCCGAAAGCACATCGGGATCATACCGGCCTGGTCTCTTTGCCAAGCTCCCGTATGCCTCACCGTCGGATATTCCACTGGACTTACGGATATCGAAATCAAGGACAACCTTGAGAATTCTCGCCCCCGGCGGAATGTCCTCTCCCCGCCCCGATTCTTCCTGCGGGGACCCTGAAGCGTCGAAATTCCTCTCCCGGTTGGCGATAATCTTGGCGATAGTCTGCATTCTGGGAATGTGGGAGAGAAGGTCCGACCCGATATAGGGATGCATTGCGAAAAGCTGAGACTCTTCCCCTGACAGGTCCTGTCCTTTATAGAGCTTCAGCAGGGCCGATTCGGGCAACATGACGCACCCGATCTGGGAAAGCGCAGCCGCTGTTTCGATCTGCCACACATCGGAGACCCCCATCGCGGATGCAACCTCCCTTGCGTACCGGGTTATCCTCGAGGCCCTGCCGAACGCTTCGGGGTTGAGAAGCTGAAGGATTTCAGAAAGGACTTTGATGCTGCCGCGAAGCGTCTTTTCCAGGAGTTCACGTTCAGCGGTTATCAACTGGTACTGCCGAACGCCGGCCGAAAGAGCCTTAATAAGGGTCTTCTGTTCACATGGTTTGGTCAGGAACCTGAAGATATTTCCTTCATTCACGGCGTCGATTGCCGTCGATAAATCCGCATTTCCTGTGAGCATAATTCGAACGCTGTCCGGAGCGATTTCCCGCACCCTGGAGAGGAATTGGATTCCATCCATTCCGGGCATGCGCAGGTCCGAGACAATAACCGCAAATGGGTCCTGCTCCACCACGGCCCTCAGCCCTTCCTCTCCACCCATGGCCGTGTGAACCGGGAAATATTTCCTCAACTGCCGATGGAATGCAGCCAGTATGTTTGGATCATCATCGACAAATAGAATCTTGACAAGCATCGTCTTCTCCCTGCCGTTTTTGACAAAACTTACGCCATATCTCAGCCCGGTCATCCATCCCGAGCTTCTCCAGGTATGCAGCATCAGCTTCGGGCAGTGATTGTCTTTCAGCCCCGCTTTTGTTTTCGAAAATATTGGCCAGATAAACCGCTGTCAGGGTGTCGGGTTCGCGGCAGTGGCTTTTGCCAGGGGCATGGTGATAGGCCACCGTCTGGATAATAGGTTCAGGCAAACCCCATATGCCCAACAGGTAAGCGCCGACCTGCGCGTGCGTTGTTCCGAAAATATATTGCTCGGCATCATGGATGCGGGAATTTGTACCGGCAGTGCTTTCGATCACCTTGAGACATTCCGCCGGGAACTTTTCCATAAGGATGAGTTTGCCGGTATCGTGGAGCAGACCGGCCATAAAAGCCTCATCTTTTCTCCACTGCTCCCAGCCTTCCAGGATGGCTATGTTTTGGGCGCAAAGTCCGACCGCCAGGCTGTGACGAAAAAGATCGTCCAGCGTAATACCGGCCAAATCGGAGAACATTGAGAAGATTTTGACCGAAAGAATGAGGGATTTGACGGTTTCCAGGCCGAGGAGATGGACTGCTCTAACCGGGCTCGTGATATGCCTCGGGAGCCCAAAGAATGCCGAATTGACAAGTTGCAGGATTTTTGCTGACATGCCTGCATCTCTCGATATGATTTCACCTACCTTGTTGAGTGATCCCTCCTCTGAGTTTACCTCGTCCAAGACTTCTGTATACAGTTTTGGCAGGCTTGGAAGAGATTCTATGCCGGAGACCACCTTTCGAAGGGCTTCGTCCTCCAGGAGGTCCCGCATCGAACATACACGGGCTACCGTACTCTTAAGGGTCTCTGCGTCGCAGGGTTTGGAGAGAAACTGGTGTATCGGCCCGATGGAAGTCAGGACCATTTCCTTGTCGGGTTGTCCCGAGAGGACAATTCGCACGACTTGGGGATGCAGTTCTTTGACGAGATTGAGCAGTTGGCAGCCATCCATGCCCGGCATGCGCATATCAGTAACTACAACGTTGAATTGTTTGTTATCCAGGATTTTCAGCGCCTCAGGCCCGCTTGCGGCAAACTCCATCTCCCATTCGTTTCGCATTCCCCGCAGCATTCTCCGGAGACCGTCGAGCACCATAGGCTCATCATCGACAAAAAGTACTCTCTTCATCACTTCTCCGAATCGCTTTGCAGCGGCAGTCTGATAATAAAGGAAGCGCCCCTGTCCACCTCGGGATCAAGAGTGATCGTTCCACGGTGCTTATCGACAATTACCGAATGAGAAATAGCCAGACCCTGGCCGGTCCCTTTTCCCACCTCCTTGGTCGTAAAGAAGGGATCGAAGATTTTGGACCTGATATTCTCCGGAATTCCGGTCCCGGTGTCGCTTATGCGGATTTCGACATGTCCGTCCAGGGCACGGGTCGCTATGGTTATGGTTCCCTTTTTATCCGATCCGTTTTGCTTGAGTGCGTCTGCGACCGCATGACTGGCATTGATTATCATGTTCAAAACAACCTGGTTGATCTCCGAGGGAAGGCAGGGGACAAGCGGCATGCCGGGATCGAAGTCGGTCACCATTTCCGCAACATACTTCCATTCGTTTCTGGCGACCGTGATAGTGCTCTCGATTGCCCTGTTCAGATCTATGTTGGTTTTCGCATCGGTTCCGGGGTGCGAAAACTCTTTCATCGCCCGGACGATCCTGCTTATGCGCTCGATTCCCTCAAGAGACTGCTGGACAGCCTTTGGGGCTTCCTGCCTGATATATTCCAAATCGGCCTCTTCGACCGCCGCGTCAATCTTTCTGACCAGTTCCTCCGTTGGGTTTCCGGACCTGACCTCCCTGAGGAGCTGATCATAAAGATCGTGAACGCGTTCCAGATCGCCGTAGGCCTCCTGGAGAAAACGGGCGTTATCTCCCACGTACTGCGCGGGGGTGTTTATCTCGTGAGCAATTCCGGCCGCGAGCTGCCCGATTGACTCCAGCTTCTGCGCCTGAACCAGTTGGCTCTCCATGATTTTTCGCTCGGTAACGTCGTTGCCTAACAAAAGCATGCCTGTGGACCCAGTGCCTTCTCCTTCAATGGAACTCACCAAAACGGTCAGGAAACCTTCTTTGCCGTCCGGCCGCAGGAAACGGATGCCATCCAGTCTTATTGCCGCATTATTTTTTTGGCATAAGGAAATGGCTTCAGATACTTTTAGCTGGTCCCACTTGACTCCGCAACGATCAAGCCGCTCGCCCAAGACCACTTCACTGCTTATTCCAAATATCTTCTCCGCTGCGGGGTTCCACCTTGTTATTCGTTGCTCCGGGGTCAAGCCAATCAGGAAGGATGGAATGGAAGCAAGCAACTGCGTCATCTCGACATTTGTCTCGCATAGCTCATCCTGGGTCTTTCTGAGCTCGGTAATGTCGCGTATGGATTCGACTGCCCCTTTGATACTCCCATCCGAGCCGCGCAAAACGGTCGCCCTCCCGACAAGGCAGGCTTTTTCTTTCTTTAGTGCGGGGGTGTACGTTTCACCGGTGAGGACGCAGTCGCATCTTTCCACGCTCAGATACTTCGTTTCTATTTCTTCTTGAGGTTTAAGGGTAAGATCGATGAGTATGGGCCTTCTTTCCCCGTAGAAGGGCAGGGAGTATTCGTAATCGCCTTTGCCGAGCATATCCGATGCCCTAACCCCTGTTAATTCCTCGATCGCTTTGTTCCAGGCGATAACTTTTCCTTCATTATTGATCACTAAGGTCGCATCGGGCAGGAAGTCGATAATGTTTACCAGTTCCTGCCGGGATTCATTGAGCGCCGCCTCAGCCTGTAGCCGCACGGTGATTTCCTGTTGCAACTGCTCATGGGAAGCTTCGAGGGCCGTCAGGGCCTTCTTTATGTCGCTCAAATCTCTTGACATGGAAACGCTGCCGATAATTTCGTTCGCTTCGTTTCTGAGCAGGCTGATAGAGATGCCGAAAACGGCGACGGTACCGTCCTTTTTCTTCATGCTAATTTCATGATTCTTGACGGTACCCTCACGCCGCAATTCCGCCAGCATGCTCTCGAATTCATCTTTGTCTGCGTAGAGACTAAAAGCGGACATCCCTCCAAGTTCTTCAAACTGGTACCCGTATTGCTCGGCCGCCGCTCTATTCCATTTGATGAACTTTCCATGTCGGTCCACGATGCCGATGGCGTCGGGCGATTTTTGCAAGATGTTCTCAAGGTAGGCATTAGTTTGCCTGATCTTTTCTTCCATCAACTTGCGCTCTGTGATTTCCCATGCTACGTCCGCCAGGTAGGAGACGACTTCAACGTCCTTGTCGTTGTAATCGGTGGGTTTGTTGCCAATGCCAAGGATGGCCACTATTTGGTCCGATCTCAAGATGGGCACGACAAGCTCCCGGATGACGGGGGCATGTCCTGCGGGCATACCTTTGCGATGGGACAATGCCGAGTAATCATTATGGATTACCGGTCTTCCCTCATGGACACAGTCCACCCATACACCCGCCTGGTCTATGCTGTAGTGTAACCCTTTGCCTTCCGCCTTACAGAATTCCTTCATTGTCTGCGTAGACCATGCCTGGAGGGAAAGGGTTTTCTGGTCTCTCTCCACAAAGTGGTAGAATCCAATGGGGCTCCCGGTCAAAGCGCCGACTTCATCCAGTGTCTTTTGGAGCAACTCTTCGAGGGAATGCGAGGCGGCAAATTCCAACAGACTCAGCCGTATGCGAATCAACTCCTCGGCGCGTTTTCGCTCCGTGATGTCGTGCACGATTGAAAAGAGCACCGTCCGGCCCCCCACCTCAATAGGTGAGGAATAAGCTTCGACCGTCCGTATTTCACCACTGCGGACCCGGTGGGGGAAAACGAAACGATTCCTCTCTCCTTTCACAGTGCTCTGGAGCGCCTCAGCAATTTCCGCCCTGGGTAATTGATTGATTTCGGCTATGTGCATTGCGCACAACTCAGCCCTGGAAAAGCCGTAGAATTGCTCCGCCGCCGCATTGACATCCAAAATCGCACACGAATCCGGGTCAGTGATGAGCATGGTGGCTCGATGGTGTTCAAAGAGCGAGCGGAAACGTTGTTCGCTTTCGCTAAGGGCGCCCTCAACCTTTTTTCGCGTTTCAATCTCCCCTTCCAAGCGGTCATTGACAGCCTGGAGTTCGGCTTCGGCCTTCTCCCTGTCGGCAATTTCACTCGATAATTTTTCGTTTGCCTTTTTCATATCGGCAAATGAGCGCCTAATCGCTTCATGTGCGTCCTTCAATTCCGCCAGTGCTTTGCGCTCTCGATTGACCCGAGTTATTTTTGCCTCAAACTCCGGCAGTGCGATCGGTTTGGCAATAAAATCAACCGCGCCGGCTTCGATAACCTCGCCGTATGTGTAATCACCAGTGAATCCGGACATTATAATGGTATCGATTGCAGGGTATTTCCTTTGAATCTCTCGAACAAGGTCGAGACCATCCATGCCGCCCATTCTTATATCGGAAATCACCAGGTCAAAGTCATCATGTTCCAGTATAGCCAAAGCCTGAGCAGGGTCGGTGGTGCTTTGACAGGGATAGCCGATCATGGCCAAAAAGCTTGTGACCATATTACACATCGCTTCGTCATCATCTACGACCAGAATTTTTCTTATGTCCATTAGATCATGCTCTCCTGCTCATTCCACTCTTAGATCAAGTACCTCTCGCACCGTTTTGGCAAGTTGCTCCAGGGTTATCGGCTTCATCAGGAATCCTTGAATCCCGAGATCCTTCGCCTTTTTCTCATCCATGTTCTTGCTGAAGCCGGTCATGAGTATTACTGGAATCACAGGTTGAAACCCCCGGAGTTCATCGGCAAGATCAGCGCCTGTAAAGTGCGGCATGGTCATGTCGGTAATCACCAGGTCAAAACGCTTTTCAAGCGGTTGGTGACATAAAAGCTTAAGGGCCTCCGTCCCGCTTGTCCGGGTGACCACGTCGTACCCCAGACTCTTAAGCATCTGCTCTACGGCCTGGGCCAGTTGTGGCTCATCATCTACAACAAGGACCAGCCCCCCCCCACGAGGAAGAGTGATTTGAGCTTCCGCTTTTTTTGGTGCGCATTCACCATTGAGAGCTGGCATGAGCACGGTGAACCTGGTTCCCTTGCCCGGCTCGCTTTCCACATTGATTTTCCCTTCATGGCTTTCTACAATTCCATGAACCACCGATAGGCCTAACCCAGTGCCTTCTCCCTGTCCTTTAGTGGTGAAAAAGGGGTCGAAGATCGAATTAAGTATGGCAGGATCTATGCCACATCCAGTGTCTCTGACTGTAAGCTCCACATAATGTCCAGGCTTCAAGCCCGCCGGAGACTGAAGCAATTCGCTTTCAACCAAGACATCAGTCAATCTTACCTCCAGCACTCCGCCTTGATCTTGCATAGCATGGGCGGCATTTGTGCAGAGGTTCATCAGCACCTGGTGCATCTGAGTCGGATCGGCCAAAACAGCCGCCTTGCTGAGCACGTCCGCTTTGATCTCAATGGTTGACGGCAATGATGGTCGCAGAATCCGCAATGCCTCTTTTAAGATCATCCCGAGTTGCAGCGGCATCTTTTGCTGTTCGGTCCTGCGGCTGAAAGCAAGGATCTGCTTCACCAGTTCTTTCGCCCGGTCGGCTGCCTTGAGCACCTCTTCGAGTTTGCCAAGAATCGGATTTTTTTTACCCAACTCCCATTTAGCCAATTCCGTGAAGCCCATGATGACCCCAAGGATGTTATTAAAGTCGTGGGCGATGCCTCCAGCTAATGTGCCCAGCGCTTCCATCTTCTGAGCCTGCCGCAGGTCTCTTTCAAGCTTGACCTGGCGGGTGATGTCCCGGTGGGTTGCTACATAGTTGATGATAGCCCCGGACTTGTTCCGGACCGGAGATGCCGTGGCTTCCGTTTCGAACAACGAGCCGTCTTTTTTCATGTTAGTGAGACGTCCCGACCATACCTGACCTCCGGTGAGCGTTTCCCGGATAGCCCTGTAGAAGGCCCGGTCATGTTTGCCGCTTTTAAGGAGACGCAAGTGCCGGCCGATAGCCTCCATGCCGTCATAGCCCGTCATAGCAGTGAAAGCCGGATTGACATAGTCGATGATCCAATTTGTATCGGTTATGATGATTGCTTCAGCGGCTTGTTCGATCGCTGTTACCAGTTGGGTGCGCTCTTCTTCGGCCCGTTTGCGCTCAGTGATATCACGAATTACCCCTTCGACTCCGAGGATATTTCCATGGTCGTCCTTGCGGAATGAGCTTGTGACCGAAACAGAAAGCGGCGAGCCGTCTTTTTTCTTAAGGGTCAGCTCATAGTCTCTTACTACACCATCTTTCCGTAAGGCGCGCAGCATTTTTTCACGCTCATCCGGATACATCCAAAAGCTCTCCGCCTGGCTTCCCCGAATCTCGTCAAGCGAGTCGTATCCCAGGAGCACGGCCGCCGAGGGACTGAGCATTACAAGCTCGCCGCCCTCATTAGTGCGGTAGAAAACGTCTCGCATATTCTCAATCACGCTGCGGTAGCGCGCTTCGCTCTCCCGCAGCGCTTCCCGCGCCCATTTGCGTTCGGTGATGTCCTGGCAATAGGCAAAAGAAAGTTGGTCAGTGATCATGACTGCATGTAGCGATACCCAGGTCGTGCTCCCATCACGTCTTCTCATGCGATGCTCGGTTTCGACATGACCTTTTTCGAGCAGGATGTTGAAATCACGGAGAACCGCCTCCCGATCCACCTCCAGGTGTAGGTCCAGGATGTTCATACCTGACAAAGTGTTGGGCTCATAGCCCAAAAGGTGTATAGCCGAGGGATTAAAATCCAGGAGGCGGCCTTCTCGATCTGCTACGAGCACAGCCAGTGGAGCATGTTCGACGTAGGAACGAAACTTGGACTCGCTTTCCCGAAGGGCCTCCTCTGCCCGTTTGTGCTCGGTGATTTCTCATGCAACGTCCGCCAGGTAGGAGACGACTTCAACGTCCTTGTCGTTGTAATCGGTGGGTTTGTTCCCAATGTCAAGGATGGCCACCATTTGGCCCGATCTCAAGATGGGCACGACAAGCTCCCGGATGACGGGGGCATGTCCTGCGGGCATACCTTTGCGATGCGACAATGCCGAGTAATCATTATGGATTACCGGCCTTCTTTCATGGACACAGTCCACCCATACACCCGCCTGGTCTATACTGTAGTGTAGCCCTTTGCCTTCCGCCTTACAGAATTCCTTCACTGTCTGCGTGGACCAGCCCTGGAGGGAAAGTGTTTTCTGGTCGCTCTCCACAAAGTGGTAGAATCCAATGGGGCTCTTGGTCAAGGCGCCGACTTCATCCAGTGTCTTTTGGAGCAACTCTCCGAGAGAATGCGAGACGGCAAATTCCAATAGACTCAGCCGTATGCTAGTCATCTCCTCAGCGCGCTTGCGCGCAGTTATGTCAACCATGACTCCAACCATGCCGGCGATTTTTCCGGCAGCATCAGAAAAAGTCGCCTTGGTAAACAGCACATCATGAGGGACACCGTCCGCATACTGGACCGAGGCCTCATAATTTTGCACACCGGGGGCAAGAAACAAGGCGAGATCGGCCTCGTGGTATACGCTGGCGAGGTCTTCGGGTTCGATGTCATAAACCGTTTTGCCTACGATTTCGGTCTTTGGCCGACCGATATAGGCTTCAAAAGCAGTGTTGCAGCCAAGATAGAGGCCATTTATATGTTTGTAAAAGATCGGGCTCGGGATTGTGTCGATCAACGACTGCAAAAAGTTGAGTTGTTCTTGGAGCGTCTGTTTTGCCTGCTTCTGCATAATGAGATAGCTTGCCAGCGCGGCTGTGAGCAGCAGCCCTGCCAAAAGGCCCTCCAGAGGATACCATGTTTCCCTCGCCGAGATAAAGCCTGGCGCCGGTTTCATGAGAACCAGCCATTCACGGTCGGGGAGAGTCAATATTCTGGAGTGTTCAAAATGGGCATCTGTAGCGGGTTCTGCGATGACATTTGAGGTTTTTCTGGTCCGTGATGGATGAAAATAGAGAAAAGATTCTTCCGAGGCGGCGGACCTGTCGTAGAGATAGATGTCGATGCCTGCAGGCTTGAGATACGTCAGGGACTTTTCAACAATTTCATCGACTGTGAAGACGCCGAGGGTAAAACCCTTGAGGTTTTCTCTGCGGGTCACGATGGAGTCTGCGGGCAAACCTTTATGATAAATGGGAGAAAAAACGAGGAAGCCAAAGCGACCTGCGGTTTGCAGCACCAGTTTTATTCTGCCGGTGGCCACTGCATGCCCCGTGTCTCGCGCCCTCTGCAAAGCTTCCCGGCACATCGGGTTTGACGCCAGATCAAATCCTAGAGCAACCTCATTGCCTCTGTAAGGCTCAACGAAATAAACGGGGTAATACTCTTCGCGCTCGGTTGCTCGAATCATCTCATCCGATGTTGCTCGGTCGATGATTTGAAAGTGAGGAAAACCAGCTCGCCTTGCAGCTTCTTCACAGGCAAGCCGGTCGGAATTAGGAACGCGCGGTATCCATTCAATTGCTTGAACAGACGAGTGAAGCGATAAAAGATGTTTTGACAAGTCTCGGAACTCGGTTCTATTGAGTTCTCCGATACTGTCGTAGAAAGTTTTCAGCGATGACAATGTATGCAGGTTGAATTCGACATCTCTGTTTATGGCCTCAAAATGGTTCGTCGCCTCCTGTATAAACTCGTTTCGTACCACCTGCCGGTCCCAGCGCAGCATCAGGGCATAGGCAATAAGGGAAATAACAACACCGACCAGGATAGTCACGATTGGGCCGGCGTAGCGGCGAATTTTAGTTCCGGAGATCACGTTCCCCGCCCTCCATATAGCTGATCCCCTGGGCAAAATCGGAATTTGGCAAGAATGGTCGAACTCTTGACTCCATCCAACTGCTGCACACCGGGATAGCGGCCGGCAGGACAAGAATAATCAATCGGGTGCGCAATCTGGAAAAATAAGGCCAAGCCATGGCTTTCCTCCGGAAACAACAGTAAATTGGGGCTCCGGAGAAGTCCCAAAAGTATGAGCTATGGAGCAGCAATTCTTTGCAGCTTCAGGGCGATATCTATCTTCCGAACGCCACCTCGACCATGAAACTGCCTTGAGACGTTTCGAACGGCACGGCAAGGCGTGGTCCGTTTGCGATATGCGTTATCGTGTGGCCCTTTCCCGCAACTATCGTGGGTATTCCAGCCTGGAGAACGAATCCATCCTCGGCGAGGCGCCTTCTGGCATCTCCACAGATCACGTTGGTAAGTTCCCCTACGGCGTCTCTCACCTCATGATTGAGCTGAGTGAAAGGCTCTCCTAACAGGTTCGATGCAATGTGCTTGATACATTGCTCAGTGAAAATCAAGGCCATAGACCCTTGGGCCGCGCCGGTGACCCCGATGATCGCGGACACATCTCCAATAGCGACATCATCCTGCTTGAGAAAGGGCTTTCCGGGTTTGGCATCAACTTGGGCCATTGTTTTAAGCACATGCATGGCCGCGGCAAGGAAGGGATTAATAATTTTTACATCCATCGTCTGCTCTCCATCACTGACCCTGAGGAATAATCTTGGCGAGTTTTTCCGCAAACACTGCCGGACTAAAGGGTTTGACAACATAGTTGCTGACCTTGGCCTGGATCGCCTCGATAATATTTTCTTTCTGGGCCTCGGCGGTAACCATCAGGAAGGGAAGGCCCTTTAGCCGTTCATCCGCCCGCACTCGCTTCAGCAGCTCAAGCCCGGTCATCGCTGGCATGTTCCAGTCCGAGACGATCAGGTCAACTTTATTGGACCCCAAAAGCCTGAGCGCCTCGACGCCATTTTCGGCTTCGATTACCTCTCTAAATTGCAAATCTTTCAGAATTTTTCGTACGATGCGCCGCATCGTGGAAAAATCATCTACAACCATAGCTGTCAAGTCTTTGTATGCCATTGGATTCGATCCTTCATAATAATATTGTTAGAAAATCACCCAACTCTTCAAGAGGAATTACCGTCTTGGGCAGTGGTGTCTTCCACTCAGGACGACGCAGCAGATAATCTTTTTCCAGGGACCTGGTTTCGAGGACCTTAGCCGCGAGCCTCTCGGCGGTAATGTTTAGCTCCCTGCCTCTAACGACTTTATTGAGTGTAACGTAACCCGCCCCGCCGATAGCTGCGTTTATCGCCATTAAAACCACACATACCAAAAAGGTCTTGACCCAGAGCGCGACGTTTAACTTTTTCATACCATGACCTTTCGTCGCTGTCGTAAACCCAAATGTCTCCTAATGCGCTCTGTTATTTCTGTATTGTTCGATTAATTGCCCCGCCCGCTGAGCGAGGCTGGCGGCCTCGGGCTTCGTTATCTGTTCGTCGGCGCCCACAGACTGCCCCTTGTGGATCAGTTTATCGTTGATAAGTGATGAGAAGAGCACAACGGGCAATGCCTTGAGCACCTCGTCCTGCTTTACTGACTGACACAGGCTGTAGCCGTCCATTTGCGGCATTTCGATATCGGAGATGACAATATCGATGTAATTGTGAATTGGGCGTTTTTCCTTTTGTGAAAGGGTCTTTAACTCCTTGAGGTATTCCCATGCTTCGCTTCCATCGCTTGCCGCCCGAATAACGAAGCCGGCCTGTTCAAGCTTTTTGGAGAGAATTTTCCTGATCGGGGAAGAATCATCCGCTATCAGCGCCTTGTAATGAAGATCGACGCTCACGGGGGTGATTTCAACATCATCTCTGATCGCATATTGGGGATTGAGTTCCCCGAGAATTTTCTCCATATCGAGGAGCAAAATGTTCCGGTCCTCCATCTTGACAATGCCTGTAACCGAATTGGTCATGCCGTTCAGAATTTGGCCGGCAGGCTCTATGTGTCCCCACGCCAAACGATGGATATGGTTCACGCCTGAAACAACGAAAGCAAGGGTAAATTTATTGAATTCGGTCACTATGGTTAACGGATTTATCTCCTCTTCGGGCTTTTTCTTTCCGAGTTGGGCCGCCAAATCTATAAGGGGGATAACCCTGCCTCGCGAAAGGAACGTCCCCAGAAGGCCCGGAGGCGCCTGGGGCAGAGAAGTCACTTTTGGCTTGCGAATGATTTCCACCACCTTGGCTACATTGATTCCGTAGCAGCCGCGATAGACTTCCGCATCGATAATTTCATCGATGTAGAATTCCACGATTTCCATCTCATTGGTGCCGGTTGCAAGAAGTATATTTGTGTTATTAGCCATAAAGCCTTCTCATTCTAATCAGCGGGCAGAGGGATTTTCTCGTAGTTTGGAGCCTGTTTTTCTCTCACCACCTGGCCCTGTTTAAATCCAGGCCACTCGGCTCATTCAGCTCAACCCTTGCGGTCGGATTTGATGGATGGTCTTTACCTGAAATAGGTAATTTTCATGAACTGTTTGGAATGATAAAGCCTTCCGGTTGGTTAATCATTCCGCATTCAGACAGTATTTCGGCAGGAAACCTCGAAAAGTTAATACTAATTTTGCAGCAGCTTGCCGCCAGAAAATCACTGCTGTCGGGAGAGGGCCGCAAGGGCGACGAGCACCTTTTCCACTGTTTTAGCGACCTTTTCTTTCACCAGGCCGGCTTGTTCGATTTGGGAAAAGAAAAAAATACCTGCACCCAGAGCGGAAAACACCAGAAAAGTAGCCAATCCAACGAAACCGAAGAGTTTCTTGTTGAGGCTCAAAGCTCCTGTCTTGAATGTCATCGTCCGCTCCCTGTACGGAGAAAATCACACTGCGCGTGGAGACGGCCGGCCCTTCGGGTAAGGGAACCACCCGGGCTGGCGCTGAAATCATTTTACGAGTTTCTGAATCTCTTCCGGAGACAGATCGTACACGCCGCAGCCTAGTACGAGGTCCTCCCCGTCAACTTTGACCAGTTTTACGTAGGAAACCTTCAGGGAAGGTGTTTTCTCTCCCGGTTTTGGCCACATATAGTCTACCCAGCCCGATCCCTTTTTTTGACGACATCGTTCATTGCAGAAGAGCGGCCGCTTTATCCACCTTGTCCACGATCATCCGGGGGGTTGGCTTTGTGGATTCGCTGGCTACGCAGCCATCCTCGGATTCTTTGGCCAGCTCGTCGGGGGTCTTTTGCGCGAGCGCGGGAATTGCACTAAACAGAGAAAGGGCGCAAAAAGCAACAATCAATTCTTTAAAAAACACTCCGAATATCAATAAGAAAACTGAGTGGACATAAGAATGTGACATTTGTGCTGAAGAGCACAAGGACTTTACCTGGCTAAGCTAAGAGAGAACCGCCATGATGGACGCAAGAACTCTGCGCTCCGCGAGATGCATTGGGACCGGGTCTCTTGAAATCCGCCTATGAGGAATGGCTCTGTCATGAATTGAGACTGCGGGAGATTCATCTCGCGGGACAGGTAACCGTTCACCGCGGCCGTTCATGTTCATTCGGGACACCCCGAACCATCAACAGGTTGCATGTCGGCAGTTCAGAGAGGAAAGAAAATCCGCAGCCCGTAGAGCCTGAAATTTCGGCAAGCATTCCATGTCGCAAACTGCCCGGTTTGGTTTGCTCTCCTTGACCGGACTATGCCCCGCCTCTGCGGTGAATTGCCTTTGCTTAGGCTCCCCGGTTCGGACCACTCATTTGCGAATCCAAAAGGAACCGCCATGAAAACTGGTATGGGGTAACTTTTTGATCATAGGATTAAGTATATTCATTAACTCCGGGTCACTCTGAACAAAGAAGCTTGGAAACACTATATTCGGTTTGGGTGTTGATAAAAGTAAAACCGCTAGTAAATACTGTTCATTATAAAATAAATCGACGAGTTTCGGTGCATAATCCAATGGTAGGAATATGTCATGAAAGTGGATCAAAACACCGTTCTTAAGTTCAGGAAGTATATCCAAAAACACTGTTGTTACATCTGAATTCATGAAACAACGATGTGATCCATCGATAAACAAAATATCATTTGAATTCAACTCGTGAAATATAGTGAGATCAACGCTTTCTAAATTACTGTAAATTATTTGATCTGCAATAGCTTCAATATTAACTCTCGGTTGTGGATCTATACATATTATATCTGTACTTAACTTATGATCATTAATGGCTTTACTGGCGAACTTTGTGGAATTGCCACACCCAATTTCATAATAGTGATTTGGTTTCATTAATGCAATTATGCAGTACAGTGCTAAAGCATCAAGTCCAGGGAAACATCCATTATTCCAAAAAGGACTGGTTTCGTTTATTTGCTCCAGTGGAATGTCTTCCAGATCGTGTTGAAAAGCCAACATTTCTTTCAAAAGGGTCCGGTATTGATGTATACTTTCGGATAATATATTTGTGATCCGCTTGTGGGGTTCGTGTCCGTATCCATATCTTGGAACAGGATTGATTGGGTAATCTAACCAGAGTGCCTTGTGCACTTTATTATCTTGTCTAAATAGAAACTTGATGGCTTCTTTTAGCAGTCGCCTTTTATATTTGAAATTCTTAAACATGAAAAGACCCTCGATCTTTGGCAAACTTTATTCATGTGGTATGTACATGCTGCGTCGGCTTTTCCCGTGGGCCGTTGCTATCGCCCTGAATAATGCCACAACCTGGCCGCCAACGGATCTCGATGGGCATTTGGGGTTCGTCTACCGTCCTGAAAACCTTTCGGGACACCTTGTAGGCCCATAGAATCTTTCCATATTCGAATCAAAAATACAAGAGCAAGGTCAATGGGACCGGTTTTGGCAGTTTCAGGACACACCTCATTCCCCGTAGCTGATGGTCTCGTTCCCCGGCCCCATCGTATTGGGTGGCCCTCAGGCAAGTCTCACGGGAGCCTTGCGTGGATACATTTCTTTGATGTCATTTTTCTTTGCTCCATTCCTGACTACTCTGCCCTTGCGTACGGACAGCCAGTGGGGTATATCTTCCCTGACCCCGCAAACTCCCATATGACCACGGTTGTCAGCATGGGGAAAGATGTGGGCAACTTGCTGCCGGAAGGAGGGAACATGAAGAGACTGTTTGTATTGGCATGTGCTGTTGTTTTTGCGTTCGTTTTCATTGGCACGGCCGCTGCCGACAAGAAGATCGCCTTTAAGAAGGGTGATGAAGTGTATGTCTGCGGATGCGCCGCAGGTTGTCCCTGTCTGACCATGTCCAAAAAAACGGCTAAATGCGGATGCGGAAAAGACTTGGTCCAAACAACAATCGACAAGGTAGTAAAGGGTAAAGCGTACGTGACGGTAGACGGCAAGACGCTGATTTTTAAAACGACCGGCAAGTATGTCTGCGCCTGCGGGGCTGGCTGCGATTGCGGCACAATCAGCCAGAAACCGGGGGAATGCGCTTGCGGCAAACCGATGAAAGCCGCCAAGAGCATGAAATAGCTTATTCATATCCGGATCATCGAGCAGGGAGGTCCCCTGCGGTTCCTCCCTGTCACACCACCGGCCATACCGGCGGCGGCGCACTCACAGGCTGCGGTCGAAAACCGGTGAAAAGCTCGGTCTTTGGACACTTTGAAGCAAAGTGTTTATTGTTTTGATTGTTTTGCTCCTGCCCCGATAAGCAGTTTTTTTACCTCTTCGTGGCCATTCTTAGAGGCAAGCATCAACGCGGTTTCGCCTGTATTTAGCTTTGCATTGACGTCGGCCTTCTTATCCAGCAGTGCCTGCGCGACCGCGTGGAGGCCGTCCTGAGAGGCCAGGATTAACGCGGTCCAGCCGTCAGTCGTCTGTGCATTGACGTCGGCCCCCTTATTTAGCAATGCTTCCACGACCTCTTTGTGGTCCTTCAGGGAGGCAAGCATCAACGCAGTTACGCCGTCAGTCGTCTTTGCATTGACGTCGGCCCCCTTGGCAAGCAGTAACTCCACGACCTCTTTGAAGTCTTTCACAGAGGCACCCATCAACGCGGTTTTGCCGTCAGTCGTCTTTGCATTGACGTCGGCCCCCTTATTTAGCAATGCTTCCACGACCTCTTTTTGGCCGTTCAGAGAGGCAATCGTCAACGCGGTTTTGCCGTCAGTCGTCTTTGCATTGACGTCGGCCCCCTTGGCAAGCAGTGCTTGCACGACCTCTTTGTGGCCATTCTGGGAGGCAAGAATCAACCCGGTTACACCGTCGTCAGTCCTCTTTGCATTGACGTCGGCACTCTTGGTGAGCAGCAACTGCACCACCTCTTTGTGGCCGTTCTCAGAAACAATCATCAACGCGGTTACGCCAACATTGTTTTTGGCATTGACGTCGGCCCCTTTATCCAGCAGTGCCTGCACGACCTCTTTGTGGCCGTTCTGGGTGGCAGCCATCAACGCGGTTGCGCCGTCGGTCCTCTTTGCATTTACGTCGGCACTCTTGGTGAGTAGCAACTGCACTACCTCTTTGTGGCCGTTCAGAGAGGCAAGAATCAACGCGGTTGCGCCGTCAGCCCTCTTTACATTGACGTCCGCCCCTTTATCCAGCAGTGCCTGCACGACCTCATTGTGGCCGTTCAGAGAGGCAAGAATCAACGCGGTTGCGCCGTCGTCAGTCCTCTTTGCATTGACATCGGCACTCTTGGTGAGTAGCAACTGCACGACCTCTTTGTGGCCGTTCTGGGAGGCAGCCATCAAGGCGGTTGCGCCGTCAGTCCTCTCTGCATTGACATCGGCACTCTTGGTGAGCAGCAACTGCACGACCTCTTTGTGGCCGTTCTGGGAGGCAGCCATCAACGCTGTTACGCCGTCAGTCGTCTTTGCATTGACGTCGGCCCCCTTGGCAATGAAGCCTTCAACGGCAGGTACATCACCGCGCTTTACTGCTTCGAAGAAATCTTCATTCACATCAGCGGTAGCAACGGTCGCCCACAAAGCGATGACCACCATGAACGCCGCCAGCATTTTTGCTTTGTAACCAGTTTGTCCTGAAACCATCCGGTTCCCCCCTTGTCGATATTTAACGACAGGTTGTTCGAATCATTTGAATTACGCCAGCCTGGAAAGAAAACAGTATAAGATACACCATAATGACTTGTCAGGCTATTTTTTTTTGATAACGAGACGTGTTTGTGCTGCAAGGAAAGCATCAGACAAATGGCAAACGACCGAAAACACCTCACCGGACGCAAGGTTGAAAAGCAGCATGAAGCCACTAAGGGCAGTTTCCTGGACTCCTGGGCGCCTTCGAAAACTCTTCTCTTCTTTTAGCCGTCAACTTTGTCAAGTTTGCGGTGAATCGGCAGCCTGTCAGTGGTTCCCGCGAAGCGGCTTGAATGCAAGGTTTTCTTAAGTTTTCTCAGGTCAGCAATTCGCTCTAATCCTAACCCTTTCCTAACCGCTTCCGGTCGATTTCGGAGGCTCAAACCTTAACATTCCTTAGCAAGGCGGGGCCATACCCGCCCACCGGGCTGACCCGAGATCGCGGCTTTAAAGGGTGTCCTGGCGTGTGGTACCCCGACTCCGATTTTGAAAGGCTTGAAATTGCACCGTGTACGCAATATGCACGCAATATGCGCGCAATCAAAAGGGGCTACAGCTTATTTGCCCTAACCCCTTGATTTTCCAGATGGGCCGCCAGGGTCTCGAACCCCGAACCTCCTGATTAAGAGTCAGCTGCTCTACCGTTGAGCTAGCGGCCCGGAAACGATGTTTATTGGTACGCCCGGCAGGATTCGAACCTGCGGCCTGCGGATTCGAAGTCCGACGCTCTATCCGCCTGAGCTACGGGCGCTTCCAGGGAACCTTTATGATATCAAAGCAGCCTGTCTCAGTCAATCCGGAAACGATTCGAACTTGTCCTGAGGCGGTTGGCGGAATGCCGGATCGGAACTAAACGCAATATGCGCTGAAATGAAAGGCAAAATCGGTTAAAATAAACCGTTGCCAAAATTCGGAAGGGAGAAGCGCTCTTAATCATGGCCTTCGTGGATCAGCAAGTTCGCAGGCTGCTCGGAAAGGGAATCCACCATTACGGGCTTATAGAAAACAGGGACAGAATCGCGGTTGGGGTCTCGGGGGGCAAGGACAGCATGCTCCTTCTGTGGCTGCTTCGCGAAAGGCTTCGACGCGTTCCGATCAGCTATGAACTTATCGCTGTCTACGTCGATCCTGGATTCGATAGGGAATCGGCGGACCGGCTGGAAGCATTTTTCAAACAAGAGGAGTTCCTGTACGAAATCATCCGCACTGATCACGGTCCAAGGGCACACGGACCCGAAAATCGTGAAAACCCCTGCTTCCTTTGCGCCCGGCTGCGGCGGTCCGTGCTTTTCAGGAAAGCGCGCGAGCTGGGTTGCCCGAAGATCGCACTGGGCCATAACCAGGACGATATGATCGAGACATTCTTCATGAACATCTGCTACGGGGCGCAGGTTGCGGGCATGATGCCGAAGCAGGAGTTTTTCGGCGGTGAAATAACACTGATACGCCCTCTTGCGCTGGTTCCCGCCCAGAGTATACTCAGGGTGTGCAAGAACCTCGGGTTGCCCATCCTGCCGACAAAGTGTCCTTCGGCCGCGAAAAGCCAGAGGGCTGAAATCCGCAATATGCTCGAGGGTCTTTTCAGGAAAAATTTCAAGGTTCGGGGGAATATTTACCATGCAATGAGCAACATCAACCTCGAGTACCTGCCAAAGGAACTTCCGGTCAGGGGCAAGCGAGGACTGAGGAAGAGGACTGAGGAAGAGGACTGAGGAGCGAGGACTGAGGAGCGAGGACTGAGGACTGAGTGCTGAGGACTGAGTGGAAAAACACCGTTCCACTTCCTCAGTCCTCAGTCCTCACTCCTCAGTCCTGACTTGACGGGAGGCGAATGAACCAGCAGATAAGAAGCCAGGGGAAAACGTTTTTCATAATCGACGGAAGCTCGTATATCTACAGGGCTTTCTATGCGATCCGGCGGCTGACCAATTCCAGGGGAATGGCAACCCAGGCCGTATACGGGTTCGTAACGATGCTTCAGAAGGTGATTCGCGAGCGCAGGCCGGACTATATCTGCGTCGTTTTCGACGCGCCCGGGCCAAATTTCAGGCATGAATTGTCCGAGGCTTACAAGGCTACTCGCCAGGTCACTCCGGAAGAGCTGATACCGCAAATCCCCTACATCAAGAAAGCGGTTCGATATTTCGGGGTGCCTCAAATGGAGCTCGAAGGCTATGAAGCCGACGATCTGATAGCCACGCTAACCCACTGGGCTTCGGCACGCGGCCTGGAGATCGTGGTGGTTTCGGGGGACAAAGACCTTCATCAGCTTATCCAAGATCCGGTGGTCAGGCAGTGGGACCCTCAAAACGACCGGGTTTTTACCGAATTAGTCGTTCTGGAACGGTTCGGGGTAACCCCTGGGCAGATGGTGGACTACCTGGCGCTGGTAGGCGATACAACGGATAATATTCCCGGCGTGAATGGGGTAGGGGGGAAAACTGCCAGCCAACTGCTCAAAAAATGGGGTTCGCTTGACGGGATTTACGCGCACCTCAGTGAGATATCCCCTGACTCCTTGCGGCACAAGCTCTCGGCGGGCAGCCGGAGTGCCTATCTGTCGCGAGAGTTGGTCTCGCTTCGGTTGGATGTCTTGATAGACAAGGGGTTGGAGGAGTTTGCGCCTGCGCCGCCCATGCGGCAGGAAATGTTCAGACTCTGTGAAGAACTCGAGTTCAAAACGATTCTCGATATGCTTAAGCGGGAATGGGCGGAGCCGGAAGAAGTAAAGCTCATTGACCCTGAGCCGTTCAAGCGTAAAAGGGCAGATCGGGTAATTCGGACCCGCGAAGAATTAGCTGAGCTGATCGGAATCGCGGAGACAAAATCGCTCATCGCAATAGAAATCGAGACCACCTCTCAGAATGCAATGGACGCCAATCTCGTTTCGATCGCGCTCTGCTGGGATGACAACGGCGCGTGGTACATTCCGGTCGGCCACCATCGCGAATGCGGCATCCAAATGACAGCGGCCGAAGTGCTGCTCGGGCTTGATCCAATCCTTAGCGCCAAGACGGTAGGCAAGGCAGGGCACAATCTCAAGTTTCAGTGGATGGTGCTCAAGAGGTATGGAATCAATCTCGAGGCAATGATTTTCGATACCATGATAGCAAGCTACCTACTCGATCCAGGAGGACAAACGCATGCGCTCGATCGTATTAGCGCCGAGCACCTGGGCGAGGCGATATGCTCTTATGAAGACCTCACCGGCAGAGGCAGGGGCCAGGTAAGTTTTGTCGAAATCGACTTCGAAAAGGCCCTCGATTACGCGTGCTGTGACGTCGAGACATGCTGGCGTCTCGTGCCGGTTTTGCGGCGCAAACTTGAAGAAAACAAGCTCGAAGAACTTTATGAATCAATCGAGCTCCCGCTTACCGAAGTGCTGGCGCGCATGGAGTACATTGGAATCCTGGTCGATTCGAAAAAACTGGAGGAGCTTTCCACCGGGTTCCAGAAAGCGCTGGACCAGAAGGCTGCGCTCATCTACCAGATGGCAGGCGAGGAATTCAATATTCAGTCGCCTAAACAGCTCGGATACATCCTTTTCGATAAAATCGGACTCCGGGTGCTCAAAAAGACGAAAAGCGGTCCTTCGACCGATACGAGTGTTCTGGAGGAGCTTACGTTGGAGCATCCGGTCGCCGAGCAGGTACTGGGCTACCGCACCCTCTCAAAGCTTAAGGGTACCTACGCCGACGCTCTGCCCAAGCTGGTTCGCCCGGATACCGGCCGCATTCACACCTCTTTCAACCAGGCGGTGACGGCCACGGGACGTCTGAGTAGCTCGAACCCCAATCTCCAGAACATCCCGATCAGGAGCGACGAGGGCAGAAGGATTCGCCAGGCTTTCATATCGGCGCCCGGAAATATGCTCATGTCAGCGGACTATTCGCAGATCGAACTTCGCGTGCTTGCCCACTACAGCGGCGATAAAAGCCTTGCGGATTCCTTTAGAAATGATGAGGACGTGCACCGAAGGACCGCCGCTGAAATATTTGGTGTCGCAGTGACGCAGGTTAGCGCCGAGATGCGCAGGCAGGCCAAAATGATAAACTTCGGCATCGCCTACGGCATGAGTCCTTTCGGCCTGTCACAAAGGCTTCGAATCAGCACGAAGACTGCAAAGGCGGCTATCGACCGTTACTTTGAGCGCTACAGCGGGGTCCGGCGCTTCATCGATGAGGCGGTCCGCAAAGCGCGCAATCTGGGGTACGCTGAAACTCTGCTTGGGCGCAGGCGGGCCATTCCCGAGCTTCAGAGCCGCAACTTCTCCATTCGGCAGTTGGGGGAGCGGCTCGCTATCAACACTCCCATTCAGGGTACAGCGGCTGACCTCATAAAGAAAGCGATGGTGGATATTAGTCTGAGACTCAAAAAGGAGAAGCCCGGAGCTCAAATGCTCCTTCAGGTTCATGACGAACTTCTCTTCGAGGTCCCCAGTGAAAAAAGGTGGCCGGTTGAGGAACTCGTCCGGCGGGAGATGGAATATGTCTGGGTCCTCGACGTGCCGCTCAGGGTTGAGATCGGGTGGGGTGCCAACTGGACCGAAGCTCACGCCTGATTAAATACAAAAGGCCGCCCTCATTAGATGTGCGCGGCCTCTTTTTATCCGGGAAAGGGAACTTCCTAGCTGGTCTTGGTATTGTCCAGTTCGCTTTTGAGTCTTTCGACTTCCTGTTTGTACCTTTCGGCTTCCTCTCTCAGTTTGGTGTCGTTTGAGGGCTCCAGGCTTTCCCTGCATTTCAAGAAGGGGAGCTTATCCTTTACCTCATCGTAGCCAAGATATGCAGCCATCAATCCGCCGAGCAGCAAGATAAGGGGAATCGCGCCTCCGATGAATCTGAAAACAGCATCATACCAGATAATGATGCCCAGAAAGCCGAGGAACGCCGCGGCGACACCGCCCACAAAAACCTTCATGTCCTTCCTCCTTCAAATGGTTCGCGATCAGGTATAAATTGTTCAGCAGTTTTCGAAAATCGAGTCTCCGCCAATGCTGTCGTTTCGGGGGGGAAACCGAAGCACAAAAAATAGCAACCCCAAGTGAATAATGCAAGCAGAAATTGTCGCTTTCAGCGCCAATTCCGCCGTGCGCAAGTCGCTGAAGAGCGGTTCCGAAATTGGATTCATCCAGATCCATCTCCGCGCTCAGTGAGGTATCCAGGGGTCCGGAGTTCCGGAACCATCCGGTTTTTTCCTGATAGACACCAGAGGTCCGCTTTTCTGTTGACTCTTTATACCTCTCATAAGTATAAGTAAAGATTGTAAAATGCTTGATGGCAGGTACCGAACCGTGAACGGAAATACTTTTGCAAGCGGCTCGCAGATCAATTCAATACATGCTCAGCCAAAACTTGTGAATGCAACTGGTCCGGAGCGAACCAGTTCGCACATGAAAAGGATATCGTAGAGAAAATGTTCGATTCGTATTTGAATGGTGTGGAAAAACCCGGCCGCTATATCGGGCTCGAACTGAATGCTTACCGCAAAAGCTTTGAGAACGCTTCGATCCACTTCGCCCTTGCATTTCCGGATGTCTACGAGATCGGCTTGAGCCATCTTGG
>Ga0187864_10001265_pt1 | contig 24933 bp, 24 predicted proteins | sample June2016WEW_11_4_FD_132985 | JGI IMG/M metagenome (GOLD analysis project Ga0187864, IMG submission 132985) | Peatland microbial communities from SPRUCE experiment site at the Marcell Experimental Forest, Minnesota, USA - June2016WEW_11_40 | ecosystem: Environmental > Terrestrial > Soil >...
ATGGGCATTCCACACCTCCGCGTTGACTGCGACGTGTTCACTCCGCACGCTACGTCCCTCCAGCCGGAGATTATCGGGCTAGCTCAATTGGGCGAGAAGATGGGTTCACCGGACGGATACCTTCAATGCGACTTCCACGCGCGGAGATATCTCCTCAAGAATGTCGCGAATGGAAACCCACGGTACGCCAACGAAGTACGCCTCTTGACCCTCTATTTCCGCTGGCAGTTAGTTTCGTTGGCGATACGACGCTTGCTCAAGGCTGGCGAGACAAACGCAATTCTGAGACTGACTTCGGTTCTGGAATACTTTGTTAATGTGGTTGGGCAGCGCCTCTACGACGCAAAGCCCGCCAACCCGGCTGCCGCGGAATAAATCCTCGACATTTAGTGCCCCTGCCTCGTGGCCTAGCTGGCTCGAGGCCTGAGAACCGGCAAAACAAGTCTGACTGCTGTTCTATAGTTTTGTCGAACATTGCGGATCAGTTAAAGTGGACCTTTGCCACAAACTACTCCGACGAAGCCAACCCTTCTCAAGCTTGGGAGAATTACCAACCGGCCTACCACTACAAGGGGGAGGGTGCTTTGCCAATTTGACCCACTCTTTCATTTCTGAGTAGAACGTATCATAGGCGAGGTTACTGCCACCGCCATTCGAAAGAAAGTCAAGTTGGTAAAGTGGGTTTGGTAGGGACGAAGTGAACCTATTAAGGCGAACCTACGTTCTCAGGAACATCGCGGAGTATTGTACCTCGGAATGTTCAATTGTCAGCAGACTCGTCAATAAACACTGGGCAGGACGTGTTTCTCCTTAGCTTGTTTGCTGCGGTGAGGCTCAGTTTCCGATACCTAAAAGGTCCAAGAGTCACCTTGGTACACCGGCCTCGACCTCGGTTGAGTGACCGGGAACTTGGCACGCCAACAACTCTGACTGCGCGACCGCCGATCCTGGGCTGCGCGAAGGAAACAATCGGTCTCGTAGCTCAAGGAACGGCGTCTCGATCAAATAGGCCATCAATAAGCCAAGGACGATGCTGGTTGCAAGATAGGCAATGAACCAAAGCAAGGTCGTCGGCCTATGGACGAACAATAAAAACGCCACCACTCCGTGCCATAGATAAATTGAGTAGGAGTAATATCCTACAGCCGCCAAAGCCCTCATGACTAGACTTTTGGAGCTGGGCCGCGTGGCCATCCACACCAGTATGCAGCCATAGCCAATGTAGAGGCCGGTGAGCCCGATCGTGGCCATCACCCAAGACTCGGCCGGGAAGACGAGCGAAATAGAAACCAAGATCAGCCCCGGCACCCATACGGGAAGTCTGCCGACGAGCTCAAATGCTGCGAGGTGAAAGTGCCGCACATACGCTAGCGCCACCCCCGCGAAAAGGCTGTCAATTCGGAGGTGGCTCGGGTATATCGTGGCACGCCATGAGCCCGTGTGCGCCCATGTCACGGCTCGGAGTGCCAAACAGACCACGGCCAAGACGGCAAATATCAGCGGAACTGCACGAAACGGATTGGCTTTGTCCCGTGAGCGGGAAGTGACCGCCAGGAGTAGCAGCGGCAGCAGCAAATAGAAATGCTCCTCTACCGCCAGTGACCAAGTGTGTGGCCACAGCCACAAAACGTCGGAGTAGTTTTGCAAGAAGAACGCTTCGCCGAATGAGCCCTGGACGTTATGGACCCCCGCGGCAAGTTGTAGCACGAGCGTGAAGATCAGAAATGCGTAGAACGCCGGCCAGATTTTGAGCCCACGCCGGAGCCAAAAGCGGCGCACGTTGATCGCGCCCCACTTTCGGTACTCGGCGAATAGGAGTCCTGACACGAGGTACCCGCTCAGGACGAAAAAGAGGTCGACGCCAGTCCAGCCCAAGTTGTAGAGTGGGCGCCAACCGGTATGGTGGTGGCCAAGCACTAAAAGCACAGCAGCCCCACGCAAAACGTCGAGCGATTGTGCGCGTGCACTCGCAGGCCGCGCGGCTACGTTATGGGAGTGAGTTACGGGAGCGGCTACCTTCTCAGCACTCGGACCAGGATTTCCGTTTCGGCATCCGCCCCCGCAGTGTATTCCCGCCGCTCGTTGGCAAACCACAGTCTCAAATAGCCTTGTACTCGTTGTCACCTTACACTATCTTTCTGCGCGTAGACAGAAACACCCGACGAAATGCTAATCCGGAATTTCCATTATGGGCTTTCTGCCCGGCCGGTAATATACACCTGACCACCGCTGAACGCAATTGTCAGTCGGATTTGCAGTGCCAGGTGCTTCCACAGGCCACGGAACGGCCAGCTTTGTACCTGCGGACAACCCAAAGGCCTTACTTCGAGCCTTGCCTCCTACACTTGTCCCACCCCACCCTCCCGGCTCACTGAAACCCGCTCGTTCGGCAGCTTACCTACACTGCTGGCACGGACAGCGAGCCGATCCGCAGCACCATGGCCCCGAAGAGTCGCCGGGTCAGATGGCCTTCCGCCAGCAGCATCCAGTAATATCGGGCGTGCCAGACCTGCCTGCCACCCGTCTTCACCAACCGCTGCTGCAGACCGGTCAGCGACCAGTTGCCGACTCGCTTCGGCAGCACCAGTCGCCGCCAGAGATTCCCCAAGTTGTAGGCGATCAAGCTCAGCCAGAGGCGCACTTCATTCGACCGAAACCGATGGCAACTCTGTAACGCTCCGCATTATTCCCTCCTGTAGGAAGCCTGTTTTCTCAGATTAAGTCCCCCCCCGAATGGAAACAAGCCTGACGCAACGCCGGAGTCTTACGTGAGACTCCAGTTGACACAGGGCCAGCCGCGATCCCGCCAGTATTCCTGCGACTCTGAGTTTAGCGGTAGGATTTTAGGAAGGCCGGAGGGCTCTGTAAGTTTACCCATCGAAGAGCCCTCCGTTCCGTAGACCCACCCGGGAGTCTTGCCACTCCCAGGGAGGCACCTGTGCAAATCCTACACCCGTTCTCCGGCTCCTTCCAGCAGTATGAGGAAGCGATGGCCGATCCGGATCGTTACCGCCCCGATCATTGTCCGCAGTGCGATGCCCAGCATCCTCTAAGCGCCCATGGCTTTTACCGCCGCACCTTCGTGGAAGTGGGTTTTGACGGCGTGATTCGCGTGCGCCGCTATCTGTGCCGCTGCCGTCAGCGCACGGTTTCCCTCCTGCCGCAGTTCGCCTTGCCCTATCTCCGTTTCGGTGTAGCGGTGATCGCCCGGTTCTTGATCGCTCGCCTTCTGCAGGGCCGCACCTTGGTGGCGGCCGCGCTGGCCGCCGCGCAACCCCGCATGCCTTACCAGCGCGGCCAGTTCTGGGTACGCCGCTTTCGCCGGCAGGCCGAAGCCTTGTGCGCGGCCTTGGTCGCCTTGGCCGCGCCGCCTCCCGCCCTGCATTTCGTCGGCCGGGCTTTGCTCCTGTTGCAATCTCTCGATTGGATCGCTGCCCATCGGTTCTTGTTCTCCCAACTGCGAATGCACCTGTTAGGCTGGCCCGCTTTTCTCGCTCCCCACGGTCTTCGCGCCACGCTCAGCTCGACGGGGCCACTCAAGAAATCCCAAACACACAACACTTGTCTGGTCCCCCCACCTCGTCCCACGTAGATTCGACCGTGAGGAGGGAAAAACCATGGAGAGCCGAACCGAAAAAATCGCCTTGTTCCGCTGTGGGCTGATCGCCCCCCTGGTGCTGGAGCCGCTGCCGCGCGGCGAACTCGCCCGCCGAGCGCAGGAGATTGCCGCCCGTCATTACGAGATCCCCGGCTCCCGTCGCACTTCGGTGTCGATCGATACCTTGTTGGGTTGGGCGCGCAGCTATCGCCGCGGCGGTTTCGAGGCGCTGGCCCCCCAATCTCGGCAGGACCGGGGGCAATCCCGCACGATTTCACCCCAGCTCGCCGATCTCATCGAGCGCCTCAAACGCGAGAATCCCCATCGCACCGGCGCTACTCTGCTGCGGGAGTTGGCTCTGTCCTCAAGCCAAGGCACCGCCGGTCTCTCGGCCTCCACCCTCTATCGCTTTCTCAAGCAGCGTGGTCTCACCCAGCGCCAACTGCTGGCTCCCCCCGGGCACAAGAAATTCGAAGCTGAACATTCCAACCAGATCTGGCAGTCCGACATGCTCTACGGCCCCTATGTCCAGCGCCCCGGCGGCGGCAAGCGGCAGGCCTTCCTGCACGCCACCCTGGATGATGCCAGCCGCCTCATCCCCCACGCCCAGTTCTATGCCGACCAGGGGTTGGACACCTTCTTGGACTGTTTTCGTCAAGCCGTCGCCGCCCGCGGTCTCCCCCTGCGCCTCTATGTCCTCGGGATCCAACGCCACACCCCGCAAGGCTTCTACATCCGCCTTCGCGTAGATCCGTGTTGATTCCAAACTGGTATGACCCAAGATCTCTGCAATGGTTGTAAACGGCGTGCCTTTCTCTAGAAGCCGAGTCGCCAGCGAATGGCGAAGCGAATGGAGGCCCCGCTTTTGTGAACTCCGAAAGGTGATCCCCGCCAGGCGGCGCCAATACGTGATGATGTGGTACAGGTTGGTGTTTTCCTGGAAGGGATCAAACGGTGGGGTCACTTTCAGGAACACCTCTCGGTGTGTGGTTTGGGGACGACCCGACTTCAAGTAGTCGATCAAAGCCTCACCGACCTCGTTGGTCAGAGGCAACCTCAACGGCATGTCCGTCTTCGCTTGGGTGATTTCTATTGTCGACTCCGCCCAACGAAGGTGGTCCGGCTTCAGAGTGCGAATATCCCCAGCCCGCAACCCCAACTGGCAGGCCAGTAAGAGAATGGCGTAATCTCGTTTCCCTTTCGCCGAACTGCGATCGACCGCACGGAGAAGTCGGACGATGAGTTCCTGATCCCAAACTGACGGGATCGTTGCGTCCCTGGGAACACGGATTTTCGGCAGTTCCGCACTGAGATCTTTCTGTAGAATCCCACGCATGGTGAGAAACCGGAGTAAAGAACGCACATCTGATACAATTCGCGCGACCGTTTTGGGCTGTAAGTGATTCCGACAGGACACGAATTCGGATAGATCGGCTGCCTGAAATTGGTCCAGGGTGCGCGATTTCCTGGAATGGAGAAAATCCAAATAGATTTTGAGGTCTGTCGTACGCCGGTGAAGGGTCCACGGTCGAAGGTAGAGTCGATCCCTACAATTGTGTTCGTAATCACGAAGTGTCTGCTGCACGGCGGGAGGAAGATGGATGGCCTCCACCTCCGTGAAGGCTCGTTCAATGCGCCCGTTCTTAGCAAAATCGGCAAGCACCTTTACGCCGAACGCCATATGCCGACGCCAGCCATCGCCGGGCCCGTTCACCTGCTCATCCCTGACGCCGTACTCCGCTAAAAAGCACGCCGCCAAATCCACGGAAAACTCTTCCCCTAACTCCTTCCGGCGGGAAAATTCGATGAGGTGTTCCCAGGTGGCTCGATCTCGCCCAGCGCGTCAGTAACGAGTCGCCCCAATTTCAACTTTTCCGAAGTCGAAGAACAGTTTTGCTCCATGATGAACCTCCTCTGTGTGGCGGCCTCCGTGGCCGCTCAGGAGGTCATCATGAAATCTTATGTGCTGTGATCCAACAGGAATGAACTGACCGGCAAGCACTTCCAGCAGTGACTCTACATAACGCTCCACTGCGCATAATAAACCTTCGTGGTTTCGAGGTCGCGATGGCTCAACACCTGGCTGATGATGCCGAGGAACCGTCGGCCCAGTGCGATGAATGCTCTGGCGGTGCCCCGGCGGCTAGTATGATGTTTGCCTTCTCTCTTCCCAAGCCTTGGTCGTTAGCAACCACCAAGTCTAGTCGGCCGGAGCGGAGCCGGCGCTTTTCTGAAATCAACGGCGTGACGGGGCGGAATGGTCACTTTCTCATTGGGGACGCGCTTTCCTTTCGCGACTTGTGCTTGAGGCGACGGAGCCGGAGTGCTAAGCTTTTGGGCTAGGCGGAAGTTCAATATGGAAATTCTAGTGAGAAACCTGGATTTCCGATCTTGTCGGACGGCAGGGCGCCGGGCAATTCAGACCGTCCGCGGGGGCAAATCGTACATGCAGTTTACGCGAATGAGCAAGCGCGCTCACCGCTTGGCAGGGATGGCGGCGACAGCGTTGGTCCTGGCGCTGATCGTCTACAAATTCTCGCGTAGCCCCGAATGGCGCGGTTTCAATTGGCGCCTCGCAGCCAACTTGTTGAGCCACGCGCGGGCCGGGAATCTGCTGCTGGCGGTGCTGCTTCTCTATATTGGCGCCGCAATTCGCGCCGTGCGATGGAAGTTTTTCCTCCGGCCGGTCAAGACCGCACCCGTATGGAACCTCTTTGTGGCCCAGATTTACGGATTCGGCTCGATCTTCTTGATCGGCCGGCCGGGCGAGATCGTACGCCCGGCGTACATTGCCAACCGCGAGGGTGTCTCCTTCACCTCGCAGCTTGCCATCCTCATCCTGGAGCGAGTTTACGACGCCATCGCCATGGGGATTATTTTCGCACTCGCGCTTCATTTCACGGCTGTTCGCCTCACGGGTTTAGGCGCCGACGTGCTACTCCATCGGATGCGCCAGGCGTCCGTCGTTGTGCTGCTTGTGGCTGCCGCGCTCGTCCTGGGTCTTGTCGTTTTCCGTCACTGCGCCGAGGCCGTTACAGTGTTCGTCGAGCGGCGCTTCGGTTTTCTCCCTGCGAGGTTCCGTTCGGGCCCGGGTCGGGTTTTGCGGTCGCTTGCCGCAGGGCTTGGAGCCATCCGCAGTTGGCGGGACCTTACGGCAAGCGTCGTGTGCACCATTCTCCTCTGGACGTTGAATGTAACGATGTTCTGGGTGTCGTTCCACAGCCTGGGTGGCGAACTGCTCAGCGTCTCTTGGTGGGGCGCGGCTATCGCCTCATTCCTTGGAGGCATAGGTCTGGCCCTTCAGCTCCCGGGCGTAGGCGGCGGAATCCAGATCGCAATTATCGAGTCGCTGAAGCGCATCCTGGGCGTGGCCCCAGAGGCGGCCGTCGGCGGGGGCTTACTAATCTGGGCAGTCTTGACGTTCCCTGTGGTCGGCCTGGGGCTCGTGCTGCTGCCCTTCCAGCGCGTGAGCTTCAGGCGTCTCGAGGCCATGGCCGATGGAGAGGCTCAACGAGCGGGTGCGGGAACTTACGTGCCGCACACGAGGGATTAGCATCGAACGGATGGCCAAGGAACTGGCTCTGTATCTGCGGGGCCGGATCGGCTATTTCGGGAACTGCCTAGGTCACCGGTTTCCGTGTCTCCCGAGCAAGCTGCTTGAGGACGACGGGACTCTTGAATTCAGGAGTTTTGTTCTTCCCGGGGAGCAATACCAGACCTTGGAGCTTAGACTGTTGCAGGGTCGTTGTCGGAGCAAAAGCAGTTTAGATCCAACAGTAGCAGTGCGTCTGCCCGTGTGACCGGGTCTCCGCTTTGGCCAGGCAGTACTATAGTGCTCTTGTGGGATGAGTTCATTCAGGCGTAAAACTTTGCCGATAGTACAGAGTGGTCAGGAGAGGCGATGAGCAACTGATTCCCCTGGAACCACCTGGGCCTCCGGCCTGAGGGGAGGGAGGGGGTCATGCCCCGGTCAATTTCGAACCTAGGCCTTGGAAATCGGGAGCGCAGGCCCGTCGAGGGGCCAATATGTGCTCCTAAGTTACTAACTAATTTAATGATTGACGGACGATCTGACTTAACGTATCTTGCCTCTACGTGCAATTGGTCTGTGGTCGTTACCTTTGCCGCATTGGCCTAATAGAGGAGCCGTGGATCCGACTGGGCTGGCTGTCTTGGTGCCAGCGTCCTGATTGGTGGGGGGGATCCGGGGATGGTTATTGCGTCTGTGAACTCGGGCCTAGGTCCGTCGATGGGAGAAATTTAAGCTATGGACCAAGAAGCCATTCGTGTCTGGTTCTGCACGCCCGACATTCCATTCGTTCAGCTCATGGCTCGCACCTTGGGTGGGGAGTTTGAGGTACAGACCATCGAGGCGTTCCACCTGAATGGAGCCCGCCGGAGGATCGACTGGCCGGATGTCGTCCTGCTCGACCTGCGCGCCGAGGGAGACTCTCCCGGCGGTGGAGAGTCGGCATTCCAGCTTATGCAGGAGATCCAGCAGTTTGATTCACCGCCTCCCATGATTGCCATCCTGGGCGAACAGAATCGTACCATGATCCGGCGCGCACTGGAAAATGGCGTCTACGATACGCTCGCCAGTCCTCCCGATATGGTCGAATTGCGACTGGTGCTGCGGCGAGCGAAGCGCTTCCGGCGGGTGGAAAAAGAGCTGTTGCGATTACGGTCGCAACAGGCCGCGACGGGTCCGTTCGGGGAATTCGTTATTTCCACCGAGCCGATGCAGAGGGTGTTCGCTCTGGCCCAGAAGGTTGCGCCCTGTGACGTGAGCGTGTTGATTACCGGGGAAACAGGCACTGGCAAAGATATGCTCGCTCGCTCCATCCATCAACTGAGCGCGCGGGCGGCAGGACCGTTTGTGGCTTTCTCCTGCGCCAATTTACCCGAAACATTGATTGAAGATGAACTTTTTGGCCATGAAAAAGGCGCCTTCACCGGCGCTGTGGGAGCCCGCCGCGGCCGTTTCGAGGCAGCGCATCAGGGTACGCTATTCTTGGATGAGATCGGCGACTTGGCGTTGGGTTTGCAGGCCAAGCTGTTGCGGGTTCTTCAACAGCGGTCCTTTGAGCGGCTAGGCAGCAATGATGCCGTCAACGTCAATATTCGTCTGCTTTGCGCTACCCACTGCAACTTGGCGGAAATGGTGGAGCAAGGGCAGTTTCGCAATGACCTGTTTTACCGCCTGAACGTGGTTGAGATTCACATCCCTCCTTTGCGCGAGCGGCGCGACGAGATTGCTGCCCTGGGACATCATTTCCTGATGCGTTTCGCGAAACAATTCGGCAAGACGGTGCGGAGGTTTTCGCCGGTCACCTTGAGGTCCCTCGAGGAATATAGTTGGCCCGGCAACGTGCGTGAGCTGGAAAACGTCGTCCAGCGTGCCGTCGTCATGGCGGACGGACCCGCCGTGGAACTCTGGCATCTGCCCAAAGTGTTCTGCAATGGGCTGGAGCAGGAGCAAGAAGAGTGTTCGTACGACAAGGAATTGCGAGACTTCAAGCGGCGCCTCATCCTGCGCGTTCTACGCGACTGCGACGGAAGCAAGTCAGAGGCAGCGCGCAGGCTGGGCATCGCGCGCGGTTACCTGCATCGGTTGATCAACCAATTACGCATTGAGGATATTCCCGAGGAGAGTTTCGCGGAGTCGCCGGAGCTTAACATGCCGGTGATGTAGGGACTGCAGACGCTAAGAACTCGAAACTCAGAATGCGAAAATCGATCGCGACGCGCGAAGTTTCCCGTTTGAAATTTCCGATTTCCAATGTCTGGCTTCTGAACGCTGCCTCATACCATGCCTGAAAGGTCTCCCGAAAACACATTAGGTGGCCAACCGTTGCTTGAGCGGGTCTGCGTACCAGTCTTGTTGGGGGCTCAAAATGCGGACGGCGGATGGGGATACCGAAACGGCGGCCAGAGCGCCGTGGAACCAACCTCATGGGTGCTCTTGGCCCTAAAGGAAGTCGAGGAGTCGACGAGTCGAGAGGTCGAGAAGCCCAGGACTGTCCAGCTTCTCAACTTTTCGACTCCTCAACTCCTCAACTCCTTCAACGCCGGAGTGCGTTGGTTAAGAGAGTCCCAGTTGTCGAACGGATCGTGGCCGTCCTTTGCGGGCCAGCCGCGCGGGTGCTGGGTGACCGCTGCGGCGAGCTTGGCATTGTACACGCACCGGGACTCGCCGGACCGCGTGGCCCGCGGACTTCACTGGCTGGTAGAAACTTGGCCGGTGGAGGGCCGCCTTTGGCGCCGAATCGGCGCCAAGCTGTTGCGGCGCGACCGCGTGGTTCGTATGGACTTGTCCTTGCGAGGATGGAGTTGGACACCCGGTACGGCAAGCTGGGTCGAGCCGACCTCTTGCGCCCTGATTGCCTTTCATCACATACCTCAAGAGCTGCATCCCCGCGGTGCGGTGCGACGCCGGCGGCTTGCGGAACGCATGCTCTATGACCGGATGTGCCCGGGGGGCGGTTGGAACAGCGGCAACCCCCTCGTCTACGGGGCTGCAGGGGTTCCTCGTATTGGTCCCACTGTCTGGGCGCTGCTGGCCCTTCAGGACTACAGGGATCGCCCGGAGACCCGTGGCAGCCTGGACTGGTTGGAGCAAGCCTATTCTCAGATCCAGGGGCCCGGCTCGCTCGCACTCGCCCACCTCTGCTTGCTGCTCTACAACCGTCCGGTGCCCGCCCTGGAGCCCTCTCTTGCCGCCCTGAATTCAAACAACCAGTTTCTCGGGGATACGCTGGTGGCGGCCTGGGCGGCGATGGCGTTGGGTGGCATACCGCGCTGGCTGTCGCCGGAAATCAGAGGCTAGAAAGTGGGAATTAGAAAGCGCTTCCTATTTTCAAGGATCTGGTTTCTAATTTCTGCCTTGGACGATGAGTGCGCACAACAATTCGCTGATGCCCTCTTTCAGGCGGCCGCCTTCGTGCGTCGCGATACGCCGAGCGCCCAACTATCAGATTGACCTGGCCGCGTTGCTGGATGAGACCTTGCGCGAGTTCGATTTGAAGGTGCAAGGGATCTCGGTGCTGCTGAAGCCGAACTTCGTCGAGCCTGACCCTCAAGGCGTGATCAATACTCATCCGGCGTTAGTGGCGGCGGCCCGGGAATGCTTCCTGCGCATGGGCGCGCGGAGTGTTATTGTCGCTGAAGGGCCCGGGCATGAACGGGACACGGAAGGTATCCTGGAGACTAACCGCTTGCGTCATTACCTGGGGCCTCTGGCGGGCAAGTTTGTTGACCTCAACCTCGACGATGTCCGCCTCGTGCCTACGCGCACCCGTGCCTCCGGGGTCAAGGAACTTTATCTGCCGCGTACGGTGCTCGAGGCCGGCTTCGTGGTCTCCATGCCTAAGCTGAAGACCCACCATTGGGCGGGAGTCACGCTCTCCCTGAAGAATATGTTTGGCATCGTGCCTGGGAATTGTTATGGCTGGCCCAAAAATGCGCTGCATTGGGCGGGCCTCACTCAGTCAATCCTGGATATCAACAGTACGGTGCGGCCCGATTTTGCCATTGTCGACGGCATCGTCGGTATGGAGGGCAACGGACCGCTCCAGGGTGACGCCAAACCTTGCGGCCTCTTAGTGGCCGGAAACGATCCGGTGGCGGTCGATGCCACTTGCGCCCGCATCATGGGATTGGTCCCGGAACGGATCGACTATCTTGCCCATGCCGGCTTGCTGTTGGGCCACTTAAAGAGAGAGAATATCCGGGAGCTCGGGGAAGCCTCCGAGAGCGTGCGAACCTGCTTTGCCGTCCTCGATGAGTTCAAACGCCTGAGAAGCGAACATGCCCACTCTTGAAGCCCCTTTGGAGCCCGTGGTGGTCCATGGCTCGCCCCGTTTCAATCTGCTCAGGAGAGCCTTTTCGTTCCCCTGTTTGTTGGCCATCGTCCTGGTGGGCAGCGCCTTTGTGCTGCAGCACATGTTTTTCCGGATAGATGGCGATACATGGTGGCACTTGCTGGTGGGTGAACGCATCCTCAGCACGCACCACTGGCCCGTTTCGGATATCTACTCTTTCAGCGCGCCGGGTGCCGAATGGATCGCCTACGAGTGGCTGAGCGAAGTTATCCTGGCGTGGGCTGCGCGGCTTGCCGGCCTGGCCGGACTGATGGGGCTGGTCTTTGCCCTCACCAGCGCCGTGTTGCTGCTTGTGTACTATTACGCGTACCTCCGCAGCCGGAACTCCAAAGCGGCCTTTGTGGCCACATGGGCCGTTCTGCCGCTGGCGTCCGTGTGGTTCGCCGTTCACCCGTATCTCTTTGGCTATATCTACCTGCTTGTGACACTGATTTGTCTCGAGCGCTTCCGGGAAGGCCACCGCAGGTCCCTGTGGCTGCTTCCGTTGGTATTTTGCCTCTGGGTCAATTCGCACGGCAGCTTCACGTTGGGAGCAGCGGTCTTCGGGATCTATTGGTTGGGAGGGCTGGTGAAATTTCGGGCGGGACGCCTGTTAGCAGACGCTTGGACGGCCTCCGAGAGGCTGCAACTTGCGGTGGTCGCCTTGCTCTCCCTTCTGGCCGGGTGCGTCACGCCTTATGGCACACAACTTGCCGCTTATCCCTTACAGATGATTTTCTTCCAGCAGGGCATTACCAAGAACATGACGAGCTGGAACCCCATCCCCTTGAACCAATGGCACGGTGAGGGCTTCCTGATCTTAGTGTTGCTCTTCATCGTGGCGCTCGCGACGGGTCGATTCAAGCTCCGGCCGGAGGAGTTGGGGATGTTCCTCTTTGCAGTCTTCATGACCGCCGAGCACGCGCGGGCGCTTCCGCTCTTTGCTTTCGTGGTTGCTCCGTTCCTGGCCGCCGGCATGGCCCGCTGGGTGCCTGCCTATGAGCCCGCCAAGGACAAGTATGTGCTCAACGCCGTGCTAATTGGCCTCGCGATCCTGGGGTTCGTCTGGTATTTCCCCTCGCGACAGCATCTGGAACAAGAGGTGGCCAAGACCTACCCGCAGGCCGCAGTCGAATACTTGCGGCAGCACCCGCTGCCGGGCCCCATGCTTAACGAACTTACCTGGGGCGGCTACCTGCCGTACATGCTCGGCCCGCAGCAACGCGTATTCATTGACGGCAGGCTCGATTTTTACCAATATCGGGGAGTGTGGCCCGACTATCTTCGCATCACCAAGCTGGAACGCGACACCCCGCGCTTGCTCGCTAAGTACAACATACAAGCCTGCCTCGTACCTCCTAGTCGAGACATTCCGCTGGTGACATTCCTGGAAGCGTCGCGGGACTGGAAGAAGGTGTATGAAGACGACGTGGCCGTGCTTTTTGTGCACAGGCAGGCCGGAGATTCGAAGATCGAAACTCAAAAACAGGAAGTCGAGGTTTTAGATCCGAGCTGAAGACCCCATCGAGGCCCACCGGTGCTTACCTCTGGCCTTGCGTGCTCAGCGCCGGCTGAGTTTCGAGCCGGGTAAGCTGATAGTCGATGTTAAGTTGGGAGCGCATCGCCCCATGAATGAGGCCCAATCCCAAAAACGGGGAGAAGTTGCGATCGCCCTCGGTCTCACGGTGGCGCTGCTGTTTTTTATCGTCCTTCTAAACGCTCTGATCGGCGATCCCAGTCATATGGATTTCGCCGAATTTTACGCGGGCGGCCTCATCATTCGTCAGGGAAACGCATCGAGACTCTATGACTTGGACGGGCAGGCCCGAATCGAGCGGCAGTTTTTGAACGGGGAACGGGCTCTCGTCAATCCTCATCCTCCCTATGAGAGTTTGTTGTTTGCGGGGCTCGCCCGGCTGTCATACCGCAAGGCTTATCTCCTTTGGGGCGCAATGAACGCGTTTTTCTGGTTGTGGTTTCAGCATCTCCTTCGTCCTTACGCGCCCGTTGCCAGGCGGCCGTTCCGTTACTTCCTGCTCTGTTCAATATTCTTTCCGCTGTGGGTCGCACTGTTGAGGGGACAAACCTCAGTGCTTCTGCTGCTCGCGTTTTCGCTCACTTATGTCTGTGTGAAACGCGGCCGGGATTTGCTGGCGGGCGTCTTCTTGGGCCTGGGTCTGATCAAATTTGCGGTGGTGCTGCCATTTGCGTGCATCTGTTTTGTGCGCAGTAAGTGGAAGATGATGGCGGGTCTTGCGTCGGCGGCTTCCGTACTCGGGCTGCTCTCCCTGGCCACAGTGGGACCGGAGGGTGTGAGGTCGTACCTGCAGCTGCTGGGCGCCATCCTCAAGAGACCCGGCGATCCGGCATACGGTGAAAGCTTCCGGTCGTGGGGGATGCCAACCGTGGGGGGGATGTTTGCAACTCTGCTGACCGGTCGAGTCAGCACCGCTCACATTGCCGCCCTGACAGCGGTCACCTCCATCGCGTTGCTCCTTTTCACCGCATGGCGGTGGCGGCAGCAGGACAGGAAAGGCGGTGAGAACGTATCATCGCTGATGTTCGCAGCAGCGCTCGTTGTGTCACTGGTTACGGCTCCCCATTTGTACCTGCACGATCTGACCCTGGTGTTGCTCGCCGTGGTTCTGGTGGCCGGATCGTCTGAACTGGTCGACAAATCACCCGAGCGGGTAGTACTCATCTCGGCTATTTTGATCTTGTATGCTGCTCCGTTGTATGTGCTGCTAGTGCATTGGGAGATAATGTACCTGCTCGCGCCGCTCCTCGCTGCTTTTGCCTTGGCTTTGATAAGCCTCGCGGAAAAGACCACGTTTCCCCCGGGGCGCGAAACCATAAGCCATCGCAACGGTTAGCCGGCAGCCAGGCAGCCAATACCAGCTTGACTCAAGCCCTGCCGGTGCCACGTGAGGCCGCTCGAAACTCTGTTGCACTGGCACGATTTTATCAGGAGCATTTCTGGGACGAGGCGGAGGAAGAGAACGAATTGTTAAACCCAAAATCGTAAGTTGAGCTCGATTTTCAAGGCCTACATTGAGTCATAAGGCCACACATTCGACAAGCCGGCACTCTCTTGGCGACTGACCACTGGCCATTCCTGTACCTCGAATCCCGAACAAGCCCGTTCGCCATCCGGACCGTGCTTGTAATGTTCCTCTGCTTCGCCATAACAATCCTCCAGCGAGCGGCGCCCCGCGGCTTTTGGTTACTCGTGAAGGTATCCAACTGCGCGGCGTCCAGGGGCGGGATTTTGTTGCTTCGTTCCCGTTGCAGTTTTGGTACACTCACTTTTTGCCGGGACCAGTGATTGTTCTGGCTGCACTTTGTGGGGCGCACTCGTTGGGTTCCATCCCCGGCGGCCCGGACGGAATGCTTTCATGGCAACCAGCACGGTGACGGACGCCCCTTGCATCGGCCCCCAGGCTCGAAACTCGCCCCCCCTGGAAAGACTGACGTCTTTCCCCGTTTTGTTGGCCGCCCTTCTCGCGGCTGCGCTCTTTGTGCCGCTGTGCGACTTTACTGTGGAGCCAGACGTTTGGTGGCACATTAAGGTCGGTCAGGACATCCTGAGAACCCACCGCTTGCCCACTGCGGACACTTATTCGTTCACCGCGCGCGGTACCCCCTGGATCGCTGGCGAGTGGCTGGGTGAGGCGCTGCTCGCGAAAGTGAAGCAGACTTGGGGATTCGCCGGACTTCTTGCGCTCAACCTTATTCTGGGAACTGCAACCCTGACGGGGATTTACATTTTGGCGTTGCTGAGGTCGCGCAATTCCAAAGCTGCTTTTGTGGCCTGCGGGTTGTTGTTGTTCCTCACTGCCGGCTTTTTCACCCTGCGCCCGCAGATGTTGGGCTATTTCTTTCTCGTTCTCACCCTAATCATCCTCGAACGTTTTCGCCAGGGGCGATGGGAGACGCTTTGGCTGCTGCCGCCCGTTTTCCTCGTGTGGGTAAACACACATGGGAGCTTCGTGATCGGGATCTTTGCCGTTGCCGTGTACGGGATCGCTGGATTTGTCGAGATTCGCAGGGGCGGACTCTACTCCGTACCTTGGTCCCCCTCCCAGCGAATTCGCCTGGGCTTCGTCTTCTTGGCAAGCCTGATTGCCCTCGCCATCACCCCATACGGGACGAAATTGGCTGCGTACCCACTGGATATGGCCTTCTTACAGCCTGGGGTGGTGGCAAATCTCCAAGACTGGCAACCGATGCCCCTCAACGCCCCTTTGGGGAAACTATTCTTGGGCCTGGTAGTCGGCTTCCTGCTGGCTCAGATCGTACTCCGGTGCAGTTGGCACTTGGCGGAATTCACCCTCTTCCTTGCAGGAACCGTAGCCGCCTGCCTTCACGTACGCTTCCTTCTGTTGTTCGTGCCGTTTTGCGCGCCACTTTTGGCCGTAATTCTGAGCTATTGGATACCGCCCTATCAGCCGCGCAAAGACAAGCATACGTTGAATGCACTGCTGATGACTGCGATTGCCGTGGGCATAATTCGATTCTTTCCTTCAACTGAACATCTGAAGAGCCGGGTAGCCGAGCACTGGCCGGTGAAGTCTGTCCGGTATCTCAAGGACCACCCGCCTCCGCAACCCATGTTCAACACCTACGGATACGGGGGCTACATGATGTACGCACTTGACGGACAGGTCAAGGTTTTCATCGATGGGCGCGCGGAAGTCTACGGGCATAGCGGTGTCTTAGACGATTACCTGAAGATCGCAAGGCTCGCGCCCAATGCACTCTCCCTGCTGACGGCCTATAATGTGCAGTCGTGCCTTATCGGCCGTGACGAACCACTGGCCACCCTGCTCGCCGCTTCATCACAATGGCAGAAGATCTACGCCGACGACATGAGCGTACTGTTCGTGCGGAGTCAAACGGGAAAATAGAACCTGGAGACTGGAAAAGTAAGAACCTGAAATCAGAAATCAAAGATCGAAACCGGGATGTCGAACGTCGAATGAAAACGCTGCAGGAAGATGAGACAACCCCTTTGTTGCGGGCGCCAAAGCCCGAGGGCGCGGCAAGCCAGGCGGCGCCTCCGGGCGACCTGGGCGGCCATCCATCCAATTTGCAGATTCCGCGGCAATGCCTGGCGAAAAGGTTGATTTCCTTCCCCGCGTTACTGGGCGGGTTGCTAGTGGCAGGGCTTTTTGTGCCCCTGCGCGAGTTTGACGTCGACCCGGATCTTTGGTGGCACATCAAGGTGGGTCAGGACATCCTCGCCACCCATCACTTTCCCACCGCGGATGCTTATTCGTTCACCGCGCACGGGACTCCGTGGATGGCCTACGAATGGCTGGGTGATGTGCTGCTCGGGGCCGCATACCGGGCCGGCGGGCTCCGGGGGCTGTTGGCGCTCGATCTGGTCCTGGGCGCCGCAATCCTGGTTGGGCTTTACGCCTTTGTCTCGCTGCGGACGCGCAACTCCAAAGCGGCCTTCGCGGCCTGCGCACTGCTATTGCCGCTGGTATTTGTCTCGCTTTCACTCCGTCCGCAGATGCTCGGCTACTGCTTTCTTATGCTCACCCTCATCATCCTGGAGCGTTTTCGCCAGGGCCGCTCCGCCACATTATGGCTGATCCCCCCGCTCTTCCTCGTGTGGGTCAACACGCATGGAAGCTTCGTGGTAGGACTCTTCGCCTTCGGTGTTTATGGGATCAGCGGATTGTTTAAGCTTCGCTGGGGTGGTCTTGAATCCACGCCATGGACGCCTGCCCAGCGGCTGCGTTTGGGCACCGCGTTCCTGCTCAGCTTGAGCGTACTCGCTATCACGCCCTATGGGGTGAGACTGGCGGGCTACCCTATCGATATGGCGTTTTTCCAGCCGCTCAATGTGGCTCACATCCAGGAGTGGGAGCCCATGCCCTTCAACCAGCCGTTTGGTCAGTACTTCCTGGCGTTGCTGTCCGCCTTCCTGCTGGCTCAAATCGTGCTCCGGCCCACTTGGCAGTTGGCGGAAATGGCCCTCTTTTTTGCCGGGCTAATCGCGGCTTGCCTCCACACACGCTTCCTCCTGGTCTTCGTCCCGTTTAGCGCGCCGCTCTTTGGTACAATCGTGAGCCGTTGGATACCTCCTTACGATCCCGGCAAGGACAAGTACGCGTTGAACGCGCTTTTGATGGCCGCCATCGTGGCGGGCGTAATTCGATTCTTCCCCTCTTGGGGACAACTGGAGAGCCACGTAGCTCGCCATTCCCCAGTCGAAGCTGTCCAGTACATTCTCCGGAATCCCCCTCCACAGCCCATGTACAACAACTACGAATTCGGCGGCTACTTGATCTTTGCGCTCGACGGCCGGAACAAAGTCTTCGTCGATGGGCGGACGGATATCTACGAACGCGCTGGGGTTCTCGCTGACTACGCGAGCATTGTCGGGGTCGCGCAAAACGCCCTTCCTCTCCTGCGAGCGTATAATGTGCAGTCATGCCTTCTCCGGCATGGCGAGGCTCTGGCCACCCTGCTCGCCGCTTCATCGCAGTGGCAGAAAGTATACGGTGATGACCTGAGCGTAATCTATGTGCGGAGTCAAACGGGAAAATAAAGTCTGGAGACTGGAAAACTGAAAACCGGGATTCGAAAACTAAAGGTCGAAACAGGGATCTCGAACGTCGAATGAAAAGGAATTCTACGACAACTCCTCTGACGCGGGCGCCAAACTCCGAGGGCGCGGCAGACCGCCTGGCGCCTCCGGGCGAATTGGGCGGCGATCGATCCGATTTGCCAATTCGGCCGCAACCCCTCGCGAAAAGGTTGATTTCCTTCCCGGTGCTGCTGGGCGGCTTGCTGGTGGGAGCGCTTTTTGCGGTCTTGCCCGGGTTTCCCGCCGATGGGGACCTCTGGTGGCACCTCAAGGTGGGACAGGACATCCTTACCACCCATCACTTCCCCACCGCGGACGTTTATTCTTTCACGGTGCACGGCACTCCGTGGGTGGCTTACGAATGGGTGAGTGAGGTACTGCTCGCCGCAGTCCAGCGAGCCTGGGGCTTGCAGGGACTTCTGGCACTCAACCTTGCCCTCGGAGCGGTGATCGTGCTGGGCCTGTACGCGTTAGCCACACTGCGTTCGGGCAACTCCAAGGCGGCATTCGTGGCTTGCGGCATCGTCCTTTACCTCACGGTTGTGTTTTTCACCTTGCGCCCGCAAATGTTGGCCTACGTTTTCCTCATCCTTACTCTCATTATTCTGGAGCGTTTTCGACAGGGGCGCAGCGGGACCCTCTGGCTGCTGCCTCCGCTGTTTCTGCTGTGGGTCAACACGCACGGAACATTCGTAGTCGGACTCTTTGCGGTCGGCGTGTACACCGTGAGCGGCTTGTTCGAGATTCGCCGCAACGGTGTGGAATCCAGACGCTGGACAGCAGCCCAGAGGCTTCGGCTGGAGTTGGCATTTCTCGCCAGCCTTGTGGCCCTTACCGTCACTCCCTATGGGCCGAAATTGGCAGGCTTCCCCGTGGACATGGCTTTCTCCCATCCCGCCATCGGGGCCAGCATAACGGAGTGGCAGCCCATGCCGTTCAACTCTCCGCCGGGGAAGCTCTTTTTGGGGCTGATGGTAGGTTTCCTGCTGGTTCAAGTGGCTCTCCCGCTCAGATGGCACTTAGCTGAACTTACGCTCTTTCTCTCCGGACTCGTCGCCGCTAGCCTCCACGCGCGGTTCGTTCTGATCTTCGTGCCGTTCTGCGTGCCGCTCCTGGCCGTAATCCTGAGCCGCTGGGTACCGCCCTATGAGCCTGGAAAAGACAAGCTGGTTATAAATGCCATCTTGATCATTGCGATCATCGCGGGCATAGCTCGATTCTTCCCTTCCCAAACGAAACTCCAAAGCCGTGTGGAAGAGGATTGGCCGGTGAAAGCCGTGCACTATCTTGAACAGCATCCCCCCCCTCTCCCTATGTTCAATACCTACACATATGGAGGCTACTTGATCTACGCGCTCGACGGCCGGAACAAGGTCTTCATCGACGGGCGGACGGACATCTACGATCAAGTAGGCGTCCTGGCTGATTATGGGAGCATCAGCCGGGTCGAGCCTATCGCCCTGCAACTGTTGGATGCCTATAGCGTACAATCATGCCTGATCGAGCGCAACGAGGCGCTGGGAACACTGCTTGCTGCCTCGCCACACTGGCAGAAGGTTTACGCAGACGGCCAGAGTGTGGTGTTTGTACGCAAGAGTCAATTGTAATGAGCCGCAGGTGGTTGTCCTGGGGCCGCCACGCCAGCTTTCCTGGCTAGGAAAAAGTGCAAATGCCCAGTCAGATATCCGAAACAACAACTACCAGTCAGGTCCGGCGTGAGACGGGCGCCAAGCCCTTCCTCATGTCAGGGTCGTGGCTGCCCTGGGTCTGTCTCGCAGCCATCCTGGTTTTGTTCCTGGTTTACCTCAAAGGTCTACCCCCCCAGGGTTATTTTGGGGCATTTAATGATGACGCATACTATTTCGGCTCTGCCAAGGCCCTTGCTCAAGGACGGGGTTACATTATTCCCAGCCTTCCCGGCTGTCCACCTCAGACGAAGACTCCGGTTCTCTACCCTTGGCTGCTTTCCTGGGTCTGGAGGTGGTATCCGTCCTTCCCCTCAAACATCACGCCTGCCGCGTGGGTGACGGCCTTCTTTGGCGGCTGGTTATTAGTGGCTGCGTTCGAGCTGCTGCGCAGGCTCAAAGGAGTGGGAGACTGGGCTGCGATCATCATCGTTGCTCTTTGCGCGTTCCACCCAACGGTCTTGCTGCTGAGTCGAACTGTGATGACTGATGTGCCGTTTGCAGCACTCGTGCTCACCGCAGCGCTCGCAGCGGACGGGGCCATGCGTACCCAGGCTAAACCGCGCCGCGCAGTCATGGTCGGTATTCTGGTGGGTTTGGCGCTAATGACGCGCAGTATGGGGCTTGTCGCGGTCGCTGGCGTTGCTGCGGTTGCAGGGTACCGGCGGGCCTATCGTCAAGCTGCTCTGTTCTGCCTGGCGGCCGCGCCCTTCCTTTTTTATGTCCTATGGTCAAGCCGGCCCTCGCTTGCGGTTGCCAGCATGGCGTTGGCGCACGGTGCGACGTCTGCCTTCCCCGGCTACGAGCAAACAGTCGTCTATTACACCTGCTACCAACGGTACTGGCGACTCTGCGTGCCCCATTTGAGCGTCTTTCTTGCTATGTTGCCCACCAACCTGGGAGGGCTGCTCCAAGCCGCGCCCCTCTATTTGATCTCGCCAACCCTGGAGACGGGAAAACCCTTGACGTCGGTGATGCCCGTGCTCGATAACGTGATTGCTGGCGCCGTCTCACTCTTGGTGGTGGCGGGGATCGTGCGCCAGGCCCGTAGCTCGGAGTGGAAGCCGATCCATTTCGTCATGGCCTTCAACACGGCCCTGATGTTGGTCTGGAACTGGCCAATCGCTGACCGCTACAACCTGGCGTTTGTACCCTTGTTCTACATGGGTTTGTGGCTGGAGGGGAAGCACCTTCTCCATCTCTTGCTCGTAAGCTTGCGCGAAAAGCGCCCCAGAGGGGAAAAAGTGCTTGCAGGAGTCATGCTCACGGGAGTGATGGCACTGTCGGCAATCGTGCTATGGAATTACGTCTATGGCTTTCGTCCAAAACTGTCGGGACTCGCGGGGCAGCGGTCTCTCATAGGGCTTCAGAAGGCTCAAGTCTATGATTGGATCCGTCGGAACACTGATCCCGGCGTTACGATCATGACCTATGACGACGCAAGCGTTTACCTGTACACGGGCCGAACGGCCATGCCTCCTCTTATGTTCTCAACTGAGTATAACTACACGGGGAACAAGCGTGTTCTCGAGCGCGATTTGGCTCGCATGGCCGATGCCGCCCGAGCCGTCGCGGCTCATTACTGGCTCGTTTCTGACGATGACGTGCCATCCCAAGTAGAGGAAGCCCAGCCATTGATTCGACATCGGATCGAGAGCTTGCTGTCGCAGATGCCAGAGGTCTTTCATAGCGGGTCTGGGCAGGTGCGCTTGTACGACATCTCGCGATTAGTGAAATCGCGCCAACAGACGCCCGACCCCGTTGCCACCGCCCCTGCGGCGAGGTGGTCCCACCCTCTCCCGAAAGGAGAGGGCGTACGACGCTGGCGCTTTCACCAGCCGTCGCGAGTTGGGTGAGGGGGCATTTGCTTTAAAAATGACCATGCGCGCTCTGAATGCATCCACGAGCCCCGAATTCGCTGACGGCAAGGCCAGGGAATCGCCTGTCCTCGGTCCGCCAACCCGATTGACGCCGGTCGCGTTCGCGCGAAGAGTGTTTTCCTTCCCGGTGTTTCTCGGGGCCTTGTTGGTAGCCGGGGTGTGTCTGAACTTGCGGGTCCGGCTCCAGAATGACGCGGGGCTGCCTACCGGTCATTCGCATCTGACTTTTCTGGAAGGAGACACCTTCTGGCATATTGCCGCCGCCCAGCGCCTTTGGGCGACACATACCTGGCCTACCACTAATCACTATTCCTTTACCGCCCCCGACAGCCAATGGCTTGACTACCAATGGCTCGGAGAGGCGCTGATGGCCGCGGCTTCCCATCTCGGCGGGCCGCGCGGCCTGATGGCGCTTCTGGCGGCCTTGGCATCGGCGATTCTCCTGCTTCTCTATTATTACGCCTATTTGCGCAGCGGCAATGTGAAGGCGGCTCTCGCCGCCTGCATTGCCGCGTGGCCGCTCCTCGGCCTGTGCTTCACCCTGCGGCCCCAACTCCTCGGCTATGTTTTTCTGCTGATCGTTTTGATCTTCCTGGAACGTTACCGCCAGGGTTTGCAGAAATCTCTCTGGCTGCTTCCTGGCATATTCGTGCTTTGGGTGAATACTCACGGCACATTCAGTTTCGGGATGCTGGCGATCGCTGTCTACTGGGTAGCGGGCCTGAAAAAATTGCAACTGGGCGAACTCGAATGCCACCAGTGGACGCCGGGCCGGCGGCGGCACCTGGGCCTGATCTTGTTGCTCTGCGGGTTGGCGCTGCTGGTAAATCCCTACGGCCCGCGCCTGCTTTACGGGCTGGCTGAACCCTTTTCCCAGCCGCTGGTCATGGCCTACGTTGACGAGTGGCAGCCCATGGCCTTCAACGAGTTTTACGGCAAATGGTTTCTCGTTTTGCTGTTTCTGTTCCTGTTAGCGCCGGTTGCGTGGCGTTTTCGGCCGCGCCTGGAGGACATGGCCCTGGTGCTCATCGCCGCTTACATGGCTTGCGTCCACCAGCGCATCGTGGTGTTCTTCGCCATCCTCATCGCACCTTTGCTGGCCGTCCTGATTGCCAGGTGGTGGCCTGGATACGAAGCGGCCAAGGACAAACCCATTTTGAACGCCGTTCTGATCGTGCTATTTTCTGCGGGCCTCGTCGCTTTCTTTCCTTCCGCTGCCGGCTTGCAGCGGGTCATTGACCTCAATCAGCCCCGCCGGGCTGTCGATTACTTGCGTGGGCACCCGGTCCCCGGGCCTATGTTCAACGACCAGTTCTGGGGAGGCTATCTGATTTGGGCTTTCGCCGGGCATCCGGTTTTCATTGACGGCCGCTGCGATGCGTATGAGCCGTCCGGCGTGTTTTTGGATTACGTCAAGATCATGCGACTCGACCCGGATGCCCTGGCGCTGCTCGGAAAGTACGGCGTCCGCTCGTGCCTCATTGAGCGCAGCGCGCCTCTCTGCACCTTGCTCAATTCGCGGCCGGAGTGGCAGCGCGTTTACCAGGACGACCTGAGTGTCCTCTATGTGAAGGAGACGCCTTGACGTGGCTTGGGGCTTACGCCGCCATTTAGCTGCGTACCCTTGCCATCACCAAGCGCAACTGGCAGTTGCATTCGGTGCGGATCAGATGTACGCTGCGGCGCGACGTCGGAATCCAAAATGGGGATTCCGGCTTAATGTGGGTGCTCCTGTATTTGGTACCCGGCCACCACCTGCCAACGAACATTGGCAAGTGCTAGGCGAGTGCTCCACCCAAAGCGGATGCCGGCATCTGAACCGCAACTCTGAACTTGCTCTGACATTGGGAGGCCCAACAGGAAATTGAAGTTGAGGAATACACTGCGAGGACGGTAACCGGGATGAAAAGACGTAAAGGCGTTTTCCTCTTTGTGGCTGCAATCCTGATCGACGCGGCTTTCGTGGTCTTCATTGTACTGCCGTGGATAGAAGCATCTGTTAGCGACTATGTTGAAAGGAAAGTGGAATCGGGTATCCGCAGATCAGCACGAGACATCGGTGTGCAGACCTTGCTTCGAGCAGCCCGAGAGTCAGAGGAGTTCGTTGCTAACAGAATGGGCATGGCCCGATCTTATCCAGACAGGTACGTTCTATTCGATTATTCGCTCTCTCGTGTCGATCCTAAACTGAACGGCATGTATTGCGAATTTGGCGTGTACAAGGGTGAGAGCATCAACTACATTGCCTCCCGAGTCAGTACGGTCGTGAATGGGTTCGATTCATTTGAGGGCAATCCCGAAGACTGGCGTCCAGGGTTTGAAAAGGGAATATTTGCCGTCAACAAACTTCCCCCTGTGCGACCTAATGTGAGACTTTACAAGGGCTGGTTCAAGGACTCATTGCCGATATTCAAGAAGAATCATCCTGAGCCGCTTGCGTTTGGGCGCCTCGACGCCGACGTTTACGTCTCCACAAAGGATGTGTTCGACGCCTTAGGGGACCACATCGTCGCTGGAACAGTCCTCCAGTTCGATGAGTTCTTGAATTATCCAGGTTGGCAGAGAAATGAAGCGAAGGCGTTTTTGGAGTTTTGCCAAGCAAGATCGGCTGAGGTAGAGTACCTTGGTTACGTGGCCAACGGTGAGCAGGTGGCGGTCAGGATCAGAAGATCGCACCGCCTTCCCCGTAGAAACGGTGCTGAATGCCTGTGATCGTGGATCGTTTGCCCCCAACGGGGGGTGTTCAACGGCGGCAGTTCCCGTTGTACACGAAAGTTTTGGTAATGGCTGTTTGTGTAGATTCGTTGCACCCAACGCTATTCGGAATGGTAACGTGAATGCACTCGCAGTGTTGCGGTCCCCCGCAACCGAGCCTCCGCTCAAAAGAAGCCACTTACAAGGGTCAGATTGCGGGAATTGCGGATTGGGGGTCGAGGTCAACCACGACTTTCATCAGACGGTGCTTGATCTGTCGCCCGAATTCACCGCCCGATTTCCGGATGCTGAGTCGAGCCGGTCCGCGCTCCCGAACTACGACTTACCTTACCTCCTGGTTCCGCAGTCCGGCCGGGTGTTGGTGGTGGGAGCGGGCACTGGCAATGATGTCGCTGCCGCGCTTCGGCATGGGGCGGCGCACGTGGACGCGGTGGAGATCGCCCCCTTAATTCTTGGACTTGGCCGGAAATTCCGTGAGCGGTATGTGAAGCGCATCTTGCTGGCGTGGGGGGAAGTGTAGCATCGTGGCTTGCTGGTGGGGAGGCAGGTCCGATGACGCGGCGAGAACGGAGCAGGAAAGCGCGACAGCAGTGGC
>Ga0187864_10001266_pt1 | contig 24923 bp, 26 predicted proteins | sample June2016WEW_11_4_FD_132985 | JGI IMG/M metagenome (GOLD analysis project Ga0187864, IMG submission 132985) | Peatland microbial communities from SPRUCE experiment site at the Marcell Experimental Forest, Minnesota, USA - June2016WEW_11_40 | ecosystem: Environmental > Terrestrial > Soil >...
CGCGGAAATTCTAAAGACGTGCGGGACGGTTTTGTTGCGCCGATTCTTGTTACGGCCTATCGTTTTCTTCTTCCATGTTCGTCTGTGACTTTCATTTGGGTTGCGGGCGAAGCCCGCGTCAGGCACTCTGCGGTTCAATTGGACTTTGAGATTAAGGAGCTTGCCCGATTGATGAAAAATCTTGCATGTACTCATGGGGATACGGGGATCGGAATGTCAACGCGTGGTTGCCCAGCGGCGATTGGGGCGCTCGTCAATAAAGCTCAAGCGGCCGCGGGGCCGGGATGATCGCGTATTTGGCGGCTAAATCGTGAAAAAGCCGAATGGCGTCGAGCTGAACCGGGCCGATTTTATACTTCAAATATTCCGACAGATATCGCTTGGCCAGATCCGCGGGCCAGCCGCGCGGGACCGCGTCGCGCTCGACGATGTTCCGCAGATCAGCCAGCCCCCGATCCCTGGCCCGGCGAAGACGCTGGGGAAGGTCCCCCAAATCCGTCCCGAGGCACGTGATCCAGACCGCAAAGACGAACGGCAGGTGCGTCAGGTCCTTCCAGGCCAACCCGAGATCGAGTTGATGAGGCATCCCCGACGGATGATGTAAAACGACCTTATCGCCGATCAGGAGCACGGCCTGGGCATCGGAGCCGCCTGGGGGCAAATCGAAAAGTCGCGGCGTAATCCCATATCGCTCCGCGAGCAAGATTTGGGCCAGCGCCACCGAGCTGTGGCTTTCAATGTCGCAGCCCAGCGCGGTGATTTTTTCGATGGGCACTCGGCTGAAGATTCGGACCGTGAGGGTCGGCCCGTCGCAGCCGATGCCCCCGCTGGGGACGATTCGCGCCTCGGGCAAACGCTGGTAGTCAATCACCGGCAACAGCGCTATATCAAACCGGCGCGACCGCAGCCCTTCGAGCAACTGTGCGGGCACGGCCAATTCCAGATCCACCTCCGGGTCATTTTCCAGGCCATGAATGAGCGGCTTGGCGTTCAGATAACTGACGCTGCCGAGGCGCAAAACGCGGGATGGGGGATTGTCGTTGGTCATTTGTCACTGGTCCTTTGTCATTTGTCATTTGCAAAAAACAAATAACCAGTGACCAATGACTAATGACAAATGACGCATTGTCAAATTTAGACTTCGACGCGGCTGGCTTCGGGCTGGTCGTTTCGCACGGCCCATTTGCGCCAGCGCGTCGGGGTCAGGCCGGAAAATTGCTTGAATCGACTGGTAAAATGGCTCTGGTGGGCGAAGCCGCAGAATTTCGCGATGTCCGCCAGTTCGGTGTCACGGCCGAAAAGCATGCGCTTGGCCTGGAAAATCTGGCATTCGAGCAGGAAATGCTTGGGGGTAATGCCCAGCAGTTCGGTGAATCGGCGATGGAAATGGAAGGGGCTCAGATGAACATGCCTGGCGATTTCGCCGAGCGCCGGCCCGCGGCGGAAATGCTCGCTCATGAACAGGATCGCCGGCACGAGACGAGCCAATTCGGTGTCGGCCGAAACGTCCGTGGCTCGGAGCGAATTCCATTCGCAAAAACCGGGCAATAGGGAATAGAAGACCATCGACCCTTCGCCCAGCGCCGGATAACTCTTGTATGCAACGGCGCGGAAATTCCGAAGCTGACCGTTGGAATCGGGCAGCGCGATCCGATCGGACGTAACGCCTTGGCCGCCGAGGTGCTGCAACCGATGCCGCGCATCTTGATGAAGCTGATCGCTGACGCGCTGGTCGAGAAGCGCCAGGCCGTCGGCCAGGATTGGTTTGAGGTTCGCGCCGATGACGATCTGCCGGGAACCGGTCCGCGGCACCCACGTCGCGGGCTTGGCGCAATCGCCGTGCAGACGTGAGGCGCGAGCCTCGGCGGCGGCCCGGCTGATCTGGCTGGCGGCCTCCGTTATGGCTCTCGCTTCACTATCGGAAAAACCGCCTTGCTCGTCAGTTCGATAGACATTCAGCGCGCCATCGAAGCCGGCCATCACCGGAGACTTCACGGGCCCAGCCATCCCATTGACCAGCTTCTCGCCGGCGAGAAAATCGCGATAGAAGCGCGACTGTTGCAGCCCACCGGGCCAACAATCATTCGCGCAGACGGTTCGGCCCTCGAGTATCGCCCGCCACGTCAGGGCATCTTCAGTATGAAAATCACCGGCGTAGGCCCTGCTCCAGCCTTCGCTCAAATGAGGCGGCTGGACAATTTGCGCGCCCCCTCTCGGCATCGCGCTGACAAGCCAAGCCTGCGAAAATCGTACAACTTTCTTGAGACCGTCAAATGCCTGTGAATATGACACGGTTCCTCGCGGGGACAAAAACTCCTCGAATCACTGCCGGCGCCTCTGGGCACGACGCCCGCAACAACCCAATATAATATACCCGGATGTTGGATAATTTCTGCGGCAAGAGTTTCTTTTCTTTTGTGCCGGTTTACAACCATTCTTCAAGAGGTGCTTTGCAAATAGGCAAGAATCGTGAATTTCCGCACATCTTCACATATTGAAAAGCTTTAGGTGCGTTAAATGTGGGCACTTCTGGCGGTTGAGGTCGCTGTTTTAATCGACTGCGGTCAGAAGTCGCGACTTGCGTGCCACAGCGCTTTCTCGCGCCGGTCAGCGGCACTTTGCGAGTGTTGCTTTGCGGCAGCACCTTGTAGACACTTGTGTGGAATCTTGTCGCCGCCGGGAATCAGACCGCATAAACGGCCCTCGCAATAGCCTGCCAGACCCTGGCTGTCGAACGCCCACGCCGAAGTATCTGTTTCGGCACATGGCTTGATAACATCCCAAGCAAGGAATCCACGCCGATGCTCGCTCAACTTACAAATCGTCGATTCTGGGACAAAAAGATCCGGATCGGCATTCTCGCGCTGGCAACGTTTATCGCGATGTGCTGAGGGGAGATTTTCCCGGCGCGTCCGCCGCCTTGGCTCCGCCGCCTGCAACCTCCGCCTTGGCCTGCGGGCTCAATCCGAAGATGTGAAACTGATGGGACAGCGGCTCAAATCCGTGCTGCCGGCAAATCTCGTCACGTAACTTGCGCAGTTTATCGCTGCTGAATTCAATGACGTTTCCCGTCGTGACGCAGATCAGATAGTCGTAGGCCTGCCGGCCGACGATGACGTCGTAATACGACTGCTTGTTGTCAAAGAAAACCTGCTTGAGAATCCCCGCATCCTGTAGATGCGCCAGCGTCCGGTAGACGGTGGCGCGGCTGACCCGATGGCCCAGTTGCCGCAGATCAACCGCCAATTGTTCGGCCTCGAACAGGGCCGTCTTGCGGAGCACGGCATCGAGAATCATCGCCCGCTCGGGGGTGAACTTCAGCCTCTGCCCGCGCAAATACCGGCGGAAGATGGCGCACACCGGCTCATAAGGCCGCGATTGCGGCTGGGCCGAAATCCGCGGAATATTCGGCAAGATATGCGGCCCGGGACTCATACAAACAGTCTACGCCCCCGCACGGCCTTTGGCCACTTTTCGGCTGCTTGACCTGCGACCTCGCGGCCATTTGCCACCCCTCGTTCCCGACACGACAATGGGCCGAACCGGTGCGGTTTTCACTTGGCAAACCCATTCTCGTGCTATCGCTCGCGGCCGCCATCAGCGCCGTCGCGGTCTGGCGTCATCCCGTTCCCCCACGCGCCGATCTGGTCCTTTGGACATTTGACCAGACCGACGCCAGGACATACCGCGATCGATTCCCCGACGCTCATGGACGCCTGATGCCGTCGCTGGCGGAGCAATTCCAGCAGCAATTCGGACCGCGGGTGCGGATCAGTCTTATCGGAGAGTTGGGCGAGAACATCCGCCTGGCTTCGGCGCTGATGTCGCAGGCGGACGCCCAGACGCCTGATCTGTGCGAAATCGAGATTCATTCGATCGGCCAATTCCTGCGCCCGCCGTGCGACGACGTGGGTTTGTTGCCGCTGAATGATTTTCTGGAGAAATCCGGCTGGGGCCGCCGAATCGTGGCCAGCCGGTTCGCCCCTTGGTCCAAAACCGATCCTCGCACGGGGCAGCGGATCATTTACGGCGTGCCGGCGGACGTGCATCCGGTGACGATCACGTATCGCAAAGACCTCTTCGAAGAAGCCGGCGTCGATCTCGAAGCCGCCAAAACCTGGGATGAATTTCAGGACCGGTGCCTTTCCTTTCAAAGATACTGGGCGGCCCACGGTCACCGCGATCGCCGGGCCATCGCCTTGTCAACCGGCGGGCCCGACGAGATCGTCGAGATGCTGCTCCAGCGGCACATCAACCTGATCGATCGGGCCGAAAAACTCCATTTCACCGAGGCGAAACTTCTGGAGACGGCCATTTTTTATGCGCAGTTGCTCGCCGGCCCGCGAGCCATCGGCGCGGATGTCTCCTCCGGCGTTGGATGGACGGAGGACCTCGCTCGCGGCAACGTATGCGCGGTCTGCACGCCGGACTGGAAGGCTGGGTATATTCGCCAATTCTCGCCGGAGCTAAGCGGCAAGGTTCGGATGATGCCGCTGCCGAAGTTCGAGCCCAGCGATGCCCCAACCAGCACGTCCGGCGGCACGATGATCGGGATTTGCCGCACTTGCCCGCATCCCGAGCAGGCTTGGAAACTCCTGGAATTCCTCTGTCTCAGCCCGCAGGCCAACCAGGCGCGCATCGCTGCCGGCGATGATATTCTTCCGGCCATCCCCGACTATTGGAACGCACCGGTCTATCACCAGCGCGATCCATTTTTCGCCGGCCCCAGCGGCACCGGCGGCGGGCAGGATGTCGGCGATTTGTACATTCGCCTCGCCCGACAAATCCCCGAGCGATTCGTCACGCCGTACACCTTCCAGGCCGAGCTGGTTTTGGTCGCCGTGTTGCACCGGGCCGAGGAATATCTCGCTAGCGGCGGCCGAACCGACGGATTGAGCCAACCCTGTGCCGAGTGGCTGGCCGAGGCGCAGGACGAATTGCAACGCCGAATCGATTTCGGGAAGTTCGAGCCATGAATCGAGATCGCTGGTGGAAACTGCAAGCCCGCGCGGCGCCCTACCTGTTCGTCTCTCCGTTCCTGGCCGTCTTCTGTTGCTTCATGCTCTACCCCCTGTCCCGCAGCCTGCTGCTGAGCTTTCACAAGACGATCGGACCGCGGCATAGCGTGTTCGTCGGATGGAGCAACTACCGCTACCTCCTGGGACACGATCGCCTGTTCGGCCTGGCCCTGCTGAACACCGCCGCCTACACCGCCGCATTCCTGGCATTGCAGATTCCCATGTCCCTGGGCTTGGCCCTGCTGCTGAGCAGCCGGCGGGTTCGCTTCCGCAACCTGTTTCGCTTCAGCTTTTTTTCCAGCTACCTCGTCGGCCAGGTCTTCGTCGGCGTGATCTTTTTCCAACTATTCGGCCCCGATGGATTGATCAATCACATCGCCGGCGCCGTCGCCGGCCATCGCGTTGTCATTCCCTGGCTCAGCAGCCCCAATCTCGCGATGCCTTCGGTGCTCATCGCCAGTCTCTGGCTGGCGACCGGCTACGGCATGGTCTATTTCCTCGCGGCCCTGCAATCGGTCGATCCGGAATTGTACGAAGCCGCCGAAATGGATGGGGCCGGGAACTGGCAACGATTCCTCCACGTCACTCTCCCGGGCATCCGGCCGATGCTGGCGTATGTCGTTCTCGTCGGAGCCATCGGCGGGTTTCAGCTCTTTGAGCTTCCGTTCGTCCTGCTCCAGGGCGCGGGGCCCGACGCCCGCGGACTCACCGTCGTCATGTACCTGTTCATCATGGGATTCAACACCGGAGATTTGGGCTACGCATCTGCCATCGGCTGGATGCTGGTGGCCATCCTGCTCACGCTGACGTTCATCCAGTTCAGGTTCTTTCGCTTCAGACCGGAGATCGGCACGTGATCCGACGGCTTTTGCTTCATCTGCTGCTGATCGCGCTGGCCGCCATGGCGGTGCTGCCGTTCGTTTGGCTCATTTGCGCCGCGTTCAAATCCACCGGGGATTTGCTGAGCAGCACGCTGCTGCCCTGGGGGCACCTGGATCGCCTGACCCTGGACAATTTCCGCCTGCTGGGCGATCAACCGTTCGCACGCTGGCTGGTCAATTCGATCTTCCTTTCATCATTGCATACGGTCCTGGTCGTCACGCTCAGCAGCCTCGGCGGATTCGCGCTTGCCAAGTATGAATTCCACGGCAAGCGGCCGATCATGCTGATCATGCTCGGCACGATGCTGTTGCCCTCGCAAGTCCTGGTGCCGGGAAGCTACGAGCTGATGTACCATCTGCATTGGATCGATTCGTACCTGGCCATCATCGTTCCCGGCGCGGTCAGCGCCATCGGCATCATCCTCTTCCGCCAAGCCATGCTGAACGTGCCGGATGAGCTTCTGCAATGCGGCCGGCTCGACGGGTGCAGCGAGCTGCGATTGTGGTGGGACATCGCCCTGCCGGTGGTCCGCCCGATGATCGGCGCGTACACGCTGCTGAGCTTTCTGGCCGAGTGGAACAGCTTTCTCTGGCCGCAGATCATTCTGCAAAACGAAGCCAAATACACGCTGCCGATGGGCCTGAACGGTCTGACGGGCCTGCCGGAATTTCAGCACAATTACGGCATCGTGATGGCCGCGACGCTGGTGAGCATTTTGCCGGTGGCGTTGCTGTTCTTCGCCTTGCAGCGGGATTTCATCAGCGGATTGGCGTCGGGGGCGGTGAAGGGATGAACATGCCGCTGCGCGGGCCTCGCCTTGCCCCAAAAGTCCCAGATCTGCGCCAATATTTGGGGCATTTATCGAAATCGCGCGCTGGCAGCGGCCGGGGAAGGAATGTCCGGCCGCGGGCCGACGGCGCGATGGCGGTAAAAAAAGCGTTGCCCTCTATATAAGGCAACAATATACTTGACAACGCAACCATCATTTGCTAAGATTCCGGCATGAACACCACAAATACCAACGGAAACGGCGAGATTAAGACTCTCCTACAGGCCGTCGTTTACTTTTCAGACCTCAACGCGGCTCACGATTTCTTCGCCAAGATGCGATGGCCGGATGGTCCGGTCTGCCCGCGTTGCGGCTCTACCGACGTTGGGTACTCCCCGAAATATCGCCGGTTTGAATGCAGTCACAGTCACGACGGCCGTCAGTTTACCGTCAAGACTGGAACCATCATGGAAGATTCTCCGCTCGGGCTGGACAAGTGGGCGGCTGCATTCTGGCTTGAAGTCAACGCCAAGAATTCAATCAGCAGCTATGAGATTCACCGGGCGCTGGGACTCACACAAAAGACGGCATGGTTCATGCTCCACCGAATCCGTCTGGCCGTTAAGAGCAACAGCTTTGAAAAGATGGGCGGCGCGGGGTCGATCATCGAAGCGGACGAAACGGTTGTCGGCGGCCTCAAGGCAAACATGCACAAATCAAAGCGCGACAAGATGGCCAAGGGAACCGGAATGACTGGCAAAACAGTTGTAATGGGATTGCTGGAGCGCCACTCGGAGAAGAAACAAAGCACCGTCCGCACCGAAGTCTTGGCGGGCAATGTGAATCGTGAAACCCTTCATCCGATCATCCATAAGCATGTTGAGCCGGGAAGCCAGCTTTTCACCGATGCACACGGCGGATATCGCGGGCTTGATCCGATCTTCATCCACAAATTCATCGACCATGCCGAAAAGTACGTTGAAGGTGCGGTACATACGAACGGGATCGAGAATTTCTGGTCATTGTTCAAGCGCTGCATCAAGGGAACGCACGTCAGCATCGATCCGTTCCACCTTTTCGCCTACGTCGATTCGGAGTCTTTCCGATTCAACAACCGTGACCTGCACGATGGCCAGCGGTTCGCACTGGCGCTTCGCGGCATGAGCGGGAAGCGGTTGACCTACAAGGCGCTCATCGGCGCATCGGAGGGAGCCCCCGGAGCCGGCAAGGGCGAGGAATTCAGAGGTCTTCCAAATTAAATCCGTAAGGTATATCCATTCGCGCTATGAACAGCCAAGAAATACGATTGCTTGTCGAACAAATGCAGGAATACCAAGAGAAGCGCGAGAGCGCTACATACTCTTGGCTTAAATACCTAATCGGACTAGCTGCCGGCGCGCTCGCGGTTCTTGCGTCATTTTCGGGGGTACCCCGTCACGGATTGCAGCGATACGCAATGACGACGGCAGCAATAACACTCGCCACGGGTGTCCTCGCTGGGTTAATTCGTATATACGGCGAATTACAGACAGCGCGCTTTTTTGCGACAGAGACCGCGAAACAGTCACAGGAACTGCTTTCCGGAGTCCGAACGGACTTCTCGCCAATAGTGATAGAGAAGACCGGATTTTGGCAAATCTGCGAACTGATTTGTTATTTCGCATTGTTCATCTCCTTGGTTTCGCTTGTTTGCCTGCTTTTGCTTTCGCCGGTCGGCGATTCCGCCCACTAGCAGTTTTGCGCGGGCAGCGCGCGGATTGTCCAATTCAAAGCCCAGAATTATCCAAAAATCCGAGGTATAATAGGCGTATGCCCAAAACCCCCAAACGAGAAATACCCGACATCCGCGTACCGGATGGCGCGGCGGCCTTGCACAAGTTGGAAGACTTCACGCGCCGAATACTGGCCGTTCCGAAAAAGGAAATCGACGGAAGATTGGCGCGGGAAAGATCAGCAAAGAAAAAACGCCGCTAAAATTCGCGCGCGTTCTTTTCGAGAATGCGGAAATTGTGGCGCATCAAATCAAGAACCTGTTTGCCGGTATTGGTCGGGAGATATCCAGCACCCTTGCACACCGGACAATTAATCCATTCCCGGTGTTCCTGATGTCGTAAAGCGCTCACGTCCCGGTTCGCTCCTCGGGGGATCAAAGCTTTTCCGGATCCAGCGATTCGCAGGCATCGCGCGCGTCGTCTGCCAGCACTTCGTCGACCAGGCCCTTGAGTTTTTTCTCGTGCTTGGCGGTGGACTTCGACCAGCGAATATCCTCTTCCAACTCCGCGAGGAGGAATCGGGCGATCTCATCCTGCTGGGCCGCGGGGACGGCTCGCAATCGCTCGATCGCCTGTTCCATGAGGCGGGTCATGCGGTAGATTGTACCACGCCCGCGCATCTTTCCCAGCGTGACCTTCGTCCCAGAACCGGCGTTACTCCTCACCCTTCAAAGACCCCGGATCGTCCGCTGTACTGTTCGGGGCGGGTGGTTAAACTTGATGCATGCCTTGCCTAATCCCGATTTTCGCCGTGTTTTTTCCTCGCCTCGTGATGATTGCCATTGCGATATTCACTAACTGGTTCAGTGCGGCTTTCAACACCGTTCTCTGGCCGATCCTCGGGTTCCTGTTCATGCCGTACACCACGCTGGCGTACATGGCGGCGATGCTGCGGAACCATCACACGGTTGATGGCGGATGGCTCGTGCTGGTGGTGGTTGCGGCGATCGTCGATCTGGGCGGGCAAGGCGGATCGGCGCGGAGAAGGCGGGGGCGGCGGGTTTGAGGCGTCCGCGATTCTGGAACATCCAAAAAACGCGCTCCCCTTTGGGTCGCGGCTAAACGGCTGATCATCGTTGGGAAAATCATGGAGACGAACGCGGACTGGTTTCGGTGCGAGGCTTGCGGGAAACGGTTCCGGTGGAAAGCCGAATCGGCCGGACGCCTGGTGCGCTGTCTCTGCGGAGCGAAGATCCGATTTCCCGATCGGCCGGATGCTGAGGATGCGGGTTACGATCTTGCACCGGAGCCGGCCCGGCCGGCGTCAGCTCGACCGGTGGCGGCGGCCCCGGCGACTCCGGCGGGGCCGACGCCGCTGGGTTATCAAACCCCGCAAAAATTGTTGCCGCCGGAACAACGGGATGCGGTGGATGTTGATACGCTGAAGAATCAAACGATTCCGCTGTGGCTGCTCGTCGGCGGAATCGTGGTTGAGATGATCGCTTCGTTCCTGGAGGACCGGCACGATTTGCACGCGGCGATGATTCGTATCACGGTGGAGATCGTCGGGGGGACGGTTCTGATTCTGGCGGGCGTGCTGCTGACGGCGCGGATTCGGGGAATTGAAATCGGGTCGTTTTGGAGTGCGGCGTTGCGGGTGGCGGCGATTTCGGTCGCGCCGGCGGCGGTGGGCGATCTGATAATGCCGATCGCGCAGCTCATCCCCCTCATCGGGGGCCTCTTGCAGATGGGGGTTCAGTTCGTTCTCTATTTCGCGCTGCTTGGGGTGCTGTTCGATATGGACGAGAGCGATACATGGTATTGCGTCATGCTGATTTTTTTGATCAATGTGGGGATTTATTTTCTGCTGCGGTTTGGACCTTGGGGGAAATAGCAACGCGCTCCCCTTCGGGTCGCGGCTAAACTTGGGCGAGAAGCGCGCGGTCGGGGACCGGGATTCTGCCGAAAAGCGTCAGGCTTTGGGCATCGACGATCTGGATTTGAATGAGTCGGCCCTTCATGGACGTTTGGCCGTCGAAGACGACGACCTGATCGCCGCGGGTGCGGCCGACTAATTGGACCGCTGCGGTTGCCGACGCGGGTTTGCGCTTTTCCCAGCCTAATTCCACGCCGTTTGCGGCGGCGGATTCCCGGCGAGTCACCAATTTGCTCTCGCCTTCGACCAGGACTTCGACCTGCCGGCCGATCAGCTCGCGATTAAACTCCGCCGATGTTTCCTGCTGGGCCGCCAAAAGCTGATTGTTTCGCCGTCGCTTGATCTCCTCGGGAACATCGTCTTTGAAGCGATCGATGGCAAGCGTTCCCGGCCGGGGGGAATATTTGAAGATGAAGCTATTTTTGAATCGGCCGTGGCGCAGGAGGTCCATGGCGGCGGCGAAATCATCTTCGGTTTCCGTGGGGAATCCGACGATGAAATCGCTGGCGATGCTGACATCGGGCATGTACTGGCGAGCGCGGGACAGGAAATCGCGGTATTGGCCGGAAGTGTAGCCGCGGTTCATGAGCTTGAGGATTCGATCGCTGCCGTGCTGGGCCGGGGCGTGGAGATAACGGCAGATGCGGGGGCAATCGCGCATGGCCAACAGGGCTTCGTCGGTGAAATCGCGCGGGAAGCTGGTGACGAAGCGGAGGCGCGGCAGATCGGGGGTGGCCTCGTGGATTTCGTACAGCAACTCCGCGAAGGTCGTCGTGCGGCCGTCGCCGTGGCGAAATGCGTAATGGTTGACCGTCTGGCCGAGCAGGGTCACCTCGCGTGCGCCGGCGGCGACGATTCTTTTCACTTCCTGGATGATATTTTGCGGGGGCCGGTGGACCTCGGGGCCGCGGGTGTATGGGACGACGCAGTAGGTGCAGAATTTGTTGCAGCCGCGCGTGATGCGGACGTAGGCCTGCGCGACGTCGTCGGCTGGGGAGATGCTGCGGGAGAGGTCGAGCATTTCCAGGCGATCCTCGGCGGCCTCCAGGGTGGCGCTTCGACGGGATGATGAGCCCATGAGGGCGACCTGGCGAGTGCGGCGGGCGCCGGCGGTGATGGCGGCGTTGTGGATGAGGGTGGCGAGCTGGTCGAGTTCGCCGGGGCCGCACAGGACGTCCACGTGCGGATGTCTTCGGAAAAGGTTCACGCCGTCACGCTCGGCCATGCAGCCGATCACGCCGATGACGAGGTTGGGGTCGGCGGCTTTCCTGGCTCGCAATTCGCCGAGGCGGGACCAGACTTTTTGCTCGGCATGTTCGCGCACGGAACAGGTGTTATAGATGATGACATCGGCTTGTTGGCGATCGGCGACGGATTGGTAACCGTGAGCGCGGAGCTGGCCGAGAACGAGTTCGCTGTCGAGGACGTTCATCTGGCAGCCGAAGGTTTCGAGGTAAAGCTTGCGATTCATCCGGGATTATTCTGGCTGGTTATTTGGGGAAATCAAATCGAGGTGGATTCGGGTTCGTTGCGGGCGGGTTTGCGCGGGCGAAAGCCCAGGGATGGCCATCCCTGGGCTTTGACGGGATGCGGGCGATTCGCCGGCGCTAATCGCCCAGCGCTGAGGAGACGACTTGCCACTCGGCGGTTGCGCGGGTGAGGTGGATTCTGTCGGTCATGCGATGGCGCGGAAGGGATGCTTCGATTTCGATCTGCACGTCGTCGGGGGATTGACGCGACTGGATGGTGATCGTCAATGCGGCGCCAGCCTGTCGCAGCGAATTCGGAAGAGTGACCGGCAATTGGCCGGTTTGGGCCTCGGCGGGTAATTGCGAGCGGGCGATTTCGGTTCCGGCCAGCAATAGCTGGCGGAGCTGCGCGTCCTCGCTCAGCATTTGGGTGCGTCGAGCTTCGCCAACTACGCCGGCGATCAAAACCGTCAGGGTCATCGTTACCAGCGACACCAGAAAAATCGCGGTGACCATCGCAAGACCTTTTTGGCGTGGGCAGGCTGGGGTCATGGGTGTGCTCCGCGAGTCAAGAGAACCTGGCTGGGAAGACGCATTTCGGCGCCGCCGTCGCTCATCGTCAGGCAAATGCCATCGGTGGCCAGCGACCAGTTTCGGCCGATTGCGTTCCATCGCTCTGATTGGCCGTGGGCGTCGGTTCGGGTTATGTCGCCATCGGGGTTGATGGTCCAGGATATTTTTCCTTCGCTCGATTGGAGATCGGCTGATGTTGGTTTGGGGACGGAGATTTGCGGGGAATTCCACACATCGCGGCGGAGCTGGAAGACGGCTGAATCGATCTGGCTGGCTCGGTCCGACGATCGCGGGGTGTCGTAACTGAGCATCAACGACGAATGGAAGACTTGGCCGGCGGCGGCGAAGAATATGGTCAGCAGCGACAGGGCCATGATGACTTCCGTCAGCGTGAAGGCTCGGCGGATGCTGTTTGGGCGTTTCGTCATTTTTCACCGACGGGGATCGTGTCTTGGGGGACCAGGCCGATGAGGCTGGCGGTTCGATTGTGGACGGCGGCGCGGACCTCCACCCAGCTCATGCCCGGGACCTGGGAATCGGGGAGTTTTTGAAAGAAGAGTTCCCCACCGCTGGAAGCGGTGGGGCTTTGGTGGGATTTCATCGACAGCAGGGCGGATTCCGCCAGGCGGTTGGCTGTTCTTGAGTCCTGGAGATGCAGCATTCCGCGTTGGTGCATGGCGGCGGCGCCGCCGAGGATCGCGCCGAGGATGGCGACGATGATCATGCCCATCAGCACATCGAGAAGGACCCAGCCACGGCGAGCGCGCATGATTCAAAATCCTCCGCTGATGGAGCCGGCAATGTGCTGGTTCATCATTGCCATCGGCTTTAGCAGCGATACGCCCAGGAGGGCGACCATCGCTCCCATCAGAAAGACGACGATTGGAACATAAGCGGCCTGGATCACGGTTCGGGTGCGGACGAATCGGTATTCGTAATGCCGCCAGAGAAATTCCAGGACCTGGAGCAAACCGTCGCTGTCGCGGACGGTGGCGAGCATGGAGACAAAGAGATCGGGGAATCCGGCAAATCGAGCGGCCTCGTGAATCGGCTGTCCGCGAGCGATGGCATCGGCCCAGGCGGCGGTGCGATGGCGCATGACCGCGCTGGGCTGAGCGTCCGCGGCGTCGCGGAGGGTTTGGTCGAGAGGATGGCCCATCTCGACGCCGACGGCGGCGAGGTCGCACAGGTCGGCCATGCCGCGGTCGCGCACGTAGCCGCCGGCGACGGGCATCCACCAGATGAATCGATCGCCGACCGAGCCGCCGAAGGGGGAAATCTTTCGGAAGGAAGGGAATGTGTTTTGGAACGTGCGTCCCAGCGGCGCCAGGGCCGCCAGCGTCAAGAGGACCCACCAGAAACTTGGTTGATGGGAAAGGTCCATCAGGAACCTTGTGGGCTGGGGTAGGACGGTTTTGAAATCATGGAACATCCCCTGGAATTTCGGGAGGACGACGATCAGGAAGAGCCACAGGACGGCGAGGAAAACGATGGGATAGACGCGATAGATCCCGAGGTTTCGGGCCAGCGAGAGATCCTGGCCGCTGCGGCGGCGGGTCAAGCCGCTGAGGACATGGGATAGGCAGCCCATGCGCTGGCCGGCGCCAATGGCGCGGACGGCGTGGAGGGAGATTTCCGGTATGAAATGAATGAGGGCCTGATCGAGCGGCTCGCCCGCGTCGAGGCGATCGTGAAGAGCCATGAGTCTCAGGCGGAGCACTCCTTTCTCGCCCTGGGCGGCGGCGAGAATCATCCGAGACAACGGCAGGTTCAATTGGGACGCTTTCTCGAGATTGCCGAGGATGAGCAGCATTCGCCGGCGGCGCAGGATGCCGCTGGCGCTGGAGATCGCCACGAGGATGATCGTGATAAATGCCAGCGCGTAGACCAACAGGGGCCCTACGGCGGGCTCGACGCCGAACCACAACGCGCATCCGATGCCGAAGATGAACAATCCGACGGCGGCGGTGCAGAGGATGAGCAGCACGAGACGTAGCGCCATTTTCGCGGCGGTTGAAGATGCAAGAGGTTTGCCGGGCTCGGGGTTCATGCGCGATGTTCAGATCATGTTGAGGATGTTGAGCAGAGGGAGGAACATGGCCAGCATAAGTCCGCCCACGGCCAGGCCGATCAGGATGAGCAGGATCGGAGTAAGGATGGCCTGGAGGGTGCCGAGGCGGAGTTCGGCCTGGTCCTGGTACATTTGCGCCATGGCTCGGAGCGTGAGGGGGAGGTCTCCGCGAGCGGCGGACATTTCCATGGCGGCGACGACGGTGGCCGGGAGGATTTGTCGCACTCTGGCGAGGGAGAGGGGCAGTCCCGAATTTACGGCGGCGATCATGGCCGCGCCGTCGGCGCTCAGCCGCGGCGACGCGGTGGCATCATCGGCGAGGGTGATGGCGGCGGGTAAATCCAGGCCCGCCTCCACGGCCAGGGCGACGGCATGGCACCAGCGCGAAATCAGATTTTGCCGCAGGACCGATCCGATCAGCGGCACCGGCAGGAGCAGGCGCTCGCTGAAGGCTTCGTTGCGGCTGGTCATTCGCAAAAATGCCCACGCCCCCGCCGCCAGGATCGCCACGACCGCCAAAACCAAGAGCTGCGGCCAAGAAGAAACGATGTTTGAAACGTCGAACAGCGCCCTTGTGAGCCAGGGGATTGCGAGGTCCCGCGGTGAATAGGCGCCGTTCGTGCGAACCCAGAATCTGACGTTTGCAAAGCCGAGAAGCATCGGCTCCCATTTCGGCACGAGCGCAACGAGCATGAAATAGAGGACGCCGAAGAATGCGACCATGACGATTGCCGGGTAACTGAGCGCTTGCCAGAGGGCGGCCTGAAGCTTGCGAACGAGCGTGAGATGCCGGCCGAGGTTCAGAAGAATTCCGGAGAGATTTCCCGCGCGGATTCCGGCGTCGATCAATTGGGCATAGAGCGGGGGGAATTTATCGCGATAAGCGGCGACGGCCTCGGGGAGGGTTTTTCCCGATTCCAATTCGGCGGCGACGAGGTCGAGGGTGCGGTGCATCGATCCTCGGCGCATTTCGGCGGCGATCATGCGGAGGCCCTGCTCGACGGGCAATCCCGCGCCGGTTAATTGCGCCAATTGCTGGTTGAAGGCGAGGAAATCCTCGCCGCGAAGGGGCTTGGGCCGCGGTAGAGGGCCGCCCGGAGCAAGCTCGATTTGCGCCATTTGCAGGGATTGGAGGCGGCGGAGGGCTTCGGCCTCGTCACGGGCGTCAATGCTTCCGGAAATCCGCTGGCCATCAGAGGTTATGGCTTTATAGGCAAAGGTTGAGCCCTTGGGGATCTGCTCTGTCATGGGCGCTGCGCTCGATTCAGACGTTCATTTTGGCCTGGCATGGCGCGCTCCCCTTCGGGTCGCGGCTAAACGATGGATCGGTCAGGGGGCCTTTTGCACGCTGGCGGAACCTGGACCGTCGGGGCCCCAGATAACCAGGGCGGTCGCCTGCTTGGAGTTCTGGTGTGGCTGATCCTCCGGCTGCGCTGGATGGGCCGCTCCCGATCCCCACAGGGCGCCGAGGATCTGAAGCAGAATCAGCGCACCGATCATTCCGATCAAAGCCATGATCATCGGCGGGGAGACCAGGCGCGAAAATAATTTTGGGCTTGGCGGATGGCGCACGGGATCGGGGGAGCCGAATTGGGCGGTGCGGGCGGCGGCGCTGGCGCCGCTGACCATGGACATCTTGCCCAGTTCGCACAGGAGGCTGGCCGGCGCTTGCCGCGCGAGGACGTGGCACAACAAGCCGGCGAGCGCCGCGGGGAGGGCGTAAACGCCTTTGAGGCGCAGGTGCTGGCGCAGCTCATCCAGCGCCGCGTGCATGCGCCGGGAGATTGTTGATGGAGACTGGCCTGTGTCGGCGGCGAGCTGGGCCTGGGATTTTCCCAGGAGGAAATGCTGCACGAGCAACATGCGCAATTCCTCGGGCATGTCGATCAAGGCCTGATCGACGGCTGGGGAAAGCTCGGCCCAACTGGAGGCGTCGTGATTGCACTCGCGGCAATAGACGATCTCGCGGCGCTTGCGGGAGGTTTCGCTGCGGAGCGAATCGAGGGCGAGGTGGGTGGCGGTGCGATGCAACCAGCCGCCGAGGTTTTGACGCACCTCGTGCGGCCGGCGCATCAGGCGGAAAAATGTTTCCTGGGAAAGGTCTTCCGCCCGCGACCCATCCCCTATAACGCGGAGGCATGTGGCGTAAACAAAACTGGCGTAGCGCTGAACGATCTGAGCGAAGGCCTGGGGATCGCCAAAGTCGGCATAGCGCCTGAGCAATGCGAAATCGTCCTGGCGCGGTTCCGCGACCTCGCGCGCCTCGGCGACCTGGCGCGGCTCGGCCTGGGTGATCGGTCGATCGAGAGTCTGCACCAAATTCAAAGCCATCGGCTGCTCCATCTTATTGACGGAAGCCAATGGCGAAATTTCAGCCGTGGTGGACATTTGGCTGTTCCTATTTTGCAGCGTCGATCACTCGTGCCAGCTCTGCTTCGTCTGTAACTCCTTTTTTCACCAATGTTTGCCCCACATCGTACAATCTCTGGTAGCCCGTTTGGGCACGATAAATCTTTGCAAGAGCGTCGGCGTCGCCGCGTTCCATGACGGCTTTTTTCAAAGGCGGATCCATGGCGACAAATTCGGCCAGGGGTACGCGGCCGCGGTAACCATCCGGCGAAGTCCGCCGGATCAGACGCTGGGCCACGATTCCGTGAATGCTGCTGGTGAGTTGATAAGGCTCGATGCCCATCTCCAGCAGCCGGGCCAGGGCGCCGGCGGGCGTGGCGGCGTGAAGGGCGGTGATGAGGCGATGGCCGGATAGCGCCGCCTGGACGGCCAGCGATGCCGTCGGGCAATCGCGAATCTCGCCGAGCATCAGGACCTGGGGATCCTGACGCAGAATGCTGCGGAGGGCTTTTTCGTAGGTGAGTTGGCCGAAAGGAGAGACTTCAATCTGTGTGACTCCGGGGAGGTCGCGTTCGACGGGGTCTTCCAATGCGACGATGCTCAGGCCTGGGCTGGTGCGCAGAATCTGGCGAAGCAGGGCGTAGATGGTGGTGGTTTTGCCGGAGCCTGCCGGGCCGGTGAGGATCATCATGCCGGAATCGCCGGCGGCGAAATCGGTCAATCCTTTCACGACGCTTGGCGGCAAATCCAGATCTTCAAGAACGGCGGGCTGGACGTGCTCGGCGGGCATGCGAAGCGCGGCTCGCAAGCCGTGGATGGTCGGCATGACGGATAGGCGAAGTTCGACGGCGCGATCTTCCGAAGCGAGGGGCATGGAAAGCCGGCCCTCCTGCGGAACATCGAGGCGATAGGTGAGCAGCTTGGCCATGACCATCAGCCGCCCCACCACTGCCCGTCCCAAGGCGGGCTCGAGGCGGCGACGTGTGTCCAGAACGCCGTCGATGCGGAAGCGCAAATCGTAGCCGCTCTGGGCGGGCTCGACATGGATGTCGGAGGCCCTCTGCCGCATGGCGTCGGCGAGCAGCGCGTCCACGAGGGGACGCACATCCGGAGCGACCGGTGTTTCCACGGTCATGAGGGTATTCTACCACAAACGGCTCCCCCCGGGCCGACGGCTCGACCGAGCTCGCCGAAGTCACGGGTGCGGCTCTGTTCGGGGGAGTCAAACTGATCGACTCCTATCCGTTTGTAGAACAATGACGGGGCCGACTATGCTTTGGTGCAAAGAAATCGGCGCTCTTGGCCGCCTTGAACTCCCGATGGCGTGGCCAGATAATCCGGCAAGGTCATCCATGCAGGCACAGATTGTCCAAATTCTCGGCGCGGCGGATTACTCGCAGGAAGTCCAGCGCGCCGCGGAGCTTCTTTCCGCTGGAAAACTGGTGGTGCTGCCGACGGAGACGGTTTACGGGGTGGCCGGAGTGCTGAGCGATCCGCAGGCGCATGCGGCGCTATCGGAACTGCGGGATTCAACCGCGGCCCGGTCGTTCACGGTGCATATCGCTCGCGGCGAAGATGCGCTGCAGTTTCTCGGCGAGGTAAACGATTTCGCCCGCCGGGCGATGCGCAAACTCTGGCCGGGTCCGATCGGATTGATCTTCGACGTGCCGCAGGGGCGGCGGCGCGAGGCGGCGAATAATTTGAACGTGGCCGAAGAGGATTTGTATGACGGCTCGTCGATCGCGCTGCGATGCCCGGACCATCCGGTGTTCGCGGACATCGCCGGCCAGGTAAAAGGGCCGGTCGTTCTGATCTCCGCGGGGCGGAGCGTTCATCAGATCGGGGATTTGTCCGAAGCGATCCTTTCGCGGGTGGAGGCGATTTTTGACGCCGGGGCAACGCGCTTCTCCAAGCCCTCGACGCTGGTTCGCATCAAGGAGAATTCTTACGAAATCGAGCGGGCTGGAGTGTATGATGAGCGAATTATCGACCGGCTTCTGCGCACAACGATTCTCTTCGTATGCAGCGGCAACACCTGCCGGTCTCCGATGGCTGAGGCCATGGCCAGGCGATATTTGGCCGAGCGGCTGTCGGTTTCGCCGGAGGAATTGGAGGATCGCGGGATCAGCGTGATGTCGGCGGGAAGTTTTGCGATGCCCGGCACTCCGGCGGCGCCCCAGGCAGTGGAGGCGTTGCGGGCGATGGGACTGGACCTTTCCAGACATCGCTCGCAGGCTTTGTCCGTGGAGTTGATTCATCAGGCCGACTTCGTTTTCGCCATGACCCAAAACCATGCCAAGACGGTGGTCTCGCTTGTGCCGGCGTCGGCGGATAAAGTATCGGCCCTCGATCCTGAGCGTGACATCGAGGATCCGATCGGCAGCGACCTGCCCGTTTATGTTCAGGTCGCCCAGCTGCTAAAAGCGCTCATTGAGAAACGCCTGGCCCAAGTAGTCTTGGCGTGACAGCGGAGAAGCGATGAACATTGCGGTCGCGTGCGATCATCGAGGCTTTGAAGCCAAAAAGAAGCTGCTGCCCCTGCTGAAAAAGCTGGGGCATCAGGTGCAGGATTTTGGCTGCGAAAGCACGGCGGCGGTGGATTACCCGGAATACGCGATTGCCGCGGCCAAGGCCGTCGCCAGCGGTTCGCACGACATGGGCATTCTTCTGGACGGGAGCGGGATCGGCATGTCGGTCGCGGGCAACAAGGTCCGGGACATCCGAGCCGGGCTGGTTCACGACGAGATCACCGCGCATCGCGCGCGGGAGCACAATCACTGCAACGTGTTGTGCCTGGGGACGGATTTGCTCAGCGAAGACCAGATACGCCGGATTGTGGAGATCTTCCTCTGCACGCCGTGCGGCGAAGGGCGGCATGCCCGGCGGGTGGAGCAGCTTCGAGCATTTGAACGGGGGAAGTGACCCTCCCTTTCGCTGCCAAGACCGCCGGATGGCAATCCCGCGGCTTTTCAAAAAGGGGATTGCTGTAGCAGCTTGTCGTTTGCCGCGCGCCACCATTGGCCGGCCTGCGCGGGGGGCTGACTCAGGTCGTAGCAGGCGACGTATTCGTTGAACGGCTCGTCCCGAAAAAGACATCTTCCCATGCTGTCCAGAACGTCCATCGCGGTCGGCTGCTGGGTGATAAACTGAATTTCTCTTACGGGATCGCCGTTGAACGGATCCTCGAACAGCACCCATATCCGCTTTCCGGCGAATTGTCCCAACTCCCTGGCATAATCGTCGAGGGTGGGAACATGTCGGGTGCCGATCGTCACCGGAACCCCGCCAATGCCAAAGCGCGGCTGATAGTAGGCGAAGCCGTATTGGGCAGTGGGATAGAGATAAAAGAGATCTCCGGGCTGGCGGTGAGCGGCGATGAATTGCATCGAGTCCCTGATCTCGCACCCCGGAGGCGGAGAGATCAGCGTGTTGAGCGTCTGCGTGATGGGCGAAATCAGCAGAAGGGCGACAGCCAGGATTCCGATCAGGCGGTATTGGCCTTGGCAGAGGAAATCCAGACCGGCCGCCAAAACGATCGTCGTCAGTGGAACGGAAAACAGCAGAAGGCGGTAGTTGAATGGATATTGATGAAGGGCGGAGGCGACGAGGGCGGCAAATATCGGCGTCAGGAGCAACGCCAGGACCGCTCTGCGCCGGCGATAGATTACGACGACGCCCAGCAGGAAAGCGAGGGCGGCGAGGCCTTCCAATTCCTGCTCGAAGGGGTGTTGAAACATCTCGAGAAAGTTGCGCTTGTACCATATCAGGGATGCGAAAGAAGTGGGAAGCGGGGCGAAAGCATCGGCGATTTTCCACCAATAGCTCTGGAGATACTCGCTGCCGGTGAGGTCGCGCAGGGAGAAGAGATAATTGGCCAGGAAACTTCCGCCCCAAACGGCGGCGAGCAAAACAATTTCACGAGCGCCGTGGCGGGGCTTTTTTTCGGCAAACCATCGGACCACCGCCGCCAGACCGATGCCGCTGAGCACGAAAATCGCCGGATGCGAAAACCAGATGGCCAGGATCCCCGCGACGGCCAGCGGAAAAATATTTCGCATGCCTGCCGGAGGGGCATTGATCGAATCTTTGAAGGCTCCGGCGGCAAACAGGAGCAAGCCGACGCTCAATAGGAAATCGGTTGAATACTGTTTGTTGTCGGCCCAGTAGAACGCTCTGCCGGTCGCCAGCGCCAGCACCGCCAGCGCGATCAGCGCGCCGCGCCGGCTGAGGAGCAACCTGGAGAGGCGGTAAAAGAGCGGAAGTGCAAGTATCGACGCCAGTGTGGGCCAAAAGCGGAGCGCGAACTCGTTGTTGCCAAAAAGGGTAACGGCGAGCTTTTGGATGATGAGGAATCCAATGGGGGCGCCTTGGTCATAGTCCAGGGGGCGAAATAATCCGCCAAAAGAGCGGTGGATGATATTCAGGGCCAGGGAGGCTTCGTCGCGCCAGAGCGATCGGTCGGCCAGATAGACGCGAAGGCGGACCGCAGCTCCGACGAGGATCAACCCCCAGGCGATAAGGCGCACTGGCCAGGGGTCAGCGGGCCGCGCGGTGCTACGCGCGGGTTCGACTTCCTGTAAAACGGACATCGGGTCTTCAAGTGCCGTTATCGCACGCTCCTTCCGGAAATCGGCTGAATAATGAGATGTATCTTAGGTCGGCAATATGGAAATGTTGGTTAAATACCTCGACAGCATGAAGCGAAGATGAAAACGCCTCAGGGCGGGAGGCCGGCGGGTTGAATCAGGTATCGATTGGATCGGGGTGGAGGGTGATATGGACTATTTCGGCCGGGGCGTTGACGCGCAGCGGGAACCAGTCTCCGACGCCGTTGGAAACGATGAGCTTTGAGCCGAGGTCCCGGTTGTGATATAGGCCGGTCCAATACCTGAACCGCAAGGGCCCGGCGCCGATGTGCCGGGAGAGCATGATCTGTCCGCCATGGGTATGTCCGGCCAAGACCAGGCGGACGCCGTTTGCGGCGGCGAGGTCCCAGGCGTGGGGATGATGAGCGAGCAGGATGGGGAAAAGCGCGGGGTCTCGCTGCTGGAGGACGCTGTTGACGGCCTCGTGCTGCGGGGCGCCATGGTCTGTCCAGATGATGCCGAGCAACTGAATGGGAATTCCGCGGGGGTAAATGGTTTGGGCCTGATTCAGGAGCAGCGGAACGTCGCGGGCGGCGCAGGCGTCGTTGAATTGTTCGGCCCCTCCCATGACGTCGTGATTGCCCTGGATCATGTACGGCCCGCAGGGAGCGCTGAGGCGATTCACCATGTCGAGCGCGCTCGGCAGATCGGAATGGGAGATGTTGACCAGATCGCCGCCGAGGAGGATCAGCTCGGGCCGCAGGCTGTTCGTGGCCTCAGCGATATCATCGAGCATTTTCTGGGTGGAGAAGACGCCGGCATGAACGTCGGCGACGAGAGCGATCGTGAAGCCATCCAAACCGGGCGGAAAACCCTTGAGAGCCAATTCGTATCGCTTGATGCGAAACTTTCCGAGTTGAGCGACGCCGATGCCGCCGAGCGTGACGCTGGCCAGGGGCGGCGCGGCAAAAGCGGCGGCGGTGAGGAAACGTCTGCGGGACATGAGCGGCGCCGCGGGCGGCGGTGGGGTTGGGCGATCGGCTTGGGGCGGGCGATGGGTCCCGCGGATCAACCTGAATCCCAACTCCGCGCCGAGGACCGCGATGGTCATGGGCAGGACCAGAAAATGCCAGACGAAAACAGTGGAGGAAATCCATTGCGGTATGAGGCGATGGGTGCGCAAAACGGTGGAGCTGCCCGTGGCCAGCGCCGCCGCGAAGGCGATTAACGCCACCATCGCCAAGGCGAGGAGGCCTTGCCAAAGTCGGCAGCGCCGCAACGGGCGCAGCAGCTTGTGAAACCGGACCCATACCAGCCCATCAAGGCAGACAAAAAAGGTGATGGTGAATACAACCAGGTGCATGTGACGATGGCCTCCGAACCGAGGCCCCGAGATTGGTCATCGGGAGGTTACGGCGTGAACTTTCGGCGAAACATTCGCAAACCAAGCCGGACCGTGGACCACGCCCAGCGGAGATGAAATCCTACTAATTTCGGCGTGCTGTACCAGCCGCTGGCATGAAGGTAATGGAGGAACCGCTTTCGGACCGGCTTGAATCGGCCGGCGTTCCAGGGCTTTTTTCGGCCGGCGTAGTGCTGGATGCGGGGATGGTGGAGGAGTTCGTGGCATCGGCGGCGAATCTCCGCTTCGGCCTGCGTATTTCCGAGCTGATCGGGACGAATCAGGTTATCCACCTGGGCATTCCAGCTCAGATCCAGTTGCCGCCATTTTCCGAAAAACACCGCGTTGAGGCCATCCTGATCGGGGAAGCGAACGACGGATTTGAAGCGGAGAACGTAATCCAGCACGGCTTGTCCGAGGCGATCATTGCGCCAACGATTGAGATCGATCACGAGGACGCCGGAATTGAAATACGGGGCGTTTTGGCGCTGCGCATCGTCCACGCCCGGGAGCGGAAGTTCGGGCCGAAGGGTGCATGAGCCGAAATCGCACACGGCCATGAGGGCGGCCCCGCGGAAATCCTCTTGCCATAGCTCGGACAAATCGCCTTCGACGAGCAGGTCGCCGTCGAGATAAATGATTCGCCGCAGGTCCGGCGGAAGGACATCGTCCATCAGGAGGCGGATGTAGATGGTGCTGTTGAGGCGTCTGAGGACGGGAAGCTGGTTAAAGACGTCAAGGTTGACTTGCCGCCATTCGAGATCGATGTTTCCGTAATCGGCGATTTTGTTTTCGAGGCGGCGGCGGGAATGCGGGGAGATTCCGCCATCCATGAGAAAGACACGCAATCGCCAGGGCGCGGGGAGATTGGCCGAGGCGGAATAGAGCGTGACGGCAAGGGGCATGGCATAGCCGTCGTCCCCGCAGCAGAGCAGCGCGATTTCATGCGGAGACTGAATTTCGGGTTGCGCCATAATTTTGCCAGGTTCCGGGCGAGGGGCCAGTTTCTTGGCCGGGAGGCGAGATCGCAGGGGAAATCGGTTCGGGGCGAAGCGCGGCCAGCCACGCCTCAGCCTGCCGCGGACTTGAAAACCGGAGGATGCGGAGATGGCGATTTTCCGGTCGTCGGAAGATTTTCGGATAATCCCGGCGGCGTTTTCGCCAGCTATGGATCACCCAGAGCAACTGCGATCTGGAGGAGAAGAACGTCCTTCGCCATGTTTCGACATTGTGCTCTCCGAGGGGCTGGCGGGTGATGCATCGTTTGAGCGTCCGCCGCAGGGCGCGCGAAAATACAAGCGTCATCGGATAATTGAGCCAGATGATCGTGTCGGCCCGCGCCCAGACGAGGTCGCGATGCTCGGGAAAAACGCCGTCGACGACCCAGGCTTCGTGCTCGATGATCGACTTCACCTGGGCCAGCAGTTGTTCGTCGGAAGGAAGGGACCAGTTCGGTCCCCAAACCATCGAGTCCATCTCGAAATGGGGAAGCTCCAGCCGCTGCGCGGTGGATTCCGCCAACGTGGTCTTGCCGGAACAACTTGCACCTATAACCACGACCCGACGCATCTACTGTTCCTGACTTCGCTTGGTCATCCGCTCTTCTCTATCGTTCAATCACCCGGAGATGAAGAGTGAATGAAGGCAGAATACCGCGGGTGCTGATAAAAACCAACGACCCCATCATGGTGACAGGGTCGTTGGCCAGGTCAAAATTTAGCGCCGCGCTTCGGCGCCGAGTTCCCAAATGGTCTTCACGTAGAGCGGCGGCGGCGTGCCATAATGCCGAGGCCCGTCGCCAGCAATAATCCCGCCGACGCCGGCTCGGGCACGTCGGCCATCAGGCCGTTGGCGGCCGCGAAGGCGTCAACCGCGGCCCAGTCGGCGGCGGGCAACGCCACGTCAATCCCGCTGGCCGTCTTGCCGAGGTTGGTGACCAAGGCGGTGAAGTCGGAGCCGGTGACCGTACCGGTGTACAGGAAATCGCCCTGGTCCCATCCCGACACCGTCTTGCCTAAGTTGGTGGCCAGGATGGTGAAGTCAGTGCCGGTGACCGTGCCGGTGAGAGTCGCATCGCCGAGCAGCGTGTATTTGACTTCGATCGTTCCGGAGGAGAGTCCGGCGGGGTTGCCGGGGTCGGCCGAATCGGCATAGCC
>Ga0187864_10001269_pt1 | contig 24872 bp, 19 predicted proteins | sample June2016WEW_11_4_FD_132985 | JGI IMG/M metagenome (GOLD analysis project Ga0187864, IMG submission 132985) | Peatland microbial communities from SPRUCE experiment site at the Marcell Experimental Forest, Minnesota, USA - June2016WEW_11_40 | ecosystem: Environmental > Terrestrial > Soil >...
CGGCGGAGCTGATGTTTTCGTTCATTACTCGGCCATCCAGGGTGAGGGCTTTAAGACCTTGCAAGAAGGCGACACGGTTGAGTTCGAGATTATTCAGGGGCAAAAGGGACCTCAGGCCGACAAGGTTACGAAAGTCGGGTAAACAGCAGCATCCGTTCGTGCATTTTCTGGCCCAACCCCAGTGGTTGGGCCTTTCTATTTCCGCCCTCCATTTGAAGCGCCGAGACACTTGCCGTCCCCATCTGGTCTTGCCATCCCAAGTGTGGCCTCGCTCCAGTTCCACAATAATTGAAACTTAAAGGCCCCATTTTGCGTCTATTAACACATGCTGGAAGTGTCCTAAGTTGAGAGTAGTGCCGACCTTGAGGTCGGCGAGTGCTGGCCTGAAGGCGAGAGCTACGAGTTAAATCAGGACACTGCAATGCGTGCTTGATTTCTGGGCGGTAAAGCGGGACAATAGCGAGTAGCTTGAACAGTGGTTTCTGGAAGACTGCAAGATTTTGGCCGGGGTATGCCTTTGTGGTCAGGGGAAGGGTGCATCCGTAATGCCTTCGGGCGCGGCCTTGGAGGTAAAACTAAATGCGTCGGGTATTTGCAGCAATCACGGTGATAGGCTTCCTCGCAATTGCAGCGTTTGCGCAGGAAAACGAGGTACCCCTGGTGCTGCCTCACCGCAGCGGTCCAGGGCTGACTGGTCCTGTGTCTCCTGGGGGAAGCGTTACAGTCCCCGCCGAAACCCAGGTAAGCATTCAGATGCTTTCCGGTCTTCACACCAAAGTCAATCACGCCAATGATCTGGTTACGGCACGTGTGCTGACAACTGTATACGTCGACGGGCACGTCGCACTGCCCTCCGGTAGCATTCTCGACGGACGGATCACCATGATCCGCAAGTCCGGCCACGTTCACCGTCCCGCGGAGCTGCGCTTGCGCTTTGACGAGATCGTCTTGCCGGACGGCCAAGCCGAGCCGATGGCAGGCGTGCTGTCGTCGCTGGAGAAGTCCAGCAATCCCGATTTGCACCTCGATGCTGAGGGCCATTTGACCGGAGGCCGAGCACGTTCGTGGAAGACGCTCATTGGCGGAGCTGGACTGGGCAGCTTCGGTGCCATCCGAGCCGTGGCCACCGGCGCCGCAGCCGCTTCCGTGGGCCTCTCCGTCGCGGGCGCCGCAGCGGTCGGTTACGAGCTTCTCTGGCCGAAAGGGCACGAGGTGAATCTGCCTCCCGAAACACAATGCCGCGTACGCCTGAACTACCCGCTCACGGTCCGCGTCTCCTGGTAAACCGTCGGCCTCTGGAAGATACGCGCCCTGACCCGGCCCCCGTCGCGGCCGGCGTGCAGCCGTATGCTGCACGTTCCTCAAGCTTATGGACACCTTAATCTTTCATAATGGTCGTATCCTCCCCTTGTCAGAAGCGCGCCTCTCCCCAGGTCAAATGGGATTGCTGATGGGCTGGGGAGTCTTTACGACTTTGCGAATATACGAAGGGAAACCCTTCGCTTTCGATCGCCACTGGGCACGGATGACGCACGACGCCGAGCGGCTTGGCATGAGTCTTGGCTACGAGCAGGCCAGCGTTTGCCAGTTCGTGAGCGAACTGGCAGAAGCTAACAATCGTCTGGAGGGCACGGCCCGGGTGTCGTTTGTGAAAAACCACGGCGGACTTTGGGCGGAGGCGGGAGACTCCCCCGAGACCGATCTGCTGATCTTCACGCGACAACTAGTGCAGTGGCCGGCGGTCCATCGGCTCAAGCTGCAGCAGCACGCCCTCTACTCTGCTGCGCGGCTGGCGGGAGCCAAGATGCTCTCCTGGGTTCAAAACGCCGGGCTGCTGGAAAAGGCTCACTCGGAAGGCTTTGACGACGTCCTGCTTCTCAACGAGAGCGGCCACTTGGCGGAATGCACCTCGGCAAATATCTTTCTGGTTCGCGAGAACCGGGTTCTAACCCCGCCCCTTGCTTCGGGCTGCCTGCCGGGCGTAACGCGCGACGTTTTGCGCGAAGTTGTGCCTCACGCGGGCTTCGAACTCCGGGAGCAAGACCTGACGCCGGATGACCTGGCTTCGGCATCCGAAGTCTTCATCAGCTCCACCACCCGCGAGGTCGCGGCGGTGGGAAGCATTGACGCACAGTGGCGGTTCGATGCGCCGGGCAAGATAACCATGGCGCTTGAACGGTGCTTCAAGGATTACGTCCGGTCGCATCTGAAATCCAGTTAGTCTAGCCCTCCATTCACAGTCGTAGGGGCAACCCTTGTGGTTGACATCGGGCGGCCACAAGGGCCGCCCCTACGCTCAAAGGCGTCTACTCGCTTGAAACTCTCCACATTCAGTGACAAGATTGTAAGGGCGGAAGTCCCTGAGCCCACACCGAATGCACAATGATCCGAGCGGATACTGAACACGATGTACTGAGCGCGATTCCGTCGCCCTCTGCGCGCCTTTGGCTGGGCCTGGGCGTCACTCTCGCCGTCTTCCTGATTTTCGCCGGTTACACGATCCTTGAAATCCGCTGGCTGGAAGACTTTCAGGTGAACGTCGTGCAGAAGAACCGCAAGGCTTCTCTGCAGCTCTTGCGGCTACAGGATGACACCTACCAACTTGCCGTATCCCTCCGAGACATGACGCTGCCCGAGAGCCGCTACCCGATCTTCTATTGGAAAGGCGAATTCACGCGGGTGCGTCAGGACATGGATGAAGCCCTGCGGCTGGAAGGGCAGTATTCCGCCAGCACCTCCGCTGGAGACGAAAAACGCCGGCAGTTGCGCGACGTATTGGACGACTTCTGGCTCAGCTCCGACGAGGCCTTCCAACTGGCCGACCAGGGCCACGAGGAGACGGCGCGCTACATGATCCGGTCCCAACTCGAAAGCAAGCGGGAGATTATTTCCTCGATTATCACGCGCTTGTTGGCGCTCAACGATCAGGCTCAGACCGAGGCTGGGCAACAGGTCAGCCTGACCTACGGCAGAGTCAAGCGCGACATTCTCGTGTTGATCGGTGTTCTATTCCTGGTGGCGCTGGGCACGGGGCTTTATACGCTTCAGGCGAATCGCAAGACCTTCGATCGCCTGCACCACCTCGCGGAGCGGCTGCAAACCCAGTCCGAAGAACTGCGCATGCTTTCCTGGAAATTGATTGACGTGCAGGAGAAGACGCTGCGGCAGGTGGCGCGCGACCTGCACGATGAGTTCGGCCAGATCCTGACGGCCATCGGCGTCACGCTGGGCCGCGCCAGTCAAAAAGCGCTGGACAAGGACCCCGTGTTCGTCGAGGATGTGAAGTACGTCAAGAAGATCGTGGAAGACACTCTCCAGTCCGTTCGCTCCGAGTCGCAGATTTTCCGCCCGGCGATTCTGGACGATTTCGGACTGGGGCAGACTCTCGAGTGGTTTGTGGACCAGTTCTCGCGGCAGACGGGCGTTCTGGTACACTATAAGGGCAAACTTTCAGACGGCTTCTTCCTGCCCGAGGATGCGATTCATCTGTACCGAATTGTTCAGGAGGCGTTGAACAACGTCGCAAAGCACTCCGGAGCCAAAGAAGCCTGGGTGAAGGTGGAAGAGGAAGCGGGCACGTTAAGCCTTGAAATCCGGGACAACGGCGCAGGCTTCGTGACCGGCCCGGAAAACAATCGCGTGGCGGGTCAGGGAATAGGCTTGATGGGAATGCGGGAAAGGGCCGAGCACCTGAAGGGCTCTTTTTCGATTCGCTCCTCGCCCAACAGGGGAACAGTGGTCAGCGTCACGGTTCCCCTGCAAAGGCCCTCGCTAAACCACGCCATCCAAGAGGTGAGTTGAACCGTGACATCCCCCAGCAAGGAAAAACAAATTCGAGTCCTGCTCGCCGAAGATCACACTCTGGTGCGCCAGGGATTCCGCCGCATTCTCGAGGATGATCCTCGTATCACCGTGGTGGGAGAAGCGCGCACCGGAATCGAAGCCATCGAGCAGTGCAAGGAACTCAAGCCGGATGTGGTCGTCATGGATCTCTCCATGCCGGAACTGGGCGGGCTCGAGGCCACCGCGGAAGTGCTGAAGGCCAACCCGCAAATCAAGATCGTCATCCTCAGCATGTATTCGAACGAGGCCTATGTCCGCAAGGCGTTCGAACTGGGCGCCAAAGGTTATATCCTCAAGAACGCCATCGAGGTCGACCTGACGCGCGCTGTCATGGCGCTGGCGGAGGGCCAGGCCTACTTCAGCCCCGGCATTTCCCACATCGTTCTGGAGAGTATGAAGGCGGGCACGTTTCAAGGCACCAGCCAGGATCCGTATGAAAGGCTAACGCTGCGCGAGAAGGAAGTCCTGCAGTTAATAGCCCAGGGAAAATCCAATAAGGAAATTGCTACACTTCTTAATATCAGCGTTAATACCGTCGCCGTGCACCGCGCCCGCGTCATGGAGACCCTCGACCTCCACCGCACGGCGGAGCTGGTTCTGTTCGCGGTGAAGAAGGGGCTCATCCAGCCGTGAGGTGGGGAGATGAGCAGGCGGGCAGGTGGGCAGATCGGCAGATGGGCAGATCGGCAGGTCGGCAGGTCGGCAGGAAAGTAGGCTAGCTCAGAAACTCCAGCCCTCGTCCCCGCTTTTGCGTGAACAGCCCTCTCCCCCTTGGGGGAGAGGGTGGTTCGCGACGGCGTCGTCATCAGCCGCCGCGAGCCGGGTGAGGGGGTCGGCTGTTCCCTGTTCCCTGTTCCCTGTTCCCTGTTCCCTGTTCCCTGTTCCCTGTTCCCTAATCCCACTTCCCTCCGTCACTGCCCCGTCGGCGCTGCCGCCGTGCCCGGAATATTCATAGCTTTGGTGACCTGCCCGGTCCTGGCCTCCGAGATTTCAACATTGAACTTCTCCAGGATCGTGCCGGTGGCCGTGGCATACTGGGTTAGCGCCTTGGCGTAGGCGTCACGCGCCTGGGCTTCAGTGGCTTCCTGGGCCGCGAAGTCCCTTTCTGCCTGGATGACGAGGAACGGCGTTGATTCTCCCAGTTGGAATTTCTTCTGTTCTCCGTCCCAGGTTTCCTTGGAAAGCTCCGTCGCCGCCACGGCCGCATCGATCTGGGCCTTCGCTTGGGTAACGGCAATCACGGCGTTGCGCACGTCTTGCTGGGCCAGGTTCGTCTTCCGCTGCAAGTCAACCCGCAATTGACGCTGTTCGATCAGGGCTCTTGCAGCGTCCGCCTGGGCCTGACGATTGCGAATGGGGATCGAGAGGTTAACCCCCAAAGAGTAGTTGGGATAAACGTTTCGGAATACCTGTGAGAGGGAATCGCCGGCGCCTCCGGGTATATAACCGATCCCTCCCGCAGGGCAAGACGGTTCATAGAGAGGATTACCTCCACAAAGGAAATGCCCCGATAGTCCCGAAGGAAAATAGGTGGCAAAAACGCTCAAGTTCGGAAGCAAAGCGTTGCGGTCCCGCTGAATGGTGTACTCCTGGTTGCGCATGTTCAAATTTACTTGTTCGATCTCCGGCCGATTTTTGGCTGCCAGATTAAGAGCGTCTTCGAGAGTAGGAATGTCATTGGCGGCGGGCTCAGGCAGCTTATCCGTGGGCTCGATGGGCACCGCGGCCAGATCGCCATCCACATGCTTCGATAGCTCCGTTTTCAATTTCTCTTGTTGCTGCTGATACTGCGTTTGCGCAAGGATCAGACCCTGCCGTCGGTTGGCGACTTCTGACTTGGCGCGCGTGACCTCGATGGCCGCCATATTCCCGATTTCCACCTGGCGGGCGTTATTATTCAGATCCGCCTGCGCCCATTTGACCGCTTCCTCAGCCACTCGGATGTTCTCGCGGTCGTATAGAAGATCCCAGTAATCGTTCACGACCGTTGCCATTGTCGTCATTACATTCTGGCGGAAAACGCTGTCGGCCACCTTGAGGTCGTTCTTCGCGATGCGCAGGTTCGCCGCATTGGCGCGGTAGCCAAAGCCATTCAAGAGGTTCTGGCTCAAACTGATTCCCAGGTAGGAGGGGATCTCAGGGTTGACGAGCGCCGTCAAAGCGCTGGTGGTGCTGCGGGTTCCGAGTACGCCGGCGACAATGCTGGTGCCAGTCATAAAGCCCTGCCCGTAAAAAGCCGAATAGCTGCCGGTGTGCGTGTCCACGGAGGCAAGGCCGGTGAGGACGGTTGTTTGAAGGGGCGTGACGGCCTGGTTCCAACCCGCAGAGACTTGGAAAAAGGGATCGCAGCAGCCGACCGAACCAAAACTAATCGCCCCGCCGCCGGAATATCCTGCGCCGCCTGCGCCGCTACCCGAGCTGCCGCCTCCACCGCTCGAGGTCGAGCCAATAGCCCCGGAAAACAGCGCCGTCGAGATCGATGCGCCAGTCACGCCACGTGCCGCCGCACCTGCCCTGGTACGGAGATAGTCCGTTTGCGCTATCGGGATCTGGTACCGAGCGTAGTCAACATCCAGATTGTTTTCTAGTGCCAGCGCAATGGCATCCTGAAGGGAGAGCCAGAGCTTCCCATCGCGAATCAGGTCCTTCAGCCTTGGAGAGTTCTGCATGCTCGACTGGGGAACAGGTAGAGACATGAAGGAATCAAAGATATTCGGAAATGAGTGTGTTCTGGTGTAGTCATGGGACATAAAGCTCTCGCCCACGGTCGGGGTTGGCACAGGAGCCTGTTGACCCCAGACTGCACCAGGTTGGACCAACGTGGCCAACACCCCCATCCCCAGGATGAGGACCAGACTGCGAATTGATAGCACCTTCATAACAGTTTGCACTCCTTTCGGGCTTTAATCATCAATACGCTGGCGGCAGGCCAGAAGTTTCGTTCCTCAGTATAACCACAGAAGCTGTCAGCCGTCAGCTATCAGCTTTCAGCAAACCACCAAGATGACTGACGAGCGTAAAGCGACAACTTCCGCTGGTTCGTTGGCACATTCTTGAGTTCGTTTTCACACTTCTCAAAATGCGACTTCCTTTGTTTTCAATGACTTCTTAGCTTCGTTCCCACGATTTTGTGTTTTTCTCGCGGATCTGGGGTTTGCCCATTCCTGGCGGGCCGCATTCGAACGGCCCGAACTCTGGCAGCCTGGCCGTGGGGCGGAGCGGGTGAATCACTGAAGTGTCGTTCGCGGAGCCAAATCTACACGCTTGGCATGCAATATTGGGGGCGTCTTGGGTCTGTTTTCGCACCAACTAAAATACGCCTTCCTGTGTTTTCAATAACATACTGGCTTCGTTCGTAATATTCCGCATCTCTTCTCCGGACTTCCCGGCGCCTCAGTGATCAAGCCCGTGACGCGAACCCAGGACAAATGGTCGATCTGAGGCACCGCTGAGGCGTGGAGACTGGCCCCTTACTGAGCTGCCGCGACCCTGCGCTGATGTCGACTGCGACTTCTTGACCACTCAACTTTTTGACTCCCTCGCGCCTGCGGCCCTCGCCACAGGGTACGCTAGCATTCTAGCATAGAGACAGAGGTATGTCAAGTCGTAAAATTGTCCCCTTTCTTTGTCCGTCGACGGCGCCTTCGTCCCGACGCTTTGAAGCTGTGGAAAAATCGTAGCGGCGGCGATTTTTTCACAGCGTCTTTTTGTCAGACACCTATTCGTAGCGCAGCGCGGTGAGGGGATTGACCTTGGTGGCCCGGCGCGCGTGAAAGTATCCGGCAGCAAGCGCCAGGCCGGGCGCGCCGCCCCCTTTGCTATTCCCTGTTCCCTATTCCCTGTTCCCTGCTCTACTCGTACCGCAGGGCCACCATGGGATCGACTTTCGTCGCTCGGCGGGCGGGCAGGTAGCAGGCCAGCAGCGCCACTGCAATCAGGATCAGCGACACACCCGCGAACGTGACCGGATCGTTTGCCTTGAGGCCAAAAAGCAGGCTGGAGAGGAAACGCGTCACGGCCGCCCCGGCGGCGATGCCGGCTACAACCCCGACAACCGTTACCCGCAGGCCCTGCACCGCGATGGCGCGCAACACGTCAGCCCGCTCCGCTCCCAGCGCCATCCGAATGCCGATTTCGCGCGTGCGCCGTGCCACCTCAAAAGAAAGCAGGCCGTAGAGCCCCACGCAGGCGAGCAGCAGGGCCAAGCCGCCAAAACAACTGCCCAGGCGCGCGATCAGGCGCTCTTGGGTGAGCAATTCGTCGATTCGCTGCGACTGTGTGCGGACGCCGAAAATGGGAACGTTCGAATCCGCATCGTTCACGGTCCTGCGCACGGCTGGAATCAGTGAGGTGGAATTCGACGCGGTGCGCAGCTCGAAGGTGGCGCCGCCGCCCGTTACAGGGACATAAGCAGTGGGGTGAACTTCGCGCCGCAAGTCGTTGTACTTCGTGTCGCCCGCCACGCCGATAATCTCCCAAACCTTGGTGATCTTCGGCTTTTCGGCCCCGTTGCCGGTTGTCTCGGAGTCGTCGCCTTGAGTCAACCTCTTGCCCAGCGGATTTTGGCCCTCAAAATAGTTGCGAACAAAGCTGGCATTCACAAGCACGGGGATCGGCGGACCCGAGGTGGCTGAGGATTTCGCCGCCGATAATACGCCGGAGGGAGTCGCAGTTTGCTGCGGCGATTCCCCGACTGCGGCGGCTTGAGCCGCCTGCGTGAAGTCGGCGCTGGTGAAGGCGCGCCCTCCGAGCAACGGAATGCGCAACGTCTTATAAAAATCCGGCCCTACCGCAAGCATGTCCACTTCCTGTGTCGTTTTCTCCGCCTGCCCTTCTACGTGAAGGTCGCTGGTCCACAGACTCCCGCTCAGGAGCGAGTCCGAGGAATAGCTTACGGAGATCACACCGGGCAGAGCCGCGAGCCGCTCCTGCAAGTCGCGATAGAGACTTTGAATCTTGACGTCCGGGTATTTCTGGAGCGCGGGGTCAAGACTGAAGAGCAGGAGGTTGCGCGTGTCAAAGCCTGGATTGATGCTGCGGAGATTCCGCAGCGTCCGCACCACCAAACCCGCCCCAATCAGCACCAAGATCGAAAGCGCAACCTGGAGGGCCACAAGCGCGTTGCCCATGTGGAACCGCCGGCCGGAGCGCATCTCGCCACCCGGCAGCCCCGTTGCACTCTCTCTCAGCGCGGGCGTCAAGTCCAGTCGAGCGCTGCGCAGTGCCGGCGCCAGGCCGAAAAGGATTCCGGCCAAGAGTGAAATACCAATCGTGAAACCCAGAACGCGCCAGTCCGGCCCGATCACAAAAGGAAACGGGCTGTCACCATTGCTCGACATCAGGGCCGTCAGGGCGGGCACGCCCCAAATCGCCACAAGTACTCCGAGCGCGCCTCCGGCCAGCGACAGCATCACGCTTTCCGTCAGCAATTGCCGCACCATCCGCAGGCGCCCCGCGCCCAACGCCAGGCGAACCGCCATTTCCTTCTGCCGCGCCGCAGCGCGCGAAAGCAGAAGGCCCGCCACGTTGGCGCAAGCAATCAGGAGGACAAGGCCGACCGCGCACATCAGGACGTAGAGTGGCATTGAAATGCCGCTCCGCCTCCCGTCCAGGCCCGATTGTGCAGGCTTAAGAACAATGGCCGGATCGTCCGAAGCCTTCGACAAGGGCTTCTCACCAGTCAGCATTTCATTGCGAAATAGCAGGCTGGCCGCCGCTTGCGCGCTTTCGAGCGTCACTCCAGGCTTCAGCCGCGCCACGACGACCAGCCACCAGGTATTGAGGCTTCGCTCGTCGCGTCCGTTCATCCAAGGAATGCTCAGGCGGGGATCCATGGAAAGCGGAAGGAACATGTCTTGCGTTTTCCCGGGTGTCAAGCTGGTAAAGTTCGGCTCCGTCACGCCGACGATCGTAAACGGAACGGAATTGAGCACGATGGTCCGACCGATGGCAGACCGGTCGCCGCCGAAAGCGTCTTGCCAGAACGCATAGCTCAGGACGACTGCCGGAGGGGCGGACGGCGTATCGTCAGCCGGGCCCAGCGTGCGCCCCAGCAAGGCGTTCACGCCCAGCGTGGAAAAGTAGTCTCCGGTTACAAGCTCGCCCTCGGCCATCCGGGCCGGCCCGTTGCCGCTGAGCACGAGCCGAGCGGGCCCGGCAAACGCCGTCGCACTGGAGAATGCGTCCTTCTCCGAACGAATCAACTCGAAGAAAGGATAAGGCAGCGAGCAGCCCGACGGGTTCTTGTCCCCGCCTTCGTTACGCGCGCAATCACCAAAAGAGCTGGTGCCATTACGGCGAGGCGTTTTGTGCGCTGCCCAGCGCAGCACCACCAGGCTTGACTGGTCGCGCACTGGCAGAGCGCGAAGCATGACGGCGTCAATCAAGCTGAAAATAGCGGTGTTGGCGCCGATGCCGAGCGCCAGCGTGAGCACCGCCACCACCGTGAAGCCGGCATTGGCGGCGAGCATGCGCAAGCCGTAGCGAAGGTCCTGCATGAGAGTTGTCATGATGTTTTTCCCGTTAAAAGAAGTGGCTAGTGGCTAGTGGTTAGTGGCCGGGCTACTACCCACTAGCCACTGACCACTAGCCACTGCCCTATTCGTGCCGCAGCGCCACGATGGGATCAACCCGAGCGGCGCGAAGCGCGGGAATGTAGCAGGCCAGCAGCGCGACTCCCGCGAGCAGCGCCGCTACGGCCGCGAATGTCAATGGGTCGGTGGGACGCACTCCATAGAGCAGACTCGAGAGAAACTGGGTCATGCCGACTGCTCCGGCCAAACCGCACGCGATTCCCACCAAGGTCAGCACGAAACCCTGTCCCACAACCAGCCCCAGAACGTTCCGCCGTTGCGCCCCGAGAGCGATACGCACGCCGATTTCGTGGGTTCGCTGTCCAACGAAGTACGAAATCACGCCGTAGATGCCAACGCTGGCCAGGAGCACGGCGGCCGCGGCGAATGCTCCCAAAAGCATCATGGCGAAACGCTTGGCGGCGAGGGAATCGGAAATTATCTCTTCGATGGTCTCGAAGTCCCAGAGGACCCGGTCCTTACTCATTTCACCGGTCACGCGGCGAATTGCGTCCGCCAAGCCCACAGAGGCCTTCCGGGACCGCACCACGACGCCGATTCCCGGCACGGACAACTTCAACGGCGCATCGTCGAGTTGCATGAAGGAGTGATAGATCTGGGCGCGGAGCGGGTTGGCCTCATCGGAATCGAGCCCCCATTGTTTGACGTGGCCGACCACGCCAATGATCTCAGCAAGTTGATCAAACCCGTTGAGGTGAAGGCGTTTCCCAAGGGGGTCCTGGCCGGGGAAAAACTTCTGCGCCAACACGTCGTCGATAACGATAACCGGTGGCGAGTGCTCGTTGTCCAGTTCCGAGAAGAAGCGGCCGCGCTTGAGCCGAATACCCATCGCCTTTAAATATCCAGGCTCGACCACGTAGCTGAGCGCCCAGTTCATCTCACTCTCGCTCTGCGGTTTTGGCTGGCCGTCGAACCAGAACTGCTCGTCATCCTCGCCGCTGAGCGGAAATCCGCCCCAGGTGAGCGACACCGCCTGGATGCCCGGTATTGACTCGAGTTCATGATCGAGTTGGCGGCAGGCGGCGCGAACCGCGTCGGCGCTAGCTGTGTTCATCGAGGCAGGAAAGCCGTAGTTGAAGGTCAGAATATTGTGCGCGTCGAAGCCGGGATCGACGCTCCAGAGGCGCGCCAGGGTGCGAATCAGCAGGCCGGCGCCGATGAGCAGCACGAAGGCCATCGCCATTTCGGCCACCACAAGGGCGCGCTGGAGGCGATGGCGTGTCCCGCTGGCGCCGCGGCCCCCTTCCTTTAGTTGTTCGTGCAAGTCGGCCCTCGAGAGCTTGAGCGCCGGGGCCAATCCGAATAGAATCCCGGCGAACAGCGAGATGGCCAATGTAAAAAGCAGGGCTTGCCAGTCCACGCTGATTTCCTGGGCGCGCGGCAAAGCCGCGGGGAGCAACTTGAGCGCAGCCCGTGCGCTCCAGGAAGCGAACAAGAGTCCTAGCCCGCCGCCGGCCAGGGCGAGCAGCGAAGTCTCCGCCAAAAGTTGCCGCACAATCCGCCCCTGGCCGCCTCCCAGTGCCGCGCGGATGGCGAATTCCTGCGTCCGTCCAGTGGAGCGCGCCAACAGGAGATTCGCCACGTTCACGCACGAGATCAGAAGCACGAATCCAACGGCACCAAACAGAACCAGCAACAACGGCCGAGCGCGGCCCACGATTTGTTCTTTCAACGGAACCAGCGTCGCGCCGAGGCCCGTGTCGGTGTCGGGATAGGCTCGAGCGAGGTGTTGCGTCACAAGGGCCATGTCGGCCCGGGCCAGCTCCAGCGTTGCTCCGGGTTTGAGTCGGGCGATACCGTGGATTCCAAGCCCCGCTCCACGATGCGAGAGCGCGTTATTGTTCCACTGGCCAATGGGCACGTACACGTCTCGATCCAGCAGGCCGGCCGACACTGTCTCCACGTGGAAAGACGCAGGTATCACGCCCACGATGGTGAAACCACGGCCGTCCAGGGTCAACGTCCGGCCAAAGATTTCACGAGATGAGCCGAGCTTACGCCGCCAGAAACCCTCGCTAACCAGCACAATGGGTGCGGCGCCAATTCGATCTTCGCCTGCCGTGAAGGTGCGGCCCAGAACGGGCTTAACGCCGAGCAAAGAGAAGAAATCGGCGGTGACGAACTCCGCGGCCACTCGCTCAGCTTCTCCCATGCCGGTGAAGGTCATGGCAACGGGCCTGAAGACGGCCATGGCGGTAAAACTTCTGTTGTCCTTTTGCCAATCGAGGAAATTCGGATAGGAGATCGATCCCCGCTCGAAGTTCGGCTTGCTGGCGTGAAGCGAAATCAGCCGGTCAGGATCGGTAAACGGCAGCGAGTTAAGGAGCACCTTATCGACAACCGAAAACATGGCCGTGTTGGCCCCGATACCCAGCGCCAAAGTCAACACCACGACCGCCGTAAACCCCGGCTTCCGCGCCAGCACGCGCAAGCCATAGCGAAAATCCTGGACCAACGTACTCATCCTATTCTCCCTCCAATACAAGTACCGGCGTTTGACATCTTGATGCCGACATGAGATGCTTTTGCATATGAGGCGAACCACTTTGACGATCGACGATCAGCTTCTCCGCGAGCTTAAGAAGAAGGCCTCCGAAGAAGGACGGACCTTGCAGGCCGTGACGAACGATCTTCTTCGGCGGTCCCTGACCCCCGCGCGGGTGAAACCATTCCGCCTGCGACTTCGGGGATGGAAGGCCTCGGAACAACCTGGGGTCGATCTCCTGGACCGCGACGCCCTCTTTAACCTCATGGATGGGCGTTGACCGATGCAAGCTATTGACACGAACATCCTTATTCACGCGGAAGTCGAGTCGAGCCGACACCATGGCTCCGCGATCGAGGTCCTTCGCCAGTTGGCGGAGGGAGCGCTCCCTTGGGCGATTCCGTGGCCATGCCTGTACGAGTTCCTGAGGGTCGTCACTCATCCCCGGGTGTTTCACCCTCCGGTTCCGTTGAAAGTTGCGCTGGAAGATTTGAAGCAGATTCTGGCCTCGCCTTCGCTCTCGCTCCTTACCGAAACAGCACGACACACTTCGGTGCTAGAACAGGTTCTCCGCCAGTCCGGCGCCACTGGCAACTTGGTTCACGACGCTCACATCGCCGCTCTCTGCCTCGAGCACGGGGTGTCGGAGATCATCACTGCAGATCGCGATCTCACACGCTTTGAAGGGCTCAAGATCGTCAACCCTTTTGCCAGCACCTGATCGACGCGATTTCCGGCTGAATCCATCGCTCACTACCAGCCACCTACGGCTAGCCACCATAATTGACCACGTGCTTCTTCTGTGCCTGCCATTCCTCGCTGGAGAAAATACGCGGGCCAACCTGAATCAGTCTCGGGAGCATGTTGTAGACGAGAACGGGCTCCCACTTGGTCCCGCCGCGCGTCCGAAGTCCGCTGCGATTCAACTCTTCGGCGATTTTGGAGAAAGGCAAATCCTGCACGATACCGTCCAACATATGAATGAGGACCTCGGTCTCGGCGGGATTTTCAACCAGGTGCAAGCAGTCATCCCCCACCCGCAGACCGTAAGGTATTTCTTCCAGCGCGTGGCGAGGTTCTTCCTGGGGTTCTTCGACCTCCCGCTCCCACTCAACGGCGACCAGCTTCCATCCCGCCGCTGACTTCAGCTTGAAGTATTCCGGCTCCAACGGCTCTTCCATAACTTCGCGAACTCGCTCGACTTTAGCCATGGCTCCTCCTTTCGAAAGCTGTCAGCTTTCAGCTCTCCGCATTCAGCGAGCGCCATGATTCCATACTCTTGCTGACAACTGACAGCTGATAGCTGACGGCTGATAGCCTCCTTTCATACCTCAAAACCGCCATCCTCCCTTCTATTCGCGATCAAGCACAAGGATGCTCGGCTCGCTTTGACCGGCGGGGCGCACGGTCAGCGTCAAGGTCTTGATATCGGGAGAAAGGCTCATCTGCCAGATGTCCGTCACCTTGCCTTTGATCTTGTCGGTGATTTCCAGAGTGCTTTCGTTCACCCGGAGTCCCGAGGACGTAGAGCCAGGCGCAACATTCGAGCGCATGTCCGGGTAGTCTTTCCCATCGAATTTAAAGTTTCGAGCCTCACGGTCGCCAGAGGTGATTAACGAAAGGCCGTCACCGACATAGGGCTGGATCTGAACCTCGAAAGCCGAGCGTGGCTCGCTGGTGCTTACCCATGTGCCCGCGAAACCTGAGCCTGGCGTCGTTCGGTTATACACATAATCCATTGCGAACGTAGACCCATCAGGCCGGTTAGCCGAAAAGTGATCGCTGAGCGTCTTCCCGTCTTGGGAAAGCGTCCAAATCCCGGTAATGAGAGTGTGCCCATCTTTCTGCCGCACTACCTTCCAGTTGACGGGCCCCTCGATAGTGATGGACAGCGTGGTTTCGTTTACGCCAGGCTGGTACGTGCCGTCCGCCACGATAGTCTCGACAGAGCCGCCGCCGAGGTCGAGGGCGTACTTGTTTGCCCCGAGACTCTCAACTTTCATATAGTCGGTGAGTTTGCTTTTAGAAGGATTAAGCTTCCATTTGCCTACGAACGGGTCGTCCGCTGCCGATAACGTGCCGCCAACCAGGCCGGCAACCAGCAGCAACTGAAAAATACGCTTTGACATGAGGCCCTCCTTAAATGCATTCGGGTTTTCCTGGTCCTCTTGCCTCCTGCTGCCTTGATTCTCTCTCGCATCGCAGCGCGACCTTGAGGGCCATTCTCCCCGCGCGGTGCGCGGGGACAAAGCACGCGACGATTGCCACGCCCGCGCGCGTCCGGCCTATTGCCTCAATTCGCTACGGCTTCCGCGTTGCCGTCCATCGCCCATCGGCCAGGCCTTCCACTCTCATGCGCCCGCCAGCCGAATCGCCATCGAACCAACCGGCGAGCGTCGCGGCACCCTGGCCCTGGAGCTGCGGGAACTTCCATTGCGCATCGAAGCTGAACTCGACGTAGCCATCGCGCCATGTTCCGGAAACGGGGCGAGCATCACCAAGGTCGCCGGACCAAGTTCCAGCCACCTTATTACCCTCGCGTGTGAGCAGCAGAGTACCGTCAAAGTTTCCGGCGTAGCTCGAAAACCTCACCTGCCACGTGCCGCTGGCGTCCGAGCCATTCTTCACAGGAAGCGGGGTCGAGTTCGTGATTCGTACGTTTGAGAAATAGGCCTCCTCGCCGGCATCGCCCCACAGTGCGACGCCACCCCGCAAGTCCTCACCCTTCAGGCCATCCACCACGAGGCTTGGCTGCTCCGATCCGTTTAAATAGAGCTTTGCGGAGCGGCCCTTAACTTCGATCTTAACCTTCGTCCATGTCTCCATCTGTAATTCCGAATAGGCCTCGTAGACCCAAGGCCACTTCTGGCGTAGTTTGTACCAGTCGAAGTCCGGCTCGGAGACGTACTGCACCGAATGGTTCCGCATCTCCTGGTCCTCTGAGCGCGAGTTCCCCGGCCGCAAGTAGAAGAGCTCGTACCGTGATGCGTCCGGTCGCGCTCTGAAGGCGATGCCGACAAAGCCGGGCATTCTTACGCCTGGCGGGGTGGTGATTTTCAGAGCAATATCCCCTTCGATGGTTCCGTCCTGAAAGTCCGTGCCCCGCAGAAGCGCAAAACCGTCCTTTTGCGCGTCGTTTGTGAGGCGCACAGCTCTGCGCCCCTGGTATTCGACGGCGTCCGCCTTTACGTTAACCAGGACCAGACCCTTGGTGTCGCTCAACGCAAACGTTTGAGCGTTAGCCGCGACCTGAGCGATACCGGCCCAGGCCAGTAAGATCGCGAAAAATGCAAGAGTCCTGGCTCCTAACCGCGTGACTGGAGACATATTCTCCTGACCCCCAAAGTGAAATACAGCGGACACCTATTGGTACCGCAGCGCCACCAGCGGGTCGACTTTCATGGCGCGGCGGGCGGGTAGGAAGCAGGCGAGCAGCGCGACCAGTATCCATACTATCGACACGACCGCATACGTGAATGGGTCTGTGGTGGTAACTCGAAACAGCAGGCTCGCCATCAACTTGTTCAACACCACCGCTCCCGCCAGGCCCGCCCCCACCCCCGCCAGGGCAAGAAGCATCTCTTTCCCGACAACCAACTTCATGATGTCGTGGTGTGATGCGCCCAAAGCCATACGGACGCCGATTTCGTGGGTGCGTTGGCTGACGGAATAGGACACCACGCCGTAGATGCCAACACATCCCAGAGCCAGCGCCAAACCGGCAAATGCCCCGAGCAAGAGCATGTTCACTCTCTGCGGAGTGAGGTATTGCGCGCGACGGTCTTCCAAGGTCATCAAACCATAAGGCGGCTGCTCTTTATCGACGCTCGCAATCTGGCTACGCACAGCCGCCGCCAGGCGCTTGGGGTCTCCGCTGGTTCGCAGCGCGAGGTCCATAAAAGGCGTGGCGGTTTGCAAGTAGGAAATGTATATCTCCGGCGAGGCTTCAGTCTCCAGCCAAGGCCTGACGTCAGCTACGATGCCCACGATGGTCGTCCAATCGTTCAAGCTCCCGACTCTTTTGCCGACGCCATCCCCATCGGGGAAATAACGCCGGGCAAAGGATTCGTTCACGACGGCTACGCTCGGCGCACCTTCGCGGTCCGCGTCAGTCAGGAATCTCCCCTCGAGGAGAGGGACGCCCAGAGTTCGAAAGTAATCTGAACTTACTGTCCTATACCAGAGGGTGACGGCTTCGGGTCTTCCCTCGATCGTCGCTTGTTCGGAGCCGCCCGCGCTCTCGGAAGGAAGCGTTGTGCCGGCCGCCACCGATTGAACACCCGGCAACCCCCTGAGTCTCTCCATCACCTGCGTGAAGAATAACGCCTGATCCTGCGGCTTCGGGTACTTGGTGATTGTGAGATTGATACTCACAGCCAGGATACGGTCCGATCTGAATCCCGTGTCAAAGCCGCGCAGCCGCAGGAAACTCCGGAACAGCAGGCCGGCGCCGATCAAGAGCACCATGGCAAGCGCGACCTCGAATACCACCAGCAGGCTGCGCAGGCGGTGGCCGGCTCGACCTTCGGCCGCGCTGCGACCTGCTTCCTTGAGGGTCTCATTCAAGGGCACTTTGGCCGCCTGGAGAGCAGGCGGAAAACCGAAGGCAAGGCCGGTGAGAACGGCGAGACCCAGATTAAAGCCCAGGACCCGAAAGTCGAGGCGGATGGGATCAAGAGCCGGAAGGTTCGGGGAGATAAACGCGACCAGGAGGTCTTTTCCCCAGCTTGCCAGCACCAGCCCCGCCGATCCCCCTAACAATGCCATGAGCACGCTTTCTGTGAGGAGTTGCCGGAGGAGCCGGGGCTTGCCTGCCCCAACCGCCAGCCGAACAGCCATTTCCTTTTCGCGGGTAGCTGCACGTGAAAGAGTGAGATTGGCGACGTTGACGCAGGCGATGAGCAGTACAAAGGCAACCGCGGCGAGAAACACGAGCAACGGCAGCCTTGCTTTGCCGGTGATGTCCTCGTGCCAAGCCGCCACTTTAGCGCGTCTCTTCATGCCTTTTCTCAAGGTCGATTGCAGAATCGTATTAAGCTCCGCGCGTGCATGCTCATCGCTCACCCCAGGTTTGAGCCGGCCGATCACTCGCACTACGAAAGGCGGCACTCCCTCGGGGTTAGCCGAAAAAGGCACCCAGAGGTCATAGTCGGCCCCATACTGGTCAGGGACAAGAAATGAGGCAGGCAGGACGCCAACCACGGTGTAACTCTTGCCATCAAGGGTCAATGTCCTCCCGATAACGGAGGGATCGCCACCGAAACGGCGCTGCCAGAAAGGGTGACTAATGACCGCCACGGGGGAAGCGCCGGAAAGGTCTTCCTCAGGAAGAAAGACCCGTCCCATCACGGGCTGAACACCGAGGAGCCGGAAGAAAGACGCGCTGGCCGTGCCGGAGGTAACTCGCTCCGCCCCATCTCCTCCCGAAAGGTTAGCGTGGGATTCGATATAGGCCCCGAGTTGGCTCAGAGTCTGACTGCGGGCTTCCCAGGCCAGATATTCGCGGTCGCTCGAGAAGATACCCCAGGCGTCGGCCGCGATATAAACCAAACGATCCGGATCGGGATAAGGCAAAGGACGGAGGAGTACCGCATAAACAACCGTGAAGATGGCCGTTGTAGCCCCGATGCCAAGGGCAAGAGTGATGATGCCCGTAGCCGTGAAGCCGGGACTCTTGCGGAGCATTCGCAAAGCGTAACGCAAGTCCTGGATGAGAGTCATCGTCAGGTGTCCTCATTGGAGGATCGAAACTCGAAATTCGTAAGTCGGAACCTACCCTGATTTTCGAATCCCCAGTTTCGACTTACTTGACTGCGATAACCACGAGGGTGGCATCGTCCTCGAATCGTCCGCCGCTGAATCTGGCCACTTCAGCCAGGATACTTTCTTGCAACGCGCCCGCGCTGAGGCGGCGGTTCTCCAGTAGAACATTCAGCAGGCGTTCTTCGCCGAATTCTTCCCCGCCTGCGCCGCTCACTTCCGTCACCCCATCCGTGAAAAGTACGAGCCGGTCACCGGCGGCGAGTTGCACCTCGCCCCTTTCGTATTTCCAATCGGGGAAAAGCCCCAGAGGGACACCGCCTTCGCCAAGGCGCTTGCACGAACCGTCTCGACGCGCCAGAATGGGAGAGTTATGTCCCGCATTAGTAAAGACCAAACGATTGCACGTGCTGTCGAGCAAGCCATAGAAGGCAGTAATGAATCTGTCCCGAGAAATGTTGTCGCAAATGATCCGATTGACCTTGCCGCACAGCTCTTCAGGGGAAGCTTGCTCGGACGCCATAGACTTGAGCGCCGCCTGCAAGTTGGACATCAGGAGCGCGGCGGACATCCCTTTGCCTGAGACATCGGCAATGGACATGCCAAGCTTGTTCTCGCTGAAGGCATGGACATCGAAGTAATCTCCACCCACATTACGTGCCGGTAACCAGGCCCCAGAAATTTCAAAGCCCTCCATCTGCGGGATTTCTTTGGGCAGAAATCCGCGCTGCACGGCTTCGACGTCCTCCCGCTCCCGTTCTTCGGCCTGCAACTGCCGCCGGCGTGAGGCGCCCAACTCGATTTGCGTCCGCAAGATATCAAGCAGGTGTGAGTTGTTCCACGGCTTCACGACAAAGTCACCCACGCCCCGGTGCATGGCCTCGACCGCCAACTCAACGCTGCCCCACGCCGTCATAACGACTATAGGCACAATGCTATCCGTCGCCTTGATGCGGGAAAGCAGGTCCAAACCCTCGAGACCCGAAGTCGTGTCGCGGGTATAATTCAGGTCCAACAGCAACAGATCGAAATCCCGGGCTTCAAGCGCCTGCAAGGCAGCAGCCGGTGAGCCCACGCCTTCGGCTTCGTAGCCTTCCGACTTCAGCAGGAGGCGAAGGGCCTCCACCACATCCGGCTGATCATCCGCGATCAGGATTCGCGCCGTGGAAGATGTTCGTGTTTTCTCAGGGTCCAGCACAATCGTCTCCATTGCTCTGCCTCTTCAAAGTACTCAGCACTTAGGTCTTAGCCGTCACCTTAGGCAAAGGCAAGAAATGGACCAATCGCAGAATAAGTCTAACTCATTGTTTAGGAAGGAGTTATCAGTTCTGCCGAGGCCGCTTTCGTAGGTGGAGTGTCCGCTTTTGGGATTCCACTGTCCAATTTCGGACATCCCCAGGGAGCATTGCCGATTGCCGATTTTTGATGGACGTTTAAAAGCGAACCTCCCCCAGTCGAAAATCGGCAATCGACAATCGGCGTACTACTTTATGGCGACAATTTCCCGGCGTGCGGACCGGGTGAGGAAGGTCTTGACATTACCGCCAGGGACCAAGTGCTCGATCTCGCGATTGGTGAGAACCGGGTAGGGGAACGGCAGCTTGCTTTCCGGGTCCGAGCGGAGCGTCATAAGACTGTCGAGCCACCAGCGCGTTCCCGCGCCATTTGGCAGATTGGGTTCGCGAAGCAGGCAAAACACTACCCCGCCGGTCCGCAGATACGACCAGAGCCTCGTTAATAAGCCTGGGATGGCCTCGCGTGGAAGCAGGTCCAAGAGATGCCAGCAGGCAATCACGGATAACGAATCGGGAGGAATGGAAGGAAGGTTCTCGAGAAAAGCGTCGATCAGAAAGGTCGTGGTCTTCCCTAGCCGCCGGATGTATTTGGGGTCGGACTCCCGGGCAAGTGCAATCAGGTCGGAAACGTAAAGCTTGGACCCGCGCTTGAGCAGGACGTCGATCGTGGTGGGATGCGCGGGACCGCAATCAAGAACATGCGGACGTTTGACGTCCCGGAGGTTTTGCCACAACCATTCGAGGGCACGACTGGGTGCTGCCGGGGTAGTTCTGCGAGAGCCGTGAGAGTCGAAGAATGTCGTCGTTGGGAACATCGAAAGCCGAAATCGGCTTATTCTTTCGTTCCCGAGGGGCGGGGCGCGGAGGCGACTCGGGGGCTCTCCTTGGGCTCATCCCGAAGGATCTCGATGCTGCCTTTGAAATAGGCCCCTTCCTCGATGGCTACTGCGCCCGTCGCGAGGTCGCCGACCAGATGCCCGCTGCGGCGAATCTCAACCTTCTCCCGCGCCGCGACTTTGCCCGTCAGGGTGCCCAGGATCACGGCTTGGCGAGCTTTGATTTCAGCCTTGACGTGGCCATTCGCGCCGACGGTCAGGCAATGTTGTTCAAGGGAGACGGTCCCCTCGAATTGGCCTTCGATCAGCAGATCCTCATCGGCCGTTAATTCACCCTTCAGCACCACGCTTGGACCGAGGACGGTCTGGCGCGGTGTGCCGGACGAAGTGCTTGACAACTTTGAAGTCATCTCATTCATAGACGTTTCCTGTCGGGGAGAGGGCGGAGGCGGAAGAGGAGGCGCCGTGCGCTGCACTTCCGGCGGCTCCGTCGGCTGAGTTTTCTTGTCCCGCCACATTGACATTTCGGCTCCATCCTGGTTAATGGCAGCTTAGGTCGTTACTCTCTGGCACATTACCGCCCGATATAGTACATGCTACTTACCAGAAGTGCAATTCAAAAATGATGTCCACCCCTGGCCGCAAGGGCGGCCCTTGTGGCCGCACGGTCGCGCGTCCTTCGTGCAGCCGGCTGAGGACCGAGGGCAACAACAAGGGTCGCCCCTACAATCCCGGCCTGTAGACTACCTTGCCGCCCACAATAGTGACTTCCACACGTACGTCCTTGATTCTTTCTGGCGGTATTTGGAATAAGTCATCAGAAAGAACCACCACATCCGCAAGCTTTCCCGGCGAGATTGTGCCCTTTTCCTTCTCTTGAAAAGCAGCGTAGGCGGCGCCCAGCGTGTAAGCGCGCAAGGCTTCCTCGACCGTCAAACGCTGTTCCGGGAACCAGCCGCCGGGGTTCTTCCCGTCGAGCGTGGCGCGCGTAACCGCGGCGTAAATGCCTAACAATGGGTCCAGGGGCGCCACCGGCCAATCCGAACCGAAAGCCAACTTCGCGCCGGCACCCAGCATGGACTTCCAAGCATAACTCGACCGCGCGCGCTCGTGCCCTATGCGCTTCTCGGCCCAGCGCCCATCATCAACAGCGTGATAAGGCTGCATGGAGGCTACGATTCCGAGCTTCCCAAAGCGCGCAAAGTCCTCCGGCCGGACGTGCTGGGCGTGTTCGACGCGAAACCGGTGCGCGGCCGGATGCTCGCCGCCAATCCGCTCATAAATGTCGAGAAGGCTCGATACGGCACGATCACCAATGGCATGAGTGCAAATCTGAATTCCCGCTTTGTCGGCCTGGCGAGCTATTTCTTCCAGCTTTGCGGGAGGAGCCATAATCGGCATGGGCAGTCCGCTGTTCGAAGGATCGTCATCGTAAGGCTTGAACATCCAGGCAGTGCGGGAACCCAGGGAGCCGTCCGCGAAGGCCTTTACCGCTCCCATCTCCAGGAAATCGCTCCCCATGTCATGTGAAATTCCGGCCTGTTCCAGATTCTTCCAGTTGGCGATGGGAGTAATCGCGTAGATGCGGCATGTGAGCCAGCCCTCGAGTTCGGCGCGCCGCAGCAATTCGATTTCACCCGTGAAGTTTCCGTTCCACGCTTCCGGGCCGACCGTGATGTCGTGAATTGACGTCAGCCCGACGCGCGCAGCTTCTTTGAGGGCAGCGCGCAAAGCTTCTTCCATCTCAGCCTGGGAGGGCCGCGGGATCACCTTTGCCACCAGGTCCTGTGCCTCGTCCTTCAGAACTCCCGTGGGCTCGCCCGATTTTGGATCGCGAACGATCACGCCCCCTGGCGGGTCCGGCGTCTCCTTGGTGATGCCGGCGAGTTCGAGCGCCAGTGAGTTTGCCAACACGGCGTGGCCGTCGTAGCGGCTGATGAAAACAGGTGTGCGCGGCGTAACCGGATCAATCAGCCAGCGAGTGGGCAGCTTCTCCGAAGGCCAGGCCTCCTCATCCCAATCGCCGCCTTGCATCCACCTTCCGGGAGGCAGAGTCCGCGCCTTCTCCGCGATTCGGCGCACGAACTCTTCCTCGCTGCGCGAGTCTTTCAGGTCAACCGAGAGAAGTTGGAAGCCACCTTGGATGAAATGCGCGTGGCTATCGGATAATCCTGGAACCGCCAAGCGACCCTTGAGATCGATTACCGTCGTATTGGGGCTCGCGTAGGCGCGGATCTCCTCATCGCTGCCCACGGCTAGAATCCGGCCGTTGGCAATAGCCACAGCTTCGACGATTCTCGTTGCAGATGAGCCGGGAGCGGACTCTCCTGTCCAGACTTTGCCGTGCAGAAGTATCAAATCGACCCCCCGTGGCAAATCGCTCGCCTCCGCCAAATATGCTGGTTTTCCGACGTTTGTTAGCATGGCTATAGAAAGCCAGGAAACTATGAGTGAAACTCTAACTCCTCGATTCACCGATTTTACCGGCCAGGTGAACATTCGACATATATACAGTGGAAGAATCTTCCGGCGCAAGCGTTTTAAGGTGCGGCAGCTTGCTTGCCCGGCTCCTGCGATTCGGGTCTGGAATCAAGATTGTGGTACACTCAGGCTATACGTGAGTTGATAGGCCCGCACTGGGGAGGGTTCCGTGCAGGTTGTGAAGACTAAAGGTGAAGTGGGAAGCGATGGGCGGCTGAGATTGGATGTGCCCGTCGAGCTCCCTGCCGGCACGGTCGAACTCGTCCTGGTGGTGGGTGTCTCGCCCCAGCCAAACGGATCCAAATACAATTTCACGGGCGTCGTGGGAAGACTCGAGTGGCAAGGCGACGCCCTCAAAGAGCAGAGAAAGCTGCGTGATGAGTAACCCCGCGTGGCGCAGAGCTTCGCTCTGCGCCAGCCGGCGTCAACATGTGCCGTTTATCGGTTCTCGTTAGAAACCTTCCTTCGACGGATCAAATGTCGCTATCATTAACAGAGCGTCAGCAAGTTCGTCCAAACCAGCAATCTTGGCGCAAGAGTTTGCGATATGGTCTGACTTACTCCCCCCCTAAAAGCTTCCCATCGGAGCTTGACCGAAGCGTCGGCGCCAATTTGGCGTCTCAAGAAGGCATGCGTAATGACAAGTGACGGCGTGGCTATGATCCCGGCGGAAAGAATCGAAGCCCGTATTCTGCTCATTCGCGGCCAGAAGGTGATGGTGGATTCCGATCTCGCCAGGCTTTACGGCGTTTCGACCAAGCGCTTGAATGAGCAGGTGAAGCGTAACCGTCATCGGTTCCCGCTGGATTTCATGTTTCAGTTGAGCGGGGAAGAGACGGAGAGCTTGAGGTCGCAGTTTGCGACCTCAAGCGCGGGCCACGGTGGGAGGCGTTATCGCCCTTATGCCTTCACCGAGCACGGAGCGGTGATGCTGGCCAGCGTCCTGAACAGCAAAATCGCGGTCGAGGCGAGCGTCCAGGTTGTGCGGGCTTTTGTGCGCTTGCGCCAGATATTGGCAACGCACAAGGAACTCGCCGCGAAACTGGCGGAGCTGGAGACCCGGATCGAAACGCACGACGAGAATATCACCGCGTTGTTCGAAGCGATCCGGCAGTTGATGGAACCCCCCGCCAGACCCAGGAAGCCCATCGGGTTCGCGGCCCAGACCAAGGCATGACGGCGCGAGCGCTCTCGGAATCCATGGGCCGTTTTCACCTGACGGCTTGGGTCTTTCTCCCCCACCAACGGCCGCACAGGCCAAAGTATGCTGCCCGTTACGCGGGCTTATGAGATTTCAGGATCTTCTGCGTAGTTTCAGCGATTAAATCCCCCATGCGGGAGGTCGTGACGGCGCGGGATTTGCCAGGAAGGTCGGGTGTTCGGTGGCCGCGTTTCAGGACTTTTTCAATCGCCGTTTCAATGGCCTGAGCCTCGGTCTCCATGTGGAATGAATATTGGAGCATCATGGCGGCAGAGGCGATTGAGGCGACGGGGTTGGCGCGATTGCGTCCGGCGATGTCCGGCGCGGAACCGTGGATCGGTTCGTACAGGGCATGATGTTCACCCAGGCTGGCCGACG
>Ga0187864_10001272_pt1 | contig 24858 bp, 28 predicted proteins | sample June2016WEW_11_4_FD_132985 | JGI IMG/M metagenome (GOLD analysis project Ga0187864, IMG submission 132985) | Peatland microbial communities from SPRUCE experiment site at the Marcell Experimental Forest, Minnesota, USA - June2016WEW_11_40 | ecosystem: Environmental > Terrestrial > Soil >...
CATTGACACAGCCCCAAAGTACAAGAATTTTATGCACAATCCGGTCATAATCTGCTCATAATGTCAACGCTTGAGCTAGTCGCACAAATATCAAAACCGGGGTTTCCGGATGGACACTATCTAAACTATGTTCGCAATCAGACCAAACACCACGACCCCACAAGTGATCCGGATGTGATTGCGCTAGCTCTGGAGCTAGAAGTCGAGAGCGTTCTTTTGCGAGCCATTGAAAATTATGTCCGCTATTTTGACAGCCCAAGCCAGTCTATGACACGATTTTTCAATCGACCAAGGCAAGATAAGAAGCCTACACCGTGAACAATGGACAATTTGAAGTAAAGTGTCCAGTAACTTGGGAGGAAAATACCAGATGAAACAAACTAAACAAGTTCCAGAAAACATCGATGAATTTTTAAAAGCTTTGGCGACTGCACTTCTTGCCTGGCAGGGTGTAGAATCCAACCTCTTTCTTATATTCAATTTCTTGGTCGCGCACCCTATCCCTGCCGTTTTGTCTGCGGTTTACCACTCAGTTCTGAGTATCAATACACATCGACAAATGGTGGATGCGGCTGCGGCTGTTGTACTGAATAAGCAATATTTCGATGAATGGAAAAAGCTATCCAGTAAAATTAAAGAACAAACGAAATATCGCAATCACCTTGCTCACTTTGGACTTACCCTACATACTGATGGTAAAGGTGAAATGAATGCGTTATTGACATCAAGCATTTTTGACGCCAGGGACAATAAATATCGCGAATACGGCATCGAACAAATTAGAGAATGGAACACATTATTCAATTCACTTATTGCTGATTTATCGAAGTTTCTTGACAATTTTCCGGCTATGCTTCGAGCACAGCCCATCTAGAAAATCATCGTTTCGAGATGTGGCGGTGCTGATGTACTGAGCTTTTGGGGCGGTTAATTCAGGATTATCTAGGACACCGCGACATCGGGCATCCTGTAATTTACACCACGACAAATCTGGTACGGCGGTCTAAAATGCTTTGGCAGTGAATGCATAGAGGAGTATTTCACAATGAAAGCATGTGCAAGGAGTATTCTAGTTTTATTTATGCTGTTGTGTGTTGCGTCTTTTGCAGCAGCTCAGGGTCATCCCAAATTGAAAATCATCAAAGAGGGTCTTTTTACTAAATACGACCGGTTAACTGATTGTCCTAACTGCCTTTACTTTGTAAAGGGAACAGTCTACAATCCGAATGAGACGCCGGTTAAGAATGTTAGAATATCCTATTATATTTGGAAGAAATTTAAGGGGGATGCTAGCAAAGGTTTAATTCTTAAAGAGACTGGCGGATTGGTGACTGCTTCTATTAAATACATTCCGCCTAAATCCGCTGTTGAATTTATAGCGGATAGTGATGACGCGCCTGTATTCACAATAGAAAGCGGTATTCGACCAGACCCTTTAAATGCAATAATCACAGCAGAGTGGGATAAAAACTAACGATAACGGTCGAGATTTATATATGTAACAATTATGGGCTTTTCTATTTTGGCGCTACAAAAGAAAACTGGACAAGGAGCATAAATTGTCCCGTGTGCGCGGGGAAGCGGCCCGCAAAGCCGCTATTTTTCTAGGGTGCCCAAAATCGCCAATACTGGACAAAATGCTTAATGCTTTAAGAATTAGTGTGGCGCGGCTTGCTCAGCGGACTCGCACAGCGCGAGGGGCCTAGCCGCCACACAATTCACTTTGAACTAAGCCGGACTTGTCTTGGAGATTGAGGACTATGAGTCCGCAGCGTAGGGCAATCGCTCTTCATCAGAATGGAATTTTACGGGTTGTTGAATCGAAGAGAAAGGGAAATCTCTATTGCCGGTATCGCCGAGAGACGATTTTTTGAAGGCTTCTGTGTTGTTGCAAGGGGTGATCGGCAGCATGAGAACGCAGGACAGCGTTGACGGCAAACAGGAGCTTTCCGCCCAAGCTCGCAACCTGTGTGAGGGATTTGTCATTGTCTTCATGGGGGTCCTCTGGTGCGCGCGCTGCTCACGGTTTTGACCAGCCTTAGTGGAGAACCGCAGTGTGCGCAAAGGTGGGTTTCAGGCATTTCATGACTTACGGTTTTTTCGGATTCCGACGGGGTCAAGATTGCTGCCAGAACGGAATCGGTTGCCAGAATATTTTGAAGGAGCTTGAGCATTTTTCGGTTCGAAGGACTCAGGAGGCCGTAGTATCTAACTTTATGAAAGCCGTCCGGGAGGACATGCTGGAGAAACCTGCGGATGAACTCCATCGGGGCAAGGGTCATTCGGCGAAGGACTCCGGAGTCGGATTCCCTGTAGCGAAAGGTAACAGATGTGTCTCCGACATGTTCGATACGATTGTTGGAGAGGGCGACGCGATAAACGTAGGGAGCAAGATACCTTAGTGCCGCCTCTCCTGTGCCGACGGGCTTAGAATGGACAACCCACGGGTTTTTCCAGATCTTTTGATCGACCGAGCTTAAGAGAGCGAGTTTTTCAAGTCCATCCCTGATCTTGGCTCGGAATATCGTGGAAAGGGCTTTCACTGGGACGAAGAACTTCTTTCCGGAAGGGAGCCACCTGTTATCCGATGAGAGGCAGCCGCCGGGGACGATGTAATGGACATGAGGGTGATAGGAAAGATCACGCCCCCATGTGTGCAGAACGCCGACCATGGCAACGCGCCCTCCTAGAAACTTCGGGTCCAGAGCGAGCTTTTTCAGAGCCTGCGCAGAGGCCCTGAACAGCAGATCATAGACGGCTTTCTGATTGGACCGCGCCAGGCATCGGAGTCCTGCGGGCAGGGTGAAGGTTATGAGGAAGTAAGTTTCGGGAAGCAACAAATCAAACTGAGTTTTGAGCCACAGATCGGTGCTGTCATTTCCACATTTGGGGCAGTGGCGATTCTTGCAGGAGTGATAGCTGTACCGGGTCTCCCCGCACTCATCACAAACGTAGACATGGCCACCCATAGACTCCGTGCGACACTTTTCAATATCCTCCATGGCCTCGAGATGCGAAGGGGGCATGCGATCGGCGAATTTGGAGCGGTACTCCGGGCCATGGCGGCGAAGGACGTCCGCCAACTCCGGCATGGGGGTTTTTCCGGTCGATCAAAGGTCGTTCATGAGTTCGTTGATGGACTGGAAGGCCGCATCAACAGTCTTGGCCGTGAGGTGAGTGTAGATGGCGGTGGTGGTTGGAGACCTGTGACCGAGGTAATCCTGGATGAGCCTAAGGCTCACCCCTGCTTCCAGAAGATGGGTGGCATAGGAGTGCCTTAGCGTGTGAACACAGGCATTCTTGTTGAGATTGCTCTTTATCAGTGCATTTTTGAAAATGAACCAGGTACTGGACCTTGATATAGGTTTGGGTCCTGTGGCAGTTGGCGGCGCATTTTTTTGTTTTCTTTCGCGTGCGGGGAATATCCACGTGGGACACCGATGAGATTTCCATTGCTCGCGCATCAGGTGCAGAGTTCTCTCGGGTAGTGGAACATAGCGGTCCTTGTTTCCTTTGCCCCCGCGTATATGGATGAGCCCCCTGGAGCTGTCGATATCATCGACCTTGAGATGGGTCCCCTCCTGAAGCCTGAGGCCGCAGGAGTAAATGGTGGTAAGACACACCCGATAACGGAACATGCGGACATTGGACATGATACGGCGCACTTCGTCAGGGCTTAGAATCACCGGCAGTTTCTTCTGTCGCTCTGCCCGGACTAAGTGCAGGATGGACCAGTCTCGTTTGATCGTATTTTCATAAAAAAATTTGATGCCGCAGAGAGCGATGGTGCTGGTACTCCTGGCCCACTTCTTGACGTTTTTGAGGTAGAGGAAATAATCGCGAAGCTCCTCTTCGGTGATCTTGTCGGGGGATTTTCCATAATGCTCAGCCAGTTGCTGTACGGCGCGAATATACCTCTGCTGAGTAAGGGCGCCCATCCCCCGCAACTGAAGGTCTTCGATCATGCGTTTTCTCAAGTAAGTCATAGCATACCTCCTTTTTAGGAAAGTGAATTCAAAAAAACACCTTATCCTGTAAGGAGGTAAGCTATTCACCCTTGGGGTTTTTGGGGAAATTACGGTAGGGCAAAGTGTGGGCGTGTGATACGCTGCCGAAGGCTTAGTTCAAAAACAGCGTTTTGTTATTGCTCAGTAGACTGCCTTGTAAAAATCGCCATGCCTTTCGACCAAACCGCGACTAATGTAGTCATACATCATTTTTTTTAGCCTTTTCTTTGCATCTCTAATACGCGTTTCTACGAACGCCCCAGCTTCTTCTTCTGTAACCCTAGCCAGAAGGTTTTTCATGGTGGAAGCTCTCTCCCGAGTTGCTCTTCTGATAATCTCAAGGATAATGTAAGCGGCGCAGCCTGGTACATACTCTCCCTTACTACGCTTACTATCCTCGCTTTTCTGCCTCTGATCTTGATCCCAGCATGGCTGTTGTCTTTTCTCTTGTTGCCGCGTGCCACGGGTGCCAGATTCAAGGTGTTTCTTCAACTTTTCGTAAGCTATGTTGATTTGTTTGGTTTCCTCTAGGGCATAAGCCTTAAGGTGGGTTGGGTTGTGGTCTGGATGCCATATCTGAACCAACTTTAAGTAAGATTCTCTAATGTCATCAAGCGAAGCGCCCGGCTTAACTTTAAGTATTCGGTAATACTCATCCACCTTATTTCATCCCCCCGTAACCATCTTGGCAAAGGCTCGAAGCCGCTAAAGCCCTGTAAAGCGTTCTCCGCGAGACGTTGAGGGATTTAGCTACCTTATTGGGGCCTTCCCCCTGCTCTATCAGTTTGCGGGCATGGTCGGCCTGTTGTGCGGACAGCAGCCGCTTGCGGCCCATCCGTACACCACGAGCAACAGCAGCCGCGCGGCCCGCTTTTGTCCGTTCTTGTATTAACGACCGTTCAAGCTCTGCGAGGATGCCGACCATTTGCCACATGGCGCGGCCCGTGGGTGTTTCCGTGTCGATAGCTTCCGTCAGTGACTGGAAGGCCACGCCCTGCCCTTTCAGATCATCCAGCAGGGCGATAAGGTCACGCAACGACCGGCCCAGCCGGTCAAGCTTCCAGACTGTCAGCGTGTCCCCAGCCTTGAGAGCCTTAAGGCATTTTCCCAGCGCTGGCCGTTTGGCATTCGCGCCGGTGGCCTTGTCGGTGAATATCTTGCCGCACCCTGCCCGCTTCAAAGCGGTCAATTGCAAGTCGGGGTTTTGGTCTTCCGTGGAGACCCGCGCATACCCTATTTTCATGACCCTCATTTGTCCTTAATTTATGACACCGCCAAGCCCTTGATATCACAGGCGCGGCTTCTTGTGTCAAAAATCTTAATTTTTGTCACAGGACACGATTCACCAGAAGACTTTGCCGGATGCAGAGAACCTTGAGATGAACTCCTGCATGCCTGCGTTTTGGTGCAACTTCGGTGCAGGTTCAAAACGACCCTTACCCCGTCTATGTTTGCAGGCGAGGTCAGAGGTTCAAATCCTTTCGCCCCGATTGAAACATTTAACTATGTGGATAGGAATTTGGGTATTGAGGGATGGAGGGATTGAGGTACGTGTAGCAGGGAGCAGGGAGCAAAAGCTTCCCAGTCAATCCCGCTTCTCGTTCTACAATCCCTAAATCCCTGAATCCCTAAATTGGAGGTCCTTCAATCGTGTTAATCCTGTCTAAGCTTTTCAGCGTCCGTTTCTGCGTAAATCTGCGAAATCTGCGGATTAGTTAAAATAGGATTGTGCAACGCTCGTTTGCCGGACGAACCCACAAAGACCTGGGATTAGGACTATTTATCCGCAGTCTTCCGGCTAAAGCCGGTAAGAAGAATGACCAGATTATGTCGCAGATGTGCGCAGATGTTGTTGGGAGAGGATCAGGCGCTTGTATTCAAAGCGCGGTACTCCAAAGTTAAGCAATAGCGCCTTCGGCAGCCCGGAGGCTTTCAGATAATTAATGACCTGGGCCTCTTCTACAACCGAAATTCGTTGGAGCGCCTTCACTTCGGCAATCAGGGAGCCAAAGCAAACAAAGTCCGCCCGGTAGGTAGCCGTGAGGGGTGTGCCTCGATAGAACACGGGCATGGGGAACTCCCGCTTGAAGGGAATGCCGCGAGCCTCAAACTCTCTTCCCAGCGCCTCCCGATAAACAGGCTCCAGGAAACCGTATCCCAACTCGCCATGAACCGCCATCGCAGCGCCAATAACGGCATAAGTCTGTTCATCTGTCTTTGAAACATCTGTGCTTATAATCTGGTTATTCTTCTTACCGGCTTTTGCCGGAAGACTGCGTCATCTTAGGTTATACTGTCATAGAAGGAAACTTATCCCATTTATTCTCATGCCCCTTCACCGAACCTCAATTTAAACCGAAGCCTGCTTCCTATGGGGTCCCATCTTTCTTCACCGCTTAAACCTTGTCAATAGGGATTTGGAGTCTTAAATCAAAGTGTACACCGGGAGAAAAACCATTATATTCGCCAGCAAAGGAGGAGAGAAACATGGAACTTGACAGAATCCAACGGCTTATTTTGCTAAACCAATTTGAGATCTTAAATCGACTCGACCCAAAATCCGGAGATTACGGTCATTACATAGAGGTCCTAAGACGCGGTTATGCTGTATTTTACCATGAATTTCTGGACAGTGTTGATGAAGTGGAAATGAGCGAAGACGATGGGGATTTTGTTTTCGAAATACTTGAATTTTATAGAACAATAGAAAACTATAAATTGCGCAATCCGGGCGATGCTGACATTGAACGGCATCCATGGGGAACTTTCCCCGGATTTGATGGCAACCATGAAGCCAAGTTCATGGCACTTGCCAGATTCATGATTAATGACGGTGGCTTATACCAGGAACAACTGCAATATAGCAATAAAAATGACAATTTCAACAGTAATGCCAGGGTCATTCCCAAGTACATGTCAATGTTAGAGAAGTGGAAACAAAGAGGAAGAGAACCGGAGCCGAATAAAGATTACATACTCGACATACTGAATGCCGAAGACCGCTAAAAAAGAACATCATTGACCGCATCCGACACAATCTGTTCGTCGGACATGTATTGTGCAACACTCGTTTGCCGGATGGACCCACGAGGAGCTGCGATCAGGACTTACTCATCACCCTAAAAGGCCGCTCCTCGACAGAAGATCCATCGGCCCGCAGCAGTTACCGAATCCGAGGACCGCTCCCAGTCCCCTTACGGCCAGCGACGCCCCCATTATCATAATGAAAACGGCGGCCGCCCGTTCGCCCAATAGTCGTATCCGGGCGGAGACCAGCGACACCGACATTCCCGCAGCGAGGAGCGCGGGAATGGTCCCAAGCCCGAAAGAAACCATCGTGACAAGTCCCCTGGTGAGGCTGAGCGTGCTTGCCGCCGCAACCAGCATGGCCCACGTAAGGCCGCAGGGCAGTAACCCTGCAAGGATGCCCAGCCCGATTTTGGAACCGGGACTCCCGGAGTTGGCCAGTTTCGCCAACCTCTTTCCCAAAACTGATGCCTGAGGCGAAAGAAGACGGACGGCAAAATGGGGCAGCGGCAAGGTCCCAAAAATTACCAGGCCCAGACCAATGAGGGCGAGCCCACAGGCAACGGCAAAGCCCGCCCTGTATTGCATCGAAAATCTGTGTACCTCCAGAGAACCGAAAACACCTGCCACAAGGGCGCCCAGAACGCCATAAGTGGTGATCCGTCCTGCATGGAACGCAAGGTGATGCAAAAATGCCCCGGAGAAAAAGAAAGATCCTTCATCCCCCGAGCCGGCCTGAGAGGCAGTCCTGTAGCGCAAAGACCACGCCGTAATGAGCGGTCCGCACATTCCCAGGCAGTGCAGGCTTCCCGTCAGCCCGACAATAAAAGCAGGAGCAAATGTTTCAAGCATATCGGGTAAGATTATAGCAGGAGTGGAGGAAAAGTTTACTCTGAATCCTTTCCGTCCATTGTAACCAATATGTGGGCAGCATCTTGAGAGAGGCTTCCCGGCCTCCAGGTGTGAAAACTATTCTTCGGACAACTTTACAGGATTGAAAAATAACCCCGCAGAGCGTCGAGCTCTGTTTTGCCCTTTGAACGGTACGTGCGATGCCTGCGTTTAACCCGGAGACTCACATTTGCATTCTTTTTCTATTAATCCTGATACCTTCTCTAAAGTACTTCCAGTTTATCATTTATGACTATTGTATAATTTTGAATACTGCCATTCGTAATAGTTCCTTTTATCCATTGTTTCTTCTTTCCCGTTTTATCAGAATAGGATACGTAAACCTCATAATCCAGCTCTGGTTCTTTGGTGGTTACACTTAAGATGTATTCTCCCTGCAACGGATTATATATGCCAAGTCCATCGGTGTGATCCCTGTTGCCCAGATAGTAATAGTTTTCGAGTTCAGATATCTTCCCTTCACGGTCCAGGAAATTACCAACCCTTAATCCTTCAGCCGTGGTAATTCCCATGTGAATGCGGTCTCGCGTTCCTATAAACAACAGGCCTTGCACGGATGGGCGTTCCACGGCAGACGGTTTCTCAATAATATCCCACGGTTCCTGGCTCAAGGTTTGTTGGCCGGCAAGAAACGTTACAGCATCGCGTTTACAGGTGTCAGGCAGGTGGAAGTGTAAAACTCCAGGTTTTTCAATGACAGTGATATTTCCTAATTTTGCATTATTCAATAACACAGTCCCATCACCTGACCCACTTGTGCTAAATGGGTAACCCTTGGTAACAGGGGTTCCGTCTTCCCATTGCGGTAATATGGACGGATCGGTTTCGATGACATTAATTGTTTTTGTGGTTTTCGCAACGTTTGTTCCAGCACATATTCTAATATTGTCCCAGCCTAACTTATTTATTAGCTTATTATAATTCAATGTAGGTATTAAATCGTTTTGCCAATTCATAGTATGTACATTGACTTTTTGTAAAGTTACGCCTGACAGTTTATAAATATAGTTGTCAATAGGCAGAAGCTGACGTATTGATGGAATCTTGTCTTGAATGAATTGAGAATCAGACTCACTGGTACAACCATAACCAACTTTCATGCTTTCTAATAATGGGTCCATAAATAAATTGCCAATAAAAAACCCCAAGCTGGATGTCTCCCCACCCTCCCACATGAAATAGGCATCTGCGGAGCCGCGATTCGGCGTTCCCAACATAATTAATTTACGCACATCTGATTTCTTGAGGTTCTCAATATATAACCGCGCTACTAACCCGCCCATGCTGTGAGCCACAATATCAACTTTGTTGTGCCCGGATTGTTGCCTGGCATTAGTTATCGTATTCGCAAGGATCGTTCCCGCTGTATCCTGGCTTTTGTTCCGCCAATCATATGGGACAGGAAATACCTGAGCGCCGGCGGCTCGAAGCGAGTTTACCAGCGTGTCGTAAGTCTTCGTTTGTTGGATTGGATCTAAAACCCAATCCGGTGTCAGGGTTATATCATAGCTCAACAGCCATTTGGCGCCATAATGAAAATCTTGACTGGCAGGACATGGCTGTCCCGAATCCGGGTCTACAAATAGACAGGACGACAGGGAACCTGGAGCGCCGGGAACTACGACGACCGGCGGCTGGGATGGGCCTCGTGCAGTTGGGAAACCATCCGATGTGCTGTTGCTTTGATAGTTTCCAGCAATATTTTCCCAGGATACGCCGCTGACGGAAGTGCCCTCAGCGCCAGGGTAGTCAATGAAAGTAAAGTTGGAGTCAGCGCCGCCCGCCGTCGTACCAGCCGCCAGAAGAACCACAGAGGCAACTGCAGCACAAAACCAATTCCGGATATAAATCAAAACTCGGGCGAGCCTCCTATTTTCCCCGAATGATTTTGTAGGCTCCTTCATGGTCATAGAATACCTTCGGCGGAATTATTCGTTCCTTCGAAAGGAATTACCGTGTATAGCGTAAGCACTACACACCTGTTGAGACAGGCTGAAAAAGAACAAAACAAAATTTTACCTTTTACCAATGACGTCCTGTTAAAATCTCCGCCAGGTGGGGAGTGGACATATGAAGCACTTTATAGCGAGTTCCGGACATTTCCGGTGCACTCTGTTCCCAGAGCGTAAACTCTACCAGTTCCCAACGCAGTAGATCGATGGCGAGCGCTGCTGAGTGTACTTCGGAACTATCGGCTCGTTGCTGCAGTTCGCCGAGTGCCCGATGAATCACGGCGGCCGGATCGGAGTCGGCCGAAACGATCTCAATGTGCCGGGTGGCGGCACGGGGGGTTGATGTCCGAACCGCTCCCCGCTTGAAGCCAAGACCAATCCAGTGCTGAACAGAGGGCCGCCCGAAGGAAGCACAGACGCCACGGAACCCATCACCCCACAGAAAGCTGTTCATACCGTGGAGGGACGTCCACAGGTAGAAAGGAGCATACTGGTTGACCGGCGAACCGTCTACCCCGCGTTCGCGGATGAGATACGCCTTGAGGCCGAGGCCGGTGAATGCGTCCGTGCCATGCCCCTTTGTGGCCACTCGACGGCGAATGATGTTCATGTCGTAGTCAGCAGGCAAAGTGAATTCGTACTGCATTACGTTCATAATGGTTCCCCTTTCTTCACCTGGAAACTTTCTTCCTCGTATGACAGACGTATATACAACCCTTCACGATGTACTTAACACTTTGCGATAATCTGGTCATTCAACTTACCGCCTTTCGGCGGAAGGTACCTCGCGGAGCGCGGAAGGCCGACAGCAGAATGCGTCTGTCATGCGCGTTGGGCATTCGCGGGAGGCCTTCGAGAAGCAAACATACTCAGCATGCCTCTGATCGCACTGTGAAACGGCTCATCCGAATCGGCGGCTTTGGACAGAACGTATCCGCCCTGCAGCACACCGGCAATGGCCGCTGCAGCGTCATTGGCATCCAATGCGGCATCGAACTCGTCATGGGCCTGCCCTTCGGCGATAACCTCTCCCAATCGCTTCCGCAGCCAGTCGAAAATCTCGTCCAGTGGCTGACGCAGAGTTGGGCTGGCCAGGATTTCGGGGTCCTGTGTCAACCGTCCGAGCCGGCAGCCGCGCAAGACATCCCGTTCGCGCAGAAGATAGGCCTCAATACGCTCGAATGCGGTTCCCTCGCCGGAGAATTGCGCCTCTGCCAGGGCCTTCATCTGCTCGGCGCTGCGCCGTATCGCCTCAAGTGCGAGATCGGGCTTCCCTGCAAAGTGATGGTACATGCTTCCCTGCCCTGCACCGGCACGCCGCTGGACGGCCTTTGGGCTGGTACCCACATAACCTCGTTCCCAAAGCAACTCCTGCATGCTTTCGATCAAGCGTTCCCGTGTGTCCATGTCATGATTGTACATACTAATAGGTACAATATCAACAAGTCTTATTAGCGCTTCGAATGGCCGCAGACGACAAGTCTTCCCAATCGCAACATACAAAAAGTTGAGCGAGTAATATTTGCTGACATCGAGGTGTTTTCTTTTGATCCCAGCGAATTGACATTGCGGAACGGGGCGGTTTTGTGTTAGGCAATATTTTCTCATGTTCCGAAGACATCCTGTGATCCTGGTTTGCAAGGTTTGAAGAAAAATTCCAGAAGGATGCTGACAGATGGCCGAGAAAAAGATGGACCCTCAACAAAACCACGATCCGCAAGAGGCAGGCGTTGAAAACACCAGCGCCCAGGAAGCCCCGCGCGGTGAAGACCGCCGGAAAGTTTTGCAGAAAATCCTGATTGGCGGTGGCATAGCTGCCGGATCGGCGATGTTGCCGGACAAATGGACCAGGCCGGTGGTTGATGCGATAATTGCTCCGGCGCATGCCCAGACGAGTACGACGACTACCTCGACAACGACTAGCACGACGACGAGTACGACGACATCGACCACCACAACACATGATGGAGGAGGTTAAGAAATACAGCACTAACCTCCGGATGCGCCGGGGCCCATGTCGATGTGATACTGGTTTTTTTATGACTCATGCACAACAATCCCCGCCGGAGACGACTCCCAGGGAGGAGTATCCGGTGCGGAGTCCCGGGCTTGTGATGCAATGGCGCGGGCCGCACCTGAACGTGAGGTCGAAGCAAAATAAGGGGGGACACTGGTTAAATCAGACGGCGGCGCTGATCTGGTTTCTCTGCGACGGTCAAGCGCGGGTCGGGGACCTTATAGACCATCTTCAAAGCCGCTACCCCGATCAGACCGGACAAGTGGCTTCAGATGTCAACCAGGCATTGGCGGAATTGCGGGCTCGCGGCCTGTTGAGCTTTGCCGATCAGCCGCAGGCTGTCAGACCATTGATCAAGGTTGGTTTTGCGGGTTTTGGTCCCGGGTTTTTTGCCGGCGACAATTATTTCCTCTGGATGCTGACGCATAAATTCGACGTTGAGGTGGTTATCCCTGAGCAAGAGACGCCGGATCTGCTGTTTTACCGCGCCCCTCCGAAAGAAAGCTTCGATCACCGCCGCATTGACCGGACGCAGACCCTCAAAGTCCTGGTGAGCGCGGATGGTCTAACACCCGATTTTTCAGAATGTGATTACGCCTTCTCTCCCAACTTCGTGACCGGCCGGTTTGCCGAACAACACTGTCAGGTCCCCGTATGGAGCTTCTATCTCGATTGGGAAACCTACGACAAGTCTGAAACGGCCTTCAGCGATCAACGGCTCCCGGTGCTGTATAAGCCCGAGCGGGTATGCGCCCGTCTCTATGATGCCCTGCTTGGTTTTTCCCAGTGTGGACCGGAGAAAAGGTCAAGCCCGCCGCCGCACACACCAGGCTCGCATACCACAGGCCGTCCTGCGGTCTCGCACAACACGCCCCAAAGACTGACCATAGGCATGGCGACCTACGACGACTTCGACGGCGCCTATTTCACGATTCAGGGCATTCGCCTGTATCATCCGGAAATCAAGGACGGCGCCGAAGTCCTTATCATTGACAATCATCCTGAAGGTGACATTGCTCAGTCTTTGCAAAGGTTGGCAGCGTCGATCCCGGGCTGCCGGTATGTCGCCCACTCGGAGGTCCGCGGCACTGCACCTGCGAAAGAATTGGTATTTCGGGAGGCGAAATCGGAGTATGTACTTTGTGTCGATTCGCATGTGCTGCTGGCGCCGGGATCGATAAGCCGGTTGATCGCCTATCTCGACGGGCATCCGGAGTGCGGGGACCTGTTGCAGGGCCCGCTTGTCTATGATGATTTGACGCGGATATCGACCCACTTCGAACCGGTCTGGTCAGCCGGCATGTATGGGAGATGGGGCACCGATGAGCGGGGTAACGCACCGGATAACGATCCGTTTGAGATCCCGATGCAGGGATTGGGTGTGTTTGCATGCCGCAAAGAGTCCTGGGTGGGGTTTAATCCGCGTTTTTCAGGGTTTGGCGGGGAGGAAGGCTATCTTCACGAGAAGTTCCGCCAGGCCGGAAGGCGCACATTGTGTCTGCCTTTCCTGCGCTGGACCCACCGGTTTGGGCGCCCTCTCGGGACATCTTACCGGAATGTATGGGAGGATCGCATCCGCAATTATTACATCGGGTTTCAGGAGCTCGAATTAGATACGGCCCCTGTTGACGAGCATTTTCAGTCACTTTTGGGAGTGGAAACCTATGAGCGGATAAAGCAGCAGGTTTGTGAAGAACTGGCGAACCCGTTTTTTTATTTCGACGCCATTTACTGCATCAATCTGGATTCCGCGCTCGATCGCTGGCAGGCGATGCAGGAGCGGTTCAGGCGGCTCGGCATCGCAGACCGGGTGCGCCGTTTCAGTGCGGTTGAAACTCCGGAATCCCATCACATCGGGTGCTCGCTGTCGCATCGAAGGATTATCGAACGGGCGCAGAAACAAGGACTTCAGAATGTCCTGGTCTTTGAAGATGACGCCCTGTTCATGGAAGAGACACTGCAGCAGTTGGCCCGCAGTATCGAGGAACTAAAAACACAGCCCTGGAAGATCTTCCATCTTGGCGGGCACAAATGGGGGCGCCGGTTCCGGAAGGCTCAAGGCTGCCGATTTTTGGAAAGCCCGTGCGAGCAGTTAACCTGCTCTCACGCTGTCGCCTACCACCATTCCATTTATCGGAGAATTCTGGACGATCTGCCCGGCGACATTGAGGCCATGCGGGCATGGATTTCGAATCATTGCGCTATCGACCAATATTTGCAAGGGCTTGAAGGGCGTTATGCGGCATTTCCCGTCGTCTCTTCCCAACCGTCCTTATTGCCACAGGAAGATGCTGCACATCGTGACAGGTTCACGATATAAATAAGGGTTTTGCGTTACCGGGTTGGGGTGGCGAAGGTCCTTATGGAGAGAACATGATGGATGATAGTGCTGTCCCGCGCCGTTCAGCAACGTACCGGCCGGAAGACTTCGGCGATGAAGTGGTGCTTTACGATCCCGCGGCCACGCTGGTGGTCTATCTCAATGATACCGCTTCGCTTATCTGGCGGCTTTGCGACGGGCAGCGCAATATCGCATACATAAAAAGCCTGCTCCAGGAAGCCTATCCCGCCGCGTCAGATCAAATCGTGGAAGAGCTTCAAGCGACATTGCGCCGGTTTGTGCAGAATGGTGTAGTGGAGTTTGTATGACCACCAGAGGGACCTGCGTGATCAGCTTTGCCGGAACCAGGCTGGCCATTTCCTGGGAGGGAGGCGCATCGCTTGCCGTCCTCAACGCTTTATCCTTAAAGCAATCGGCCCTTGCTGCCGGTAATGGCGTCACCTCTCATTTTCGGCTCATCAGCGCAGAAAATGACGAACCTGTACGATTGTATCGCGGGGATCACCTGCTGTATCGGGGGCAGTCTGAAGGGGCGGCAGCCGGAATTCTTCTGGATTGTGCCGTGAATGATTTGGCGGATGGCTGCCGGATTGGACCGATGTTCCATGCCGCGGCGGTTTCTTGTTGCGGACATGGCATCCTGCTGCCTGGAGAGTCGGGATCGGGTAAGACCACATTGGCAGCCTGGCTTGCGAGCAAGGGTTGGGATTACCTTTCCGATGAAATCGCCTGCATCGAGCAGGGATCGATGGAAGTACAGGCGTTTTATCGTTCTCTGCATCTCAGGTTGCCGATTGCACCCCCACTAGCACAACTCATCCCGGCAGCGGAAACATGCGGGGATTCTCCTGCCGGCCCAAGACTCTACAGCGGTCCGCAAGGCGTTATCGTTCCTATTGAGCTTATTCACCCGCACAGTATTTACCACACCCCGGAATTACAGATGATCGTTTTCCCCCATTATGTCCCTGACGCTGATGGTGAATTCATCCGCCTGTCCCAGGCTCAGGCTTGTGCCCGCATGATGGGGCTTACCGTGAACGTACGCAATCTGCCGGGACACGGGCTGGCCGAGATATCGAGGCTGGCGCGGCGGGTCCCGGCCTATGCTTTCATTTACGGCCGCCTTGATCATCTCGCAGACAAGATGGCGGCTCTACTCGATCGTCATCTTCCGCTCCGGCGGGCGCGATGAAGATCGAGCAAAGTCTTTCCCGCTCAAAAAGGAGCGATAACCATTCTACAGGATAAAAAAAACACCTGTTGGCCCTCACCCGAACAGGAGTTGCTGCTAAAAGCCGCACTCATGCAGGATAGCCTTGCGCTTGACGCCTGGAACGAATGGCTGGGTCGGGTTGGTTTAGCTGACATCGATCCGACCTCGCAGAGACTCTTGCCTCTGCTCTGGGATAACCTGAGAAGGCAGGGAGCGGACCCTGAAAACCCGGACATAAGACCGCTGCGCCGAAGCTACCGCTTGACGCTTGGCATTAACAGGATGTTGTTTCACGAAATCAGCCGGCAATTGCGCGCATTGCACGGGGCCGGTTTTCCCACCATGCTGCTCAAGGGCGCCGCGTCGGCCGTCCGCTACTATAAGGACCATGGCCTTCGTCCCCTGGGGGATTTTGATATTCTTATCCCTACCGCCCGGACCGAAGACGTCTTGAGGTTCCTTCTGACAAACGGCTGGGACCCGGCGCCCCGCTCACCCGAGGCCTTTACGCGGCCGTATCGGCAAGTCGCCCATGCCCATGAATTTCACAACCGGAGCGGCTGGGAATTCGATCTGCACTGGCATGTGCTGGACGAATGTTGTCAGCCGGATGCCGACGAGGACTTCTGGAATGGCGCAATACCGCTGGACCTGGACGGCGCCCCGACCGCACTGCTCAACCCGGCCGATCAACTCCTGCACGTCTGCGTGCATGGGGTGAGGTGGAACGACACCCCGCCTTTGCGTTGGGTGGCCGATGCCGTCGCGGTGCTGCGTGCATCGGAGCATGCCCTCGATTGGGACCGTCTAATCATCCAGGCCGAAAAACGCCGTTTGATATTACCAATGAGAACGTCCCTTAATTATCTGCGGACCCTCCTCGGGGCCCCCATCCCACCCGGCGTCCTGGAGCGTCTCGGTAACCTTCCCACGTCGAGATTGGAGCACTTTGAATTCGAGTATAAGACCCGCCCTTTCCGGGACAGAGCGTTCGGGTATTTACCACTCCTGTGGTGTAAACATTCCCGCCTGGCGGGCGACATCGGTCTTCCAGCAAAGCTGTGGGGGTTTGCCCCGTTTCTTCAGAAATACTGGGGGGCGGAGAACCGGCGGCAGTTGCTCCGCTTTCTCCTGTTGATGAGCCTGCAAAGGGTTCAGAAGGCTACGGGGAGCACCACGCTGGATAAGCTGGTTAATCGGTTTGGAAGAGTTCGCGATGTTTTGGAGCCCAAACCCAGCCATCCCGAGTTTGAGGCGGAGGGATCGCCGGACAGGCAGATCATCCATTTCCTGCACATTGGAAAGACCGGCGGGACTGCAATTAACCACGCTTTGGAGCCAGTCCGTAATACTGCCGTTTATAGAATAGAGCTGCATCAACATTCCTTTAGATTGAAGGACGTTCCGGATGGAGACAAGGTCGTATTTTTTCTTCGGGACCCGGCCAAGAGGTTCGTAAGCTCCTTCAATGACAGGCAAAGAGAGGGCAAGCCAAGGTACGGCGGCGCATGGGGAGATGGGGAGAAAGCAGCGTTCAGGCAATTCCATACACCAAACGACCTGGCTGGAGCTCTGTCATCGAAAAGCCCGAGCACGCGGAAAGCTGCCATCAGGGCCATGAAGACCATTTCCCATGTAAACTCTTCTTACTGGGATTGGTTTGAGAACGAAGCCTATTTCTTGTCGCGGCGGCCGGATATTTTATTTATCGGTTTCCAGGAAACATTGGACGAGGATTTTGCGGCTTTGAGAAAGATGCTTTGGTTGCCTGAAACGATCGATCTTCCCAAGGACGATTTTCATGCTCATAGAAGTCCTGGTGAGCAGGACACCTATTTGGGGGAGGAAGCACTGCAAAACCTGAGAGAGTGGTATGCTGCCGACTATGAATTCATAAGGTTGTGCAAAGAACACGCGAAACGGCCTGCTTAGCACAGCATCGAAAAAATTGGCTGTGCTTTGGCGAGATGTTCAATCATTTTTGCGCTTCCAGATGTCTTATCTTTTCTTTTACCCAGGAGCGCACAAATTGCGCCCTGTCGATTCCCGATAGCCTGGATTCCCTGTCGATCACTCTTATATCCTTCGGGTCAAGCCGCAACTGAATCAGCCGTTTGGGCGGGCGAGTAAACTTGAGCCCACCCTCTGCCCAGCCCTGAAAGTCCTCGGGACCATGCGCCTCCCAGAACCGCTCGAGATCCTCATAATCCATGGGGGGGATTTCGGACACGTGTTTTACTGTTTCCTTCACTGAGTCTTTCTCCTCTCACTCTTCACTCTTCACTCTTCACTCTTCACTCGCATGCTCCTCACGTAACGCACAATGGCCCAGGTTTCATCCTGAGTAAGGGTGGCATAGAGGGGAGGATGCCGGTTGAAACCGAAGCGGATTTTATAAAAGATTTCACCGTCGCTCTGGTCCTGCACCTGAGAACTTTTAAGGTTTGCGGGCAGGGGGGCGAAACTTTGTCCAACCGTGCCGTTGCCGTCCAACATTGGACCGTGACACTGCACGCAGTAGAAATGGTACCTTTCCCACCCCCAGGCGCGCATTTTGGAAGTGTCTGCGAGCGGGTCTACAAGCTCCATGGGGTTTGCTTCACGTTCCACCCAGACGCCTCCGTCAACCGGGATGGTCTTTTTCGGCATCTGCGGGAATTCCTCGTTGTAGGCCTGTACTGCCTCGTCGTCTCGCATCTCGGCGTAATTGCAGCCAAACAGGGCGAGGGACGCAAAGCCGAGCAGAGTGATGAACACAGCGTGGCGCATAAACGAGTGAGTGGACGCGCTTCGGGCTGTTTTCATTTAGGCGCCTCCATCCGTTGCATTTCCGATACCGGCCCCATGACGTGTTGAGGCTCAACCGAGGCCGGCTCGGGTCCAGGAGCGAGGCCGTTGGGTCTGGCCGGATTATAGGTGAAATATGCCGATTGGCCCGGGATGTCGGGGATAATGCTGAAATCCCAGTCCGGGGGCCCTTTGTCCCCGATGACAAAATAGATCAACAAACCCCACGCGAGAAACCCTGCCGCTATTGCCCCAATGATCGACCAGGTCTTGACCCAGCTAAATTCTTCTTCTGAGTGCATCTGAGGATACTCCGGTCTTAAAACCTGCTGCCGTTGGCCCAGACGTAAATCAAATAGGAGAAAGAGCACGCTGCTATAAGCAGGAAAGTGTAGATGAGAAAAGGGCCTATAGGGTTCTTTTCCGGGTGATGCCCGCTATCGGGTTCGTGGCGCCTTGTTTCCTCGAGTTCCTGTTCGGTTCCGGCTGTACGTCTTCTCGGGTAACCCGCCCAGGCGGCATAGACCAGAATAAGAGATATAGCGCCCAGGAAGAGTGCAATCATTTCATACTGGAAATCGAGCCAGACAAAGAATCTCATGTCGGTATCCGTTCAACGGTGATAGAGACCCAGCGTCAATGCGGCAGCAAAGGCCGTAAAGCCTATCGCTGCTATAAAGAACAGGGCGGCCGTGTGCGCCCTTCGTTTTGCGCGGCTTACCCCTGGAATCGGCTCCGATAGAAGGTCTTTTCCAAGCGGCAGATATCTCGCGCGCTCCTGGTCTGAAAACTGCCCCGTCCGGAGTCCCCAGATGAATGCCGCAAGGCTCACGATCAGACTGATTACGACAAGAAAAAGCCATCCGGAGTAATAGATCATTTTTCCTTCACCACCGGTTCGTAGGCTGCGTCGATCCCTCTCGGCTCAGCGTGGGCGTCGGTTTGCCCGATAAATGTCACGGCCACATAATTGCCCACGTCCCAAATCTTCTCGGACTGAAGGTCCTTTTTGAAGTAGGGCATCGCTGTGCCCGTAATTCCGTTCATTATCTGGTAATAGAGTATGCCGCCGGAGATCCCCCTGTCCCTGAGTATCGTAAAATTGAGGGGCGGAGGGTAAAGATAAGGCTGGGCGGGGCCCATACCGTCCCCCACCGGACCATGGCAGCCGATGCAGAAACTCTGGTAAATCCGGTGTCCGCGCCCCATGCCGGCAGCGGAGGTCAGGTAGGGGTTGGGCAGCTTTCTCCAGCCTTCCGGAACATGGGAATGCAGCCATTCGACGTTCTTTTCGGGACCTGACTCGAAGGCTGCTGTCGATTCGGCTTTCCAGTAATTCTGCCGGGCCATTCTTTCGTCGGCCAGTTTAAATCCGAGGCTTTGCTTGTAGGCTATGAGGGCCTTGATTTTCTCAGGGCCGAGAAACTCCCAGGAAGGCATAAGCGACTCAGGCCGGGTGAACCTGGGGTTGGCGAAATGGGCCTGGTGCCAGTCGTCGGGATGCTCTCCGCCTTCCTCAGAAAGGTCCGGGCCCGTGCGCTCGGTCCCTAAAAGGTGGGGCGAGTCTGCAACGTAGTCTCCGGATTGCGCTACCCTTTCGGACCCGATGTCCCAGTCGAAGTTGCGAATGAACTGCGTATGGCAGTAGGTGCAGCCGTTGTTCACATAAATTGAACGCCCTTCCTCCTCGAGTGCCGTGCGCTGCCTGAAGATATCCGACCCCTGCTCGCTCATCGTAATCCAGGGCAGGACCACGAACATGAAGAACACCGGGGCGAAAACGAGCAGCCCCCCGAGAACCAGTACGGCCGGTGTCATCCTCATTGTGGTTCTCCCTGAAACACTTCTTCGAATATGCGCTCGTCCTGCGCCTGCTCGCCCCGGACGGTCCTGATCACGTTATAGGCGCCGATGAAGGCCGCCCCGATGATGAGCAGCCCCACAGCCGCACGCACTATGAAATAGATGTGGAGCATGGGCAGGGTGCGGTAGACGGTTGTTCCGTTAAGCCAGGCGTGCCCCTGAACGAGGCCTCCGGCTGTGAGCACCGTGAAAAACCCGGCCATGCCGAAAATGAGCAACCAGTATTGGACGTCTGCAAGGCGTCCGCTATAGAGCGGTTTTCCCGTGATCCTGGGAAGCATGTAGTATAGTCCCCCCAGTGCGATCATCCCCGAGAAGCCGAAAACCCCTATGTGGGAATGTGCGATAACCCAATTATTCAAGTGAGTTACCCTCTGCACGACCGGCAGTGCCTGAATTGTTCCCTGCGTGGCGGTGAGGATATACCAGACCAGGCCGGCCATTACGAATCTTCCGCCGATATCTGCGTGGAAAAACCCGAGCCTGCCCCGCATAGTGAGCCACAGGTTCACAAGCACCGTAAAGACCGGAATGATCATGGCGATGCTCCCGGACACGGCCATAGTCTTCAGCCAGACCGGTATGGGCGCCTGAAGAATGTGATGCGCCCCGATATGAGTGTATATGACTAAAATGGTCCAGAAGCCGACAAGCGACAGAACGTGGCTGTAGATGGGACTGCGTGCCACCCTGGGCACGATGTAGTAGGCTATGGCGATAGCGAGAGGGGTCAAGAACAGCCCCACGATGCCATGCCCGTAAAACCATGCAAGAATGGCGTCAGGCAACCCGGTTATCGCGCCTTTCATGTTAAAGACGGCGTGTCCGAAAAAGTAGATCAACCAGGTATATACGAGGGCCGCAAATATATACCAGGTCGAGACGTACATTATCTTTTCCCGCCGGTTGGCGGCGGTCTGAAGCAGGTTCATGAACATGAGCGCCATTGACAGCAAAATCCCTACATTGGCCGGCCAAATCCATTCGGCGTACTCTCTGCCCTGGGAGTGCCCGAGGTCGAGCGCCACGATACCGGTAAGAATGGACAGGTTCCAGACCCACAGGGAAACCTTCCCGAGTCTTTCGCTCCAAAGCGAAGTCCGCAGCACCGACGGGAGTATGTAGTGGGCGCTGCCGAGAAGGGCTGTGCCGGCGAAACCGAAAATCATGGTGGTCGTGTGCATAGGGCGCACCCTGCTGAAAACCAGCCCGGCAATACCTCCAAAAAGGTCTGGAATGACCAACCCGGTGGCGGCCGTAATGCCCTCCAGGGCGCCGAGGGCAAACCAGAGGGCCGAACTCAGGAAAAAGAGCTTTGCGGTCCCGTTTTCTTCAACCTTTAGAAGCTGCACCTGTTTACACCTCGTATCTAGTGACTAGTGATGACAGCCCAGATAGCAGTCAAGCTGCGCGTGTTTCTCCTGGTGGCATGTGATGCAGAAATTCATCTGGAAATCCACACTGCGCAAACGGTCCATCGATGGGACCTCACCGTGACACCTGAGACAGTCGATTTGCGCAATCATGTGCGGTTGATGCCTGAACTTTACAAAATCGGGAACAAAGTAGATGCGGACCCAGGGAACCGGGACCTTCTTGTCAAGATACTCCTTCTCTTTTACAATCTCGGGGTGCATTGGAATTATGTATTTATGGCAAAAGAAACACTTTTCGACTTCCGGCAGTCCCGCATGCTCTGAACGCTCGACATAAGGATGGCAGAAACGGCAGTTGATCTGTTTTACCCCGGCGTGTATCCGGTGGCTGAAATAGATCGGCTGGACCGGTCCCAGGTCCTGTCTCGGGAAAAGGTAGTAAAAGTAGAGAAGGGTAACCAGAAGCAGAACGGCCCCCCAGAACCACCCCGTCCACCACATCGCTTCTTTTCTCTTCGCCTTGGCGCCTTCAGCCATTCCTCAATTCCTGAATCTCTAAATTCCTAATTTCCTCACGCCAGGTGCGGCTCCCTCTCTTCCGGCTCGAGCGCCCCAGCAAGTTTCGGGTCGGAAACTGCCAGTACCGGGTATCTCTGTAAAAAAGTGCAGACACAGAAGGTGAAAAGCCCAAGCCATCCTATAGTGATCAGTACTTCAAATATTCCGAGCGGCAGCGACTTGCTCTTCACCAGCGAAGGGGTCACCAGCAGAAATTTTTCCAGCCAGATCCCGATCAGAATCCAGATCGATATACCTGTCATAAGGACAGGTTTCATCTTTATTTTTCTTAGGAGCAAAACCACGAAGGGAACTACGAAAAGCACAATGAGCACCGTCCACGCCAGCGCTGCCCATGGATCGTAAATAACACGCCAGATCACGTATCGGGTCTCATCGGGCAGATTGCCATACCAGATGACGAGGAACTGAACATAGAAAAAATCCAAACCAACCACACAGAAGGAGAAAAGGAGCTTGCCGATGTCGTGAAACTGCTTCTTCTCGATCGCCCTGCCCATACCCATCTTTTTGACGGCAAATGTGGACAGAATGGCCAAAAACGCAAGCCCCGCGTAGAAGGAAATTACGAAATAATAAGCCCCGAAAAGCGTGCTGAACCACTCCGGGTTGAGCGACATCATCATGTCGAACGCCACCAGCGTCAAAATGAACGCATAGAGGATGACGTACACGGTGGACAGGGTATACTGAGCGCGTTGGCGGTCCGTCGCGCTCGAAACCCCTTTCATATATTCCGTGTCGCTCCTGACGGAATGGTAGGCGAGCAGAATCGCTGTGACAGTCACGGCAAGCAGCCCAATGCCCTCGCGCGCGAAGAAAAAAGGCGTATTCAGCCACGGCGCTTTCTGTTCTTCCGGATGGAGCACCCACCAGAAAGCATTCGCCCTTCCGAGGAAAAGAGGCCAAAGCAGAATGAAAGAAACGGGGAGAAAAAAGGCGACTGATTCTGATAATCTCTTTACCGGCCTTCCCCAGGTCGCGTTTGTCAAAACGAGAATCGGAGAGAGCAGGAAAGTCCCGAACGCAAGGCCTGTCCAATAGACATAGTTGGTCAGATAAGCGGACCAGGCCCTTTTGGCGTCACCTTCGAAAAGCTGGTAGGAAAAAGCCGCCGCGCCTATAAAAAAAAGGACCAGGCTCAACGCTTTGAGTGTTCCCCAGTTTAGAGACTTTTTTGCAAGCTCGATTTCCGGGTAAATCTCAGTCTTCAACCTGACGGACCTCCTCGGCGCCCAAGTTCTTCAAGATGCTCGAAACCGACTCGAGATCGGCATCGGTGCAATAAACCAAAATCCCGAAACGGTCCTGGCTGAAACGCTTGTCGTAATGCGCGGGAAGGCGCATTTTCGGCATCCTGTTCAGGAAAAGCAAACCTCCCAGCGTAAAGAAAACAGCTATCAGAATGAGGAACTCGAAAGCCGGTACAACTGTTGGGATTACAGGGATCGGAGGCTTGCCGCCAACTACGAACCGCCACTGGGCGGCTGTGTACCAGGCAAGAAAAATCCCGGTCAGGATTCCAAGAATTGCTCCGGTCAGGGTGAAGAAACGACCGAGTCCCAGGAGCGGTTCGCCAAGCGCTTCCCGGATTTCTTCCGTCCTCATCGGGGAGTAAACCGCCTCAATAGGGACCTCCTGCTTCCTGAGGCCCTCTACCGCCGAAACGACCTCGTTGAGGTATGCGAAAATCCCGACTACAGCCAGCTTTTTAGCCATCGAGGTTTCCTCTTACTTCTTCCTGACCGGAACGGGTATCGCCTCCTTTACCTCCGTTATGGCAATCGTGGGAAGAAACTTTGCGAAAAGGAGGAAAAGGAAAAAAAAGAGGCTGAATGAGCCGATCAGGATGCCCCATTCAACTATGGACGGGTACTTATAAAGACCCCATGAGTAGGGGTCATATTCATGGGCTTCCGACCCCACAATAATCACCAGCCGCTCGAACCACATTCCTATCAGCACCAGGACGCCGATGGAGAACAGGGCCGGTATGCCGGTCCTGACTTTCTTGAAGAACAAAGCTATCGGAACCACCGCATTGCAGACGATCATCAGCCAGAAGCACCAGGAATAGTAGCCGGTCATCCGCCACATGTACTGGGCCTGTTCGGCCTTGCCGCCGCCGTACCAGGCGATGAAATGTTCGACCATGTAGGAGTAGCCGACGATAAGGCCCGTAAGGATGATCGTCTTGCCGATATTTTCGAGCACGTCGATCGTGATCAGGTTTTCGAACCTGAAGATCTTGCGCATCGGAATGAGAAGCACCAGGACCATTGCAAGCCCGGAATGAATCGCGCCCGCAACGAAGTAGGGAGCGAATATCGTGCTGTGCCATCCTGGAACGATACCCAGGGCAAAATCCCAGGAAACCACGCTGTGCACGGAAATGACGAGCGGGGTGGCAAGGGCCGCGAACAGCAGGTAGGCGGTCCCGTAATGCCTCCAGGACTTGCTGGAACCCCGCCAGCCAAGCGAGAAAAAGCCGTATATCCTGTTTCTTATTCCGGCAGTGCGGTCCCTGATGGTTGCCAGGTCAGGGACCATGCCCGTGTACCAGAAAAGAAAACTCACGGTTAGATATGTAGAGACTGCAACTACGTCGAAAACCAGGGGTGACTGGAAATTGGGCCATAAATTCCGTTGGTTCGGGTACGGAAGTATCCAGTAAACCAACCAAACGCGCCCCAGGTGAATGAGCGGAAACATGCCGGCTATCATTACCGCGAAAACGGTCATCGCTTCGGAACTCCTGGAAATGGTCGTCCTCCAGGATGC
>Ga0187864_10001274_pt1 | contig 24844 bp, 23 predicted proteins | sample June2016WEW_11_4_FD_132985 | JGI IMG/M metagenome (GOLD analysis project Ga0187864, IMG submission 132985) | Peatland microbial communities from SPRUCE experiment site at the Marcell Experimental Forest, Minnesota, USA - June2016WEW_11_40 | ecosystem: Environmental > Terrestrial > Soil >...
ACGCCCGTCGCGTACGTCGAGCAGGTGTGCGGCACGGATGATCGTAATCTGCTTGGCAGCGTTCGGATTCGCTGGCCTAGTCTGCGCCGTCGAAGGCACCACGAAGAGAGCCACCCAAACACAGAAAACTGCAACCGCCTGCAATCTTCCCACGTTACCCCCCGGAATAGTGAAGTAGTGAATGACGTATGTTGAAGAATTGTAGCGTGCAGGCAAAAGCACGCACAAATAGCGACTTGGCGGGCATTCCAACCATTGCTGGTCTGGATCTGAAACAAGCAAGAAAGAAAGTAACTCTTCGGCGGGATCCTTGCCCGTCGAGGCGGTCCCCCGTGTACTACAAACAAAAAAATGCCGACTTGATCTTGCGCTTGCCGAGCACGCTCAGAATCTGCTCGTTCACCTCCTGCCAACGCTAAGCCGTCCTTCCGCGAGTGGCCGGGTCGTCGAAAGTAAGGGCTATTCCCGGGCCGCTCTTGTCCATCTACTGCATCGGCGAGCACTCCAGAGACACTATCACGATCCCACAATTCAGCGAATCCCTGCGATTCACGCCATTCAACGTAACGATGAATGCGTGTGCTATTCATGCTCGGTACAAGGGTCCTGATGAGGCCACAATTAGCATTCGGCCACGTGTCGTGTAACACCCTAGAGCCTAGCTCATTTGTGTTTCGGTTCGAGCCGCTGCCCCCACGACTCCTGAATTGTCGGCAACCCTTCCCGTACCGGATTACGGAAGGGTGGCCCGTCATTTGGGAGCAATCGGGAACGATTGGGCGACCCCTGGCAAATCACTTCAGCTATGCCGACTTGCGAGGAGTAATATGTGTGGGCTGAAGCTTTTGAGCATTCCCAAGTCTCAAAATCGAGACCTGAGAAAGCCTCCAGCACGCCGCCCAAATGATCGCCGCCAGCCGGTAAAAAGATGATCGCGATCCAATGATGAGAAAGGCGACACGCTGTTCGTTGTTTCCGAGGGATAGCAGATATGAATTTCCACGACCTACGCTCCATCATCTCTTCCAAGAAATCGAAGTTCAAAATGGAAAACGCGTCGCCGTCCTTCCAAGTCAGCGCCAATATCACACGAAGATACATTGAACCGTCATTTACGAAAGCGGACGGCTTCTTCGATGTTGAGCAACCAACGTTCCTACTCATTTCGGCGGTCGGCGCATCAGGAAAGAGCATGCTCTCAATGAAGCTCTCGCTCGACACGGGCCTGCCATTGCTCGACCTCGGACTCCACGCGCCAGTCGCGGCACACGCCATGACCGGCCTAATCACGACGAGCTATGCAAATACCGACCTGAGCGCAGTTTTTTCCGCAATTAAGGGCGGAGAATTTGGAGTCATCATCGATGGACTTGACGAAGGGCTCTCAAAAGCAGGCGAGAAGCCCTTCGAAGCCTTCCTCGACGATTTGCTACAGCTTTCCAGAGGCTCGCCAAGGACCAGTTTTGTCCTCCTCGGAAGGACCAAGACCGTGGAAGACTGTTGGCTGTACCTAGCGGCCAAAGGAGCAACCACCGGGCTGGCGTCTCTCGACCCCTTCAACTTGGACAAAGCCCGCGAGTACATAGATACATTCGCAAACCCGCCGCTAGCTGGACAAAGGCAGAGCTACATCCAATCGAGAGATCTGATCCTGTCCAAACTGTCAGACGCATTTTCACAGGAAGGAGACCGCTTTCTCTCATTCGTCGGCTACCCGCCGGTTCTTGACGCCGTTGCCACATTGCTCGACGGAGAGAAGAACTATCACAGGTTATCCACCGAGGTCGGAGGGGGGGACAGGCAAGGAGATAGAGAAGAATCTCCTTTGGAAGATTACCGGCTACATCATGGAGCGAGAGAGAGCCGAAAAGGTTGTCCCGCAACTCGTCGAACCGATCGCGTCGGAACTGAAGGAGGAGGACCGGGCAGCCGCCACTTCCTCGGCCTACTCGACCGAAGAACAATGCGTCAGGCTGGTCGCGCACTGTCTGGGCGAACCCGTCAATCTCCGTGTCTTCCCGCAGCCCGTGCTGAACGCGAAGTATGAAGACGGCCTGTCTATGCTCCTCGACCAGCACCCATTCGTCGCTGCAGGCAGCTTCCGCAACGCTGTCTTCGAGGCGGCGTCTATCGCTGTTCTGATAGCGAGCGCGAAGCCCCCTTACGTGGAAATGGTCGATCGATACGTCCTCGGTCGGAAAAGGAATTACCACATCGTTTACCTCCTTGACGAGACCGCAGAAGGACGCCCGCTGCCAAGCGAAGCCTTGCACGTCCTGATTGGAGCAGCGCTCGAGCTCAGGCCGGCGAAGATGGGCTCAGAGATTGTCATTGAGCCGTCTAGCGATCCCGCCGGACAAGAAGACGCGGCGCAGGTCCCGATTGGCATTTCAATCGGGATTTTCGAGACTGAGTCGGGGAAGGAGTCAAAAGCGTTCGAATTCACGTCCGAGGTCACCAGGGACACGACTGTGTTTCTCGGTAGCAAGCTGCAGTCCTGTTTCGTGGATCTTCCGTGCAACGTGCAGCTTTCCGGGGCCGAAATAGACTTGACCGCTCCCGTTGACATCCTCGCAAGAAGGATTGATGTTCAGGCCCAGACGCTCATTGCCAGGGCACAATCGGGGGACTCGGATGGCGCTAGGCCCGAAGGGGAGGAAGGGAGTGGCGATCGCTCTGTGGTCCTTGAAGCAGAGACCGCAAGCTCCTCGCTAACCAAGGTCATAGTCCACGGCGCCGAGCTTCTCGTGACCCTAAGCGACAAGTCGGGTCACGCATATCCACTGATCCAGTTCATCCAAGTACGGAGTGACCCCTCTTACTCAGGGAGAATGGAAGAGATCTACCTCAAGCTTCGGAAAATACTAACCCATTTCCGATCCCACGGAAGAGGGGGGCTGGCAAAGTGTAGAGACAAGGTCGACAACCCGAGAGTCGCGGGAAATCCGACCGGCGCCCTAGTGCTAGCACGCCTGCTCAAGGACGGAGTGTTGTACAGCTCCGGTAATTTCTACTACTTGAGGCCAGCAAACGTGGACAAGTACCTCGGGATTTCTTGGCCTGCGCTCCGCGGGGGACTCGTCTCAGAGAGGCTGGAAGCGTACATGGAAACGATCTGAGCCTCCGCGGAAGGCCCGGGCCTCAGGAGCGCAAACTCATCACGACAGGGGTGCCCCGGGCCTCGCGTTTGAGACCTTGGATCGCACGAACCACCGAAAGCCACGGAATACTCCCTACAAACGCCCTTGCGGAAAGAGATGACCAGAATTCCGGACGGTTTGTCGGCCAACCGGAAATTACCCAGCGCATCGAGTCCCTCCTCTGACGTTGCCGGTCAATTGGCCGTGAACTCGGCTATCTCAGTGGGCATACCCTTTCATCTCCCTCCGTCGCCAGGGGTCTGAACAGCGATAAAACTTTGAGCGGCGGACCCATTTCACATCCGGGGTAGATTTCTTGTCGAAATGGCGCGAAATGGCCCGCTGCGAACGTAAAGTAGGGAGTTATGGTGCATCGCGTTGTTTCCAATCCCAAAATTCGCCATTTTTCCGTATTTGGGACATTCAAGCTGGTTAGTATCACTCCGCTGAGCTCAAATCGGGAGTCTCCCACATTGCTGACCTAGTGTTTCTTCTGTTTTCAGTCTTCATGCGAAGCAAAACTTCTCTCCGGATAGCGGCCCAGGTATGTGAAACAGGGGACAGGTGAACGTTTGAAGAGGCTGAGGCACCGGCAGGCAGCAAGGAGGCGCACTTTGTGAAGAATAAACTGACGAGCCCTTGGTTGTAGATGTCGCCAGGTTTGAGCGGCGGCAGACTCTGAAAAAGTGTGCTCGTCGCCACCAAGGAAACTGAGACTGCTCACTCACTGCTGCTTTCCCTCATCCACATCAATGTCAAGGTAGATCAGCTTCTTCGCATCATCGAACCTGGTGTCAGGAACACTAACGAAATGGAGGTAGCCCAGCTCTCCATACATCTTGCGGAGGTTGTCCAAACCCTTAGTAATTTTTTCCCTGCTGAAGATATCGTCATCCTCGGGCCCCCACTCCCCGGCCCCGCCCGCGCCGGAGAACAATCTGGCCGTTCGCGATCTGCTGGCCGACGTTAAGCACTACTGTGACGCCCACACGATTGACTTCTATGCCGAACTCGAGGCGGCACATCGGAACTACACCGAAGAAGTCGCGGAAGCGCGGCAGGCCAAGAGGCAGCGAACCCGGTAGGTGCCCGAAGACAAAGAACAAACTCCCCGTTTTCTTCATCAACCCACAAAAACAAAAGGAGACTAAACACCATGACAACGAGCAACCTAACTCTCAAGGAGGAACTATACTCGAGATACTCGTAGTGGTTTTATTTCTATTGGCGTTCTGCGCGGCACTCATCGTGCTGCCCCTTCTCCTTGTCCTCAAGGCAGCTCAGTTGCTGTTCCAGCGTCCACTCAACGAAGTTGTCAGCACCGTCAATGAAGTGCGGGACCACCGCTGGAGAAACGCTGATGCAGTAGAGCGCCAGAGGATGGTCCGCAAGGCCTGCGGTTGGCGCGTGAGGGGTGATGCCGGCGTTTCGGTTTGCGGCTAGTGGAATGTTTCTTCCGCATCCTCGGCAAGCAGGGGTTGTCGCAAAGCGTTCACACCTCGAAACGCCAGCGGAAGGGATCCCTGTTGCGCTACATCGCCCACAACAACCGGAATCCCAAGCCGTTCGTTTGGATCAAGGGACCGGAGAAACGGCAATCCATCATCGAGGCGACGGAGGAATATCAGGCAACTCACCCGCGCCAGCCAATCAGGCGCCGCCGCGCCATCAATACTATGAATGACTAAACTATGAATGACTAACTGGACGATGTGGTAGAACGCTGCTCTTGCCAGCATGGAACGCTTCAACATTCGCTGCATAAAGTGTTGCGGGTAAATTGCGCTTGATTGCCGCAATCCAATCCTCGTCGGAAAACTTGAGGTGTCGAGCGAGCGCGCCGAGCAGTGCCACGTTAATGCTTTTCTTGTTGTGCAGTTTGCTCGCGTCCACCTGGGACGGCTCGATCAACACGCCATCGCTGCCCAGCATGGCCGAGTTAACCTCTATTTGGCCGGGGGCGAGGACCACGAGAAAGTCAGCCTCCCCCTCCGGCACCATCGGGCTGAAGACATGATCGCCGAAGCGAACGTCGCTCGACACAGATCCGCCGCGCTGGCTCATTCCGTGGACCTCGCTTTTCTTAACGTCCAGTCCAGCGCCGAATGCCACGTCGGCGACAATGTCGGAAGCCTTGAGGACTCCCTGCCCGCCTAATCCCGCAATCACCACGTTAGTTATTTTGTTCATCGCACTTCTCGTATTCCTTTATGGACTTGGCCGCAAGCAGACAATTGCGCCGGTTGATGATCACCGATAGCTCAGGCGTCTCCAGAGACTTCTTAACGAGCTCCTCAAAACCGCGCGGGTCGGGCGTTGCATCGACGACCTGCACGTTGCGCACGCCCATGGCCTTGATCAGGTCCTCGATCACGATCTTCCCGGTCTTGTGATGGTCCAGCGTCCTGCCAGTGCCCGGGTGCTCCTGCATACCGGTCATGGCGGTCGTGCCGTTATCGAGGATGAGGACCACGTGGCCTGTCGGCGGGGGGTTATGGACCATTTCCGCGATACCGGTGATTCCGCTGTGGATGAACGTGCTGTCACCGAGAACACTGACGACCCGCTTGGCATCGCTCTCCGGCAGCGCATGCCTCATGCCCAGCCCGACTCCGATCGATGCGCCCATGCAGACTATAGTGTCCACGGCGTCAAACGGAGGCAGTACCCCAAGTGAATAGCATCCGATGTCTCCCGAAACAATGCAATTGAGGTTCTTGAGCGCCGTGAAGATCGTCCGGTGCGGACATCCGGGACATAGCTCAGGAGGCTTTCCCGGAACTGGCTTTGCTTCCGGAGAGCAGTCGCCGTCGAGGATGCGCCGTACGCGCTTCACGTTCAATTCGCCGAAGCGGAACATTGAAGGTTTGTCCTCGACTGGAATGCCGGCGCTGCGTATCGCTTCGACCAGATAGGGGTCGCCCTCTTCCACGACAATGCAGCGTTCCAAGGGTTTCACAAACCTGCGAATGGTCTCGATGGGCAGCGGGTGCGTCATGCCAAGCTTGAGCACACTGGCTTCGGGGGCAGCTTCGCGGACATGCTGGAAGGAGATGCCCGAGGTGATGATGCCTAACGACCGCGATCCGGAAATAACCTGTGTGGGGCCCGACTGTTCGTTCCATTGCACGATCTGGCAGAGCTTTTCACGCAATTTCCGGTGAGCCGGGCGCGCGTTTGCGGGAATCATCACGCGCCCGGGGACATTGGGGATGTACTCCGCAGTGCGCGGAGGCGGAACACTAACGCCCTCGCGATCTACAAGCGTCTTCGAGTGACAGATGCGGGTAGTCATGCGCAGCATTACCGGGACGCGCCAGCGCTCGGCAATCTCGATCGCACGCATCGTGAACTCGTAGGCCTCTTGAGAATCCGAGGGCTCAAGCATGGGAATGCCGGCAGCAAGCGCATATCTGCGATTGTCCTGCTCGTTCTGGCTGGAAGCCATGCCGGGGTCGTCGGCAGAGATAATCACGAGCGCGCCAGGCACATCCATGTAGGCAACGGTGAACAGTGGATCGGCCGCCACGTTGAGCCCTACATGCTTCATCGTGACGATGCTGCGTCCGCCCGAAAACGCCACGCCAATGCCGACCTCCAGGGCGACCTTTTCATTTGGAGCCCACTGAGCGCGCCCGCCTATCCGTTCTAGCTCTTCCAGAATCTCGGTTGAGGGTGTGCCCGGATAACCGGTTCCCAAAGTAACTCCTGCGTCGAATGCTGCGGCGGCGACCGCCTCGTCACCGCTTAACAAATGCACCATTTTGTTCTCCACCTCGAAAGCGCAACTCCATCGTAAGGTCGATGCAAGCGATTCAGGCCGTTCTGGCGTCCGATGTCTTCAACTGCGATCCTAAGGTCTTCGGCTGCTCTTCCCCGCCGAGAACACGAAACACTCCCTCAGCGAGAGACTGCAATGCATCCTCGCCCGGGTAGACCGTGATCGGCGCAATCCATTCCAGGTATTCGCTCAGCAGTGACACGGTTCTTTGGGAATGCGCCATCGCATCATGAACAGCGCATGATTGCCTCCCACATTTTATCGCTGCGCGGACGTGCCGCGGCCGGCGTGCATCTACCTCGAAACCCCGATCCCCGCCGGAACTTCTTCGGTCGCCACGCGATGCAACCAATGAGCCCATTCGCGAGAAGCACCCGTCTTCGCGCGATCGAACGCATTGCGAATCTGCTCGGTCACCGGCCCCGGCGATACCGGTCCCATCCGGCTGCCATCCAGATCCGCCACCGGCAAAATCTCGCACGCCGTACCGCACAGAAAAACTTCATCCGCCTCCTGCAGGTCCCTCACTGCAATCGTGCCCACTTCCACCTCAAACCCTTCCGCCTCGGCCAACTGCATGATCGAGTCCCGCGTAATTCCCATCAGGATCGACGACTTTTCGTCGTTCGTGCGCAGGGTGCGGCTGTTCACCAAAAACACGTTCGCGACCGCGGCTTCCGCCACATTGCCGTCGACGTTGAGCAGCAGCGCCTCGTCGTAACCGCGTCCCACCGCCTCCATCGTGGCCAACCGCGAGTTCAGATACTGGCCGCAAGCCTTGGCCGTCGTCGGCATCATGCGTGATTCGAATTTCCGGTATGGAGACACGGTCAGCCTCGCGCCATGCTGCCGGCTCTGTTCGCTGACGTGCGCCAGGTGCGGCCAGGCCAGTATCGCCGTTTCCGTCGAACACTGCGCGCGAATGCCCAGTGTTTCCGCTCCCATATACGCGATCGGCCGGATGTAGGATTCGGTCAGCCGGTTGCGCCGGAGCACTCCGCAGATCGCTTCCGCCAACTCCTCTAACCGATAAGGAATGCGCATACCATACGTCGCCGCCGAATTGTAGAAGCGCTCCAGGTGAGCATCCAGGCGAAAAACCGCCGGTTCGCCGTCCACCGCATAGCTGCGAATGCCCTCGAACACTCCCGTCCCGTAGTGCAGAGCGTGCGTGGAGAGTGGCACTGTGCTCTCCGCCCAGGGCACGAATTCGCCGTTCATCCACGTCCATTGGATGTTTTCAAATGTCATTCCGATTGCTCCCTGTAACTGGAACTGCATCGCAACCATTGTTGGAGGAGGCGAAGGATTCGTAAATACAACACATTAAGCGGCATGATGATTGTCATATACTTTCTGAAGTAAAATGGTGTTATGACTTTTGATTATTCATTACTGGACGAAACTGGCTGGCATATTCTCGAACAGCTGCAACAGAACGGTCGAATGTCGTTTGCCGAACTCGGCCGCCGCGTTGGCCTGACACTCCCCGCCGCCGCCGAACGCGTCCGCAAGATGGAAGACGCCGGCATCATCACCGGCTTCCGCGCCGAGGTCAATCCCGCCAAGATCGGCCTGCCCATCGCCGCTTTCATCCGCATCAGCGTTGTCGGCGACGTCTTCGCGCGCATCGCCAAAGCCATCCGCGACATGCCCGAAATCATCGAATGCCATCGCGGCACCGGCGCCGATTCGTTCACGCTGAAAGTCGCCGTCGAGTCCGTGCAGCATCTGGAGCGCCTGATCGACAGACTGACGCCCTTCGGCACAACCTCGACTTCCGTCGTTCTCTCCACTCTGGTCAGGAACCGATCCTTCCTCCGCCGCGCCTCCAGCGCCCGCAAGAAGTGACTTCGCTTGAATCGCAACGCCCAGACCTCCACAAGTTTCTGCTGCACGAAATCCGCATGTGAAAATGGTCTAGCTGGGGAGAAAAAGGGGGCAAGATCAATCGGTCCCCATATTCGGATCACGAAGAGGACCACCAACATGACGGCTCCACCGCCCCAAAGGAAGCCCATGAGTAACAGTCTCGAAAAATTCCAGAAGAGCGCTTCAACCAGATCCCCCCGCGGGATGACGAGCACGCCGATCCCGAGAGCTGCCGCGAACACCACGCCGATCATAGCGTCTGTCGCCAGTCCCGTCCTCTTTTGAAGCTGCCAGACTGTTGTTGACCATTCGCAAGAGCAATGTCGCGCTATTGGGAACTCATGAGGCTACGATAGATCTGTTTTTGAGAATCAGTTGGATCGTCGATTGGTTCTAGTGCGTACGTTGGATATGGGTCTGACTCGCTCACCACCGGTATTTGACGAACCTGACCATTGCGTATGACCGTGAGCGCAACGCGATCACCTGCATGACGCGTCCTCAATTCTTTCTCGTAACCGGCCGCATCGATGGCCTTCCCATCTAACGCGACGATCGCGTCTCCTCGATCGAGGCCGTCCCGTTCTGCGGGACTTCCCGGAAATACGTTCATGATCAACGGACGTTCTTGTCGACCCGGTTCCAACGCAATTCCGAGCCAGGGAGTCGGAGAGTAGCTCTTCTCCACTCGAACGCCGGCATACCCAAAGTCTTTCTCGTAGGGCAGCGGCTCTTTCCCAGTCACATAACGGGCGAAGAAATCGCTCATGTCCTTACCTGCAATTTCCGACGCAGCCCGAACCGCATCTTCCGGCTCGAAGCCCGATTTTGGCAGGGCATAGCGTTCGTACATAAGGCGCATCCAATCCACAATTGATTTCCGATTTTCGGTCGCGTGCCGGATTTCAAGATCTAACAACGATCCAAGAACTTCACCGCCGTCATAGTAAGAGTAGTTGGTGTTTACCAAGTTGTTGGCGAAGCTGGTGCTGAATGCTCCGGAGCCGCCACCGCTGAATCCAAACCAGGTGTCCCAACTCGTGTCTGCGATGCTTCGCTCCTTGCGGCCAGGCTCCTGCTCGAGCCCCGTAATGACCCGCGCCGTATGATCGAGATAGCTTTGTGGCGACCAGAAGCCGGATCGCAGAAGAGCTCTGCTGGTGAAATAGTTCGTCAGCCCTTCTGAGATCCACAAAGACGGCGTGTGCACCATGTGCGCATAGTCGAATGGCCCAAGCTCTTTCGGCCGCAGCCGCTTCACATTCCATGCGTGAAAGAACTCGTGGGTTGCGAGGTCAATTTTGTTTTCGTACAAGTCGGATAGAAAATCGTGAGTTGTAGGGCTATGGTCATCCCACTCCGTGGACATCACGATCATGGTCGAGTTTAAGTGTTCCACGCCCGCTCCTGGCGCCGGAAACGGCGCAATATGGATAAGGAACCAGTAGTCCGCAAATGGAGCGGCCAGCGGACCTTTTACTGCCGGGGCAAGAGTGGGCACCACGCCCGTCTCAATTACTTTGTGCAAGTCCGTAATGAATTTGGTGAAGTCTTGGTTTCCAATCTCGTCGTGCACGACGACGTGATAAGTGGTTCCGAGAGCGACGAAATCTCTTTCCACAAAATCCGAAATCTCAATCGGACAATCTGCGAAGCTGTCGTAATCCGGAGCTGAGTAGGTGTTCTCGTCTGCGCGCCGCATGCCTGTCGCTATTTTCCAATTGCCCGGCACAGATGACCGGTCGATTCTCAGGTCGGCGGCCCGCTCCTTGCCGCTTACCATGTACATCCAGACGGCCGCGCCCGTTATCCCGGCATGCCGCTCATCGTATTGGGCGCCTCGAATCGGCATCCCATCCGCATAGATTTGGTATCTCACGACCACCGCGGTCTGGCCGTGTAAGTCGATCTGCCAAGTTTGGCTGTCGGACTTGCGCCACGGGAGCGACCGGCCGGCTGCATCCGTTGCGTGAAAGCCCTGCACGTTCACAGCGAACTGCTCAACGATATAAACACCCGGCGCCCAATAAGGAATCGCGAACGCAACTTCTTTGCCATCGAGTCCATCGGCTCGAATCGTAATGTCGAGCAGATGAGCGTTGGGCCGCTCAAATCCCAGCTTGTAATGGATTGGCTCCGCTGCGAGACACACGCAGGCGAGCAACAAAGGCAAACTAACAGCGACCAGCCATTTCAGCAAGCGAACTTTCATTCTCGACTCCGTTCCGAAATATAGTGTAAGGACGCGCCGATAATAAGACTTCAGAGCGATCTGCGCAATATGCGGACCCGATCGAGTGCGTGTAATCGTGCCTAGCACAGGACCGTCGCTGAGGTTCCCATAGGGAGTAAGTTGGGAGTGATTGAGCGCGTTGAAGCGGCGGAACTTACCCCGCAAACATCTCAGGAAACCCGACCGCCATCACTGAGGGGAAGAGCAGGCAGAAGATGCCAGATTACTTTCCGCCACCTTTTTGTCGCGCTCGACGAGTTTGCAAATCGATAGGAAGGGCGGTCGAGTACTTGACCTCCTCCAGACATATGGCGGATCGGACCGATATGACTCCCGGTACCCTCAGTAACCTTTCGCTCAGGAAAACGTTAAACTCCTTCAGATCTTTGGCCACGACTTTCAGAAGATAGTCGAAGTCGCCGGTAACGGTGTAGCACTCGAGAATTTCAGGAAGCCGGTTCAATAATGCATCGAAGCTTGGCGTTCCCTGAGAACGATCCTTGTCCCTCGTCAGGCCCACCGTGGCCATCACGCCGAACCCCATCTTTTCCCGATCGAGCAGAGCGACGCACCTCTTGATGATTCCGTTCTGCTCGAGCCGCTTGATTCGTCGATAACATTGGGGCGGCGACAAGTAGGCGGTCTTCGACAGTTCAACGAGGGTGACTCGCGCATCGCGTTGGAGGTGTACGAGAATTCGCCGGTCGATTTCGTCCAGTTCGCTTGAATGCATGAAACGTTCTCCTAAAGCCGATTAAACAAATGATTTGTGCACCGACTATGCCCTGAACGTAACAGGATTTCTAGCTATTTATTGTACCCTCGCACCGAGATTGTCGTGACCCGGACAACCGCGACCAAGATTAGATGCCAGAAGGCATGAAGATGGAGAAGGAGATCGGGAGAAACACAACACCGGACATCTCAGGCACGATGCAGTGGCCCTATCCGATCGAGTGGAACCGCACGGAAGTGATTGATACCGATGTCCTCGTGCTCGGCGGAGGAGCTTCGGGTTGCTTTGCCGCAATGGGAGCGGCAAGCAAGGGTGCGCGGGTCGTCCTGCTGGAAAAGGCCGCGACCTATAGCAGCGGCGCAATGGGTTCGGGATGCGACCACTGGGAAATGGCTGCCACGAATCCGTGCTCTCGAGTTACACCGGAAGAGCTGACAGACGCCATGATCCGCGGTCATCGCGGTTACAACAACGGGATCTCGCATTATATCGAATGTCGCGAAGGTTACGACCGCCTGCTCGATTTGGAGCGTTTCCGCGGAAAAATCCGCGATACCGACGATGAGTTCAAGGGAGCCGACTTCAGAGACGACGCGACGAAGTTCTTGTTCGCGTACGACTACACGAACCGCTTCACATTGCGTGTTTGGGGAAGAACGTTCAAACCCGCGATGTACCGGGGCGCGAAACAAATGCGCGTTCGTTTGATCGACCGCACGATGGCAGCCGGGCTGCTTACCGAAGGCGGCCGCATGGGCGCGCGCGTCACCGGCGCCGTTGCTGTCAACGGCCGCACCGGTAAATTCGTCGTTTGCCGGGCCAAGGCCACAGTCCTTTGCATGTCGCGGCCCACTCGTCTGTGGCTGTTTGTTCCAGGAGCAACCGGAATATCGGAGTTCCGCCCGCCCGATTGCACGGGTGATGGCCACGCGATGGGCTGGCGCGCCGGTGTCGAATTCACCATGTTGGAAAAATCGGTGCGAGCCGAGTGGTCGGGTTTGCGCAGCTTTCCTCCCTATAGCACCGGCAATAACCATAATACGTGGTACGCCTGCACCATGGTTGACGCCGAAGGGCGCGAGATTCCCTGGGTCGATCGCGACGGAAGAGTGCTGGCAACCGTTGCCGAGAGATACCGGCCGGCGCCGGGGCAGAGATTCTTTCTCAAGGGTGGTGGAGAGCCGGACTTTCCACTCTACGAATTCGAGGGGCCGGAAACGATTGCTGTCGAAGAGGCAGTGAAGCGTGGCTACAAATTGCCTTTCTTCGCGGATCTCGGCGCCATGCCCGAGATCGAACGCCGCGTGATCTGGGGAATGATGATTGGAAATGAGGGCAAGACAAGGGTCCCCGTTCTGCAGGCATACACGGAAGCCGGCTTCGACCCAACCCGCGACATCCTTCAAAGCTATGGGGACGGGTGGAGGTCGGGCCAGTTTCTTCCGCAAGAACGCCAGTTCTTTGGGATTCCCGGCGGCGTGGTGAACGACTGGAACCTCAAGACGAATCTCGACGGATTGTATGCCGCGGGCGACGTGCTTTTTGCGTCAGATTGTGTGGGACACGCGGCTGCGACCGGTCACTATGCGGGACGTCATGCGGCCGATTACGCGTCAAGAATCGACATGGCAGAACTGAATCCGGAACAAGTCGAATCCGAGCAGGCGCGCCTCTACGAACCGCTAAAGCGCGACCACGGCGTCAGTTGGCAGGCCGTGAATGTGGCCATTACACGCATCATGCAAAATTACTGCGGCGCTGTGAAAAGCGACGATCTGTTGAGCGAGGGGCTCCGGGCGCTTGATGACCTCCGCAAGCACGAGGCTGCGGCGCTCTACGCCCGCAATCCTCACGATCTCCTTCGCGTTCAGGAAGTGCTCAACATCCTGACCAACGCCGAGTTGGTTATGCAGTCATGCCTCGCTCGAAAGGCCAGTTCCAGGCAACTGCAATTCACGCGGCTCGACCATCCTCAAATGGATCCTCCGGAATGGCACAAGTTTGTTACGGTACGGCGTCAAAGCGACGGTGTGAAAACAGGTGCGCTGTCGATTGACTACTACGGGGATCTGCCGGACAACTATGAGCGCCACAATGCGGACTACATCAAGGAATCAACGCCATGAGCCGCCCGTACTTTATTCCGGAGCAAGCGCTTGTCGATCCCGTGACGATCAATCCTGAAATCTGCGTGGGCTGCAATCTGTGTGTTTACGTCTGCCCGGCGGATCTCTTCCTTCCCAATCCGCAAAAGACGCGCGAGCCCATCGTCATGTATCCGGGCGAATGCTGGTTCGAGGGAAGCTGCGTGGACATTTGTCCGGAACCCGGCGCGATTGTGCTCAATCGCCCGCTCGCAAGTCGAGTCAATTGGAGGCCCAAGAGTGAATGCCGAAACTATTCACCTTGATCCCTGGTTAAGCGCGGCCGGGCGCTCGATTCAGAGGCCAACCATATGCTGATCGCCATCGTCGTTCTCTATTTTGCATCGATGGGAGCCCTCGGCTTTGCTCTGAAGAAGCGCAATAAGACCGCTTCAGACTTCCTGATTGCCGGCCGAAAACTGGGATTCGTTTTGACCACTGCGACGCTGGCTGGCGTCCAGATTGGCGCCGGCATCGTTTTGGGAAGCGCGGAGACGGGAGCCGAAAGCGGGCTATGGCCCGGCACTTGGTACGGGCTCGGGTGCGGCTTCGGGCTAATTCTTGCTGGATTGCTGGTTGCGTCAAGACTGCGCAGTGTCGATGGCTTCGTTCCTCTCGATTTTTTTGCAAAGCGCTACGGAGAAAACCGATGGGTACGTCTATGGGCTTGGGCTTGTAACATACCGAGCCTGCTGGGAATTTTTGTCGCGCAAGTGATGGCGGCTGCTTACGTTCTTTCGATTTTTGGCTTTCCATACCATTACGCCCTGGTGCTAGTTGGCTGCGTTATTTTGATGTACAGCGTATTGGGCGGCATGTGGGCTATCGCCTCATCCTCTCTTATCCAGGTGGCGATTCTGTTTGTCGGGATTCCCCTTGCGGCCCTAATGACTCTTTTCTCCGTGCGCGATCCCGGTCTGATTGAAAAAATTGTATCTCAACCGTTCATACCGCCCGGAATGGGATCGAAATTTGTCTTTCTCACTCTTCCGTTCCTGCTCTCGATTTCCATCTCCTACGATGCATATCTTCGGTATCAGTCAGCGGTCTCGGGCCGAGTGGCACGATGGGGCTGCGTTGGGGCAGGGTTAATCGTAATCTTCATCACTTTGTGCACGGCGTTGGTTGGAGCAGTCGGTCGACGGATTTTCCCCGAGTTACCCGCCGCTTTCGTTCTTCCGCACGTGATCCAGGCAAAAATGCATCCGGCTCTGGCTGGTATTGTGGTCGCTGCTTTGCTTGGCGCCGCAATGTCAAGCGGCACCGGCGTCTTAATCTCTCTTGCTGGTTGCTTTTCGCGCGACTTCTACAACAAGGTTTTGCATCCCAACCAGGAATTGGACGAACTGAGACACGCAAATACCGTCGCTCGGAGCGTTATAGTACTTACGCTGCTGACCGGCCTTTTGATCGCCTTCCGCGCGTCTAATATCCTCTTCACCATAATTATCCTGAATTACCCCTATATGGGGAGCATGCTCGTCCCGCTACTGGGAGGAGTCCTTTGGCGCAGCGCCACTCCGCAAGGAGCCAGGGCCGCAATGGTCGTGGGCGGAGCAATCGGTATTGCAGCCTTTGTGGCCGGAATACCAGGACGCTTCCAGGGCTTCATGAACTACAACCTAGGATTACTACTCGCGTGGCTTGCCTCCACGTTCGTATTCGTCGTCGTTAGCCTGATCACCGCGAAACGTGTTCAGGAAATATGAATATCCCAAAAGGAAGGTGGGCAATGTTGAATCTTAGTTCTCCGCAATGTTTGGCTACCCGATTTGCGATTTTCGCAGTGTTAGGACTGCTGGCGATGACGGTCGTGATTGCATCCAGCGTAACGTTGTTTGCCCAAACCACTATCTCCACAGGTAGTATTCAGGGCACCGTGATCGACCAGAGCGGCGCCGTCGTAGGCGGTGTCCAAGTCACTATCACACAAAAATCCACCGGCCGGGTCATCACCACCACCACTACTTCCGCCGGCACCTATGCTTCGGGAGCTTTGGCTCCGGGCGACTACGTGGTGCGGACGGAAGCGCCAGGTTTCAAGACGACGGAAGCGGCCTTGACAGTTGAAGTGGGGGTCACTGCAACCGGCAACCTGAAGCTGCAGGTCGGCGAGGCCAGCCAGATCGTCGAAGTGCAAGGGGCTGCGCTGCAAGTGAACACCGAACAGGCTTCGGTGCAAGGTGTCGTCAACACCGAGCAGATTGAGAACTTGCCCATCAACGGGCGGAACTTTCTCGACCTGGCGCAATTGGAACCTGGAGTCCAGATCCAGGATGGCGGCGACTTCGATCCTACTAAAAAGGGTTTCGCTTCTGTTTCCTTCGGTGGCCGTTTTGGCCGCACCGCGCGCATCGAAGTGGACGGCCTCGATATCAGTGATGAGACCGTAGGCACAACCACCCAAGACATTCCGCAAGGCGCGATTCAGGAGTTCCAGATCGGCGAATCCATGTTGGATCTATCTACGGAATTGACATCCTCGGGTGCGGTAAACGTCACCACGAAGTCCGGCACGAACGTCTATCACGGCGAAGCTTATTACTATTTCCGCGATCAAGATTTCGACGCAGATCTCCCGGGCGGGTCGGACTCGTATCTCCAAAGAAATCAATTCGGCGGCAACTTCGGCGGCGCGCTTCTGCGGAACAAGCTCTTCTTCTTTACCGACGCCGAGCGCACGAAACAGGGATTTGTTCAGCCCGTCCTAGCCGGTTCTCCATTCCAAGCGGACACCGGAGGGTTTGACGCGCCGTTTAAAGAAGGAGAGCTGGTGGAGCGGCTCGATTGGCAGATCACTCAGAAGTACAAAGTGTTCTACCGCTTCTCGTACAACAAGAACGATGACGTTGGGGCTTTCGTCGCGAACTCATTCCAACCCATGGACAACGTGACCTACACCCACGATCACGCTGTGGGTCTCGACTTCACCACCGGCAATTTCACCCACAGTCTCCGCTTCGGATACATGAAATTCTATAACCACATCGCTAGCGGAGTAACCGGCTCAACCCCGTATAACCCAACTTCGCCCATCGAGCTGGCCATCGGCTCCGATCCGTTTTGCATCGGGGATGCGCCGGTTTCGTTCTGCTCGGGCCAGCCCTTCCTGGCTCCGCAAGCTACCCTGCAATCGAACCACCAGATCAAGTATGATGGCGGCAAACCCGTCGGTTCGCACATCCTCCGGTACGGCGGTGGCTTCAACCACATCCAAGGAGGAAGTTTCGATGGCATGCTGGCCGACGGACCCGCGGTGAATTCGCCAACAACAGGTGTGACCTTGACTTGCGGGGCCAGTTGCCTTCCAGGGGGACTGGCCAATCCACTGAATTATCCCGCTCTTAATGTGATCTTGGCCAACGGGCAGGGCTACCCTAGCGAAAAACCCGCATTTGGGTTTCCCGCTGGAGGCTTAGGGCCGGATAATCGCTTCTCCTTCTACATAGGGGATTCCTGGAAACTGAAGCCGAATCTCACGCTGACGTATGGACTCCGGTACGTGCGCGATACGGGAAGAACAGATAGCGATCTCGGACCGATTGCGGCTCTGGATCAGTTCAACAATCAGTTCTTTTCGGGTTTGGGCAACCGGGTCAACAACCCGAACAAGAATTTCGGCCCGCAACTCGGCCTGGCATGGGATCCAGCAAAAAACGGGAGGACGGTATTCCGCGGCGGTATTGGGCTGTTCTACGAGAACTCGCTCTGGAATAACGAAATTTTCGATCGGCGCGCCCGCCTGACAGAGGGAAGCTTCCTTTCCTTTGCGACAGCTTGCGCCAATGGCCAGTCAACAGGGCCGTTGCCTTTTCCTACCAGCATCAATCTTAACGCGATCTGCGGCCAGCCGATCTTCCAGGTAGAATCCCAGATTGCCACTTTGGAACAGGAATACCACAGGTCTGCGGTGGCAACGTCAAGTCTTCAACCTAACCCATCGTTCATTGGGTCCCTGTTGATGGACACGGGGCCCGATGGCACAGGCGATAATTTGTTTGCCCCGAACTACCAAGCTCCGCGCTCGGTGCAGATGAACTTTGGTGTCCAGCACGAATTTCGCAAGGGAATGGTGCTCTCGGCGGATTACCTCCGCAACTTATCCACCCACACGCTGCTCGCGATCGATACCAACCATGTGGGCGATGCGCGCTTCCTCAACATAGCCAGTGCAACGGCGGCCATCGACGCGACCCTAAAAAATTGCGGCGTCGGCTCGATTACTGCGTCTTATTCGGGTAACTGTCCAACCGACCCGGCAACCGGCACCACCGACGGTGGAACGTGGACGCCCCGGCCCGCCACTATCTCGGATTACGCTGGAAACGGGCTGGATTCAGGTTACACCTTCGGAGGAGCCCCCTGTCCAATCTGTGCCTTCCCGGGCATCAACCCCAGCCTTGGCGGGAATCAGATGATGTTCCCCATCGGGCGGTCGGTGTACAACGGACTGCAAATGTCGTGGAAGCAGGACGTTCACAACCCCCTCAAGGGCATCCCGTACCTAAACCTGCAGGCCTCCTACTCGCTGTCTAAGTACGCGGCCATGGCGCAGGACAGTGACTTCATCAACAGTGCGTGGGACCCCGATCATCCGACCAAATACATGGGGCCGAACGGACTGGATCGCACCCATCAGATCTCCTTTGGTGGCACGATGGAGTTGCCCGCGCATTTCAAGGCCAGCCTGATCGGGCATTTCTATAGTCCGCTGGCTCAGAACCTTACGCTGGCGCCAACCGGAGCTCCCGGCGGCATTTTTGTCACCGACATTCTCGGCAACGGAACCGGAGACGGCAATGATGCCAACGGGTCCAATGGACCCCTCGGTAGCCTTCTGCCGGGTACGAGCTTTGGTTCGTTTGGGCGAAGCGTCAATCCAGGAAATATCAATCGATTCATTTCCAATTACAACAATACCTATGCTGGCAACCCTACACCGGCTGGTCAGGCGCTCATTAATGCGGGACTATTCACACAGGGGCAGTTGGTCGCTTTGGGCGGAGTGATGCCACAGGTGAGCCCGGCGCCTGCGAATGAAGCCGGGGATGGCTGGCTTCGTGACTTCGACCTCAACTTTGGCTGGACATACAAGATCAAGGAGCGGATAGAGTTGCAGCCTGGGGTTGGGTTTTTCAACGTGATGAACTTCGTGAACTTTGACGGGCCCAAGAACACTCTCAGCGGTGTGCTCAGTCTGGCGAATCAGACGCCGGTGTTGGGAACCGCCAACGGAACGCCTGGAGAACAACCCGCCAATCTCCGGATTGGCACTGGCTCCGGGGTGTTTGGCCTCGGTTCGCCGCGGGTGATCGAGTTCACTTTGAAGCTCAGTTTCTAGTCAGTCTGAACCGGCTGATAGGCCAAGCGGGCCATCGACCTTGCGGTCGGTGGCCTTTTTCTTTCGAAGTCTAGGCGTCCGTTTCTCACGGTGATATTTCACTGCCTAGGTACTTGGAAGCTTTCTCGATGCGCCTTTAGCTTCTCCAACACGTCTTTGGACCAGTAGAAGCCCGATCGAGCATGTCCCCTTGGAGTGGCGCCGCTCAATGCTGGTGGATCCGCTGCGCCAACGATTGAAACTGCCCATTGAGTCTTTGCTGCGGAGGCCGAAGCTGGCTTCGCCGCGGCCGAAAATTTGCGGGTGAAGCGTTGGATGGTGGCGAGAGCTTTCCGGATTGCGCGCCAAGGCGTCTTCATGAAGGACATCTGACGCGCCGGTTCGGAGCCATGCTGGGCCGGATCGCGCTACCGCCGGTACCGACGGGATAGATAATAATGGTGGTCAGGTTAGCAGGGGAATCGATTTACAGCGGGTTGGGGTAAGGAGAGGTGTTGCAAAAGTCGGCCGCAAATGGCGCAATTTCGGCTGTGCTGATGCGGGATCTCGGACCGGTGGCGGCGATCCGGATGAAAATTGTTTCGCATTGACGCGAACAGGGATTGGGAGGACGATGGCAGGTGTTTGTTGGGGTCAAAAAGCAGATCCCGGCTTAAGGCATGGAAGGTAACAGGTGCAAGCGCTGGGAGGAAAATAGTAGTGACTGTGACGAACAAACAGACCATTAGGCCGCTTACGGCTCTCGGTTTGGCCATCTTGTACAGCGTTTGCTGTGTTGGGGCCCGTGATGCAACAGCGGCTGCGCAGTCCACGTTGCGATCGAACGGACGCGTCATAGGCCACGTCTACTGTATCGATACAAGCGGACCTGCAAGATTGGCGAGTGTAACGCTTCAGCCAGTCCCCGCAAGGAAAGCTAAGGTCGAAGTAAATGATAACATCGAGGCAAAGGAAACACCTGCAGTAATGACGGACATCTATGGAGAATTCATCATCGAGCATGTGAAAGCGGGGCTTTATTATGTGGTTGCAGACCTGCCGGGATACTTGAATCCAACTTCACAGTTTACTGAGGAGGAACTCAAGCACCCGACGGCTGAGATATTGGACCTCCTGGAGCAAAGTTTCCCCAGAGTTAGGGTGGACGCGTCCCTAACTGCGCACATCGATGTCCAACTTCAACGCGGGGCCGCTGTGAGCGGTAGTATCCGATACGACGACGGTAGTCCGGCAATCGGAGTTACAATTCAGTTACTCCACAAGGACAAAGATGCTAAGTGGCGGCCTGAAATGCCTGGGACTGTTCGGCGGATGCTCTTTGGCTCGAAAACAGACGATCGAGGCGACTATCGGATATCGGGTTTGGGGACAGGCGATGTAATTGTAAAGTGCACCATGCGACAAGTCAGTATGATGATTCAGCCAAGGAGCTTCATGGGACCTCCTCTCTCTGTTGTCACATCTGATGAACAAACAATTAACATTTATTCTGGAGGGGCTTTTCGGGAAAAGGACGCGAAGCCGATCAAGCTCACCAGCGGAATGGATGTTACAGACGCAGACATCGTAGTGGCCTTAGGCAAAATACACAGGGTTTCTGGATTGGTTACCTCGGTTCGTGACGGGCACGTTCTGGGTGGTGGAACGGCTGAGCTGCTCTACGCAGACGACGGCGCAAAAGTGTCGGATACAGATATTGCGCCTGACGGCTCATTTCAGTTCGTGCTGGTTCCCGAAGGCGAATACCAGCTTGCCGTGCGCGGGGCTGGAGACGGTGAATACGGCAGTAGGGGGCAATGGAAGGTAGTTCAGGCGTATGAGGATGCTACCCAGCGACTAAGTGTAGATCGTGACCTCACTGGTGTTGTCGCTCAACTAAAACTCAAGTCAACCACAGCGACGAGCCCCCGGTAACTCCGGGCGGATTGTTGGGAGTAATCGTCCGCGAACGGAGTTGATTGATGGACGGGAATCCGAGGAGGAAAGCAGAAGTTCACTTAGACTCTTCTTGGTCGAACTCAGCGTGGAGCGTACCTCCCTCAGTATCGATAAGCTGGGCGCCCGCCGTCACCTCCACGACCTGGTCCGCTTGTTTCGCAATGGTGAGTGCGACGTCCAAACGCCGGATGTGACCTTACGCTCGGCCGTTTCTGCCTTCCTCGTTCTGTCCCCGCGTCCTGCACTCTAAGGGCGAGTTAAGGGCTCTAAAATCGTGTTCTGGCGGCCCGGAGAGGCATTTACTCTACCTTCTCGGTCTTGAGCGGTGTTTCATCGCTGGAGACCCATTTTAGAGTGCGGTTCCCACGCTTCTGGAACCCAACAGCAAGGAGCTTCGCCCTGTGCTCCGGGGAAAGCTGGCGCTTCGGACGGGCTCCGGTGACTTTGATTGCAAGGCGGGCTTGCTTTCGGTTGGCTGGGTCAAAAGAAAATGCCCCTTCATCGTCTCCGTCCTGGCGAAGCGTCATCCCAGCCGCCAGGCACTTCTTACGGATTCCCGCCCAACGACGGGGCCGGGCATCCTTTCTGTCAGAAAGAACCATCAGTCCGAGCTGGGAATTGCTGTATTCGTAGAAATGGCAACCATCTCGTCCGCGGACCACGGTTGTCCCGTCATCAGTTTCAAGGGATATCGAAAGTCGGTTCTGCTGGGCAAACGTGTGGATCATTTCTTCGCGATTAGGATCATCGGCGGGCATGGGATTACCTCTGGATACTGGATCGGGAATTTGCTGGGACTGCCGTTTGACGCCGCGGGCCTTGAAGAAGACGTCAACGAGAGCGCCCCATTAACCGCGCTCTGTACAGCCATTGCCGTTCCGTTGCGGAGCGGCTAATCCTCTATCCTCGCGGGTTCTCCCGGAAGGCGGGACCGCGAGAGGTTTTATCCGAGAACCTGGCGGCTCTCAGCTCATGTATTCAGGATACCATAGGAGCTGACCGCCACCAAAGTGACCAGACGTACAGATTCACTGGTTAGCTGAAGCAAAAGGGGGGCTGTCCGGCTTCCGAGCGGATGCATCGAAGGTGTTTTCAAGTAAAATGGAAATTCTCGTGGAGAATAGTCCGCCTAGGGCAAATTGTCCACAATCAGAACTGACCGTAAGAATGACCTCGTAGCACCGTGGCTCAGAATGACAAAATGCAAATCCTGGCCTCAAATCAAAAAGGAGGATGCCACATGAAACAAGTAAGACTCTGGCTCCTTGCATCTCTGGTTGCTTCGGCCTGCGCTCAAGCTCCTGCCTCAAAAGAAGTCGAAGCCGTTTATCCCGACGCGCACGCGCTGTACTTGGATCTGCATCAGAACCCGGAACTCTCTTCGCACGAAATCCAAACGGCGGCGAAGTTGGCCGGCCGGTTGCGCGGCCTCGGTTATGAGGTGACGGAACACGTCGGTGGCACGGGGATTGTTGCCATCCTGAAAAACGGCGCAGGCCCAGTTGTCATGCTTCGAACGGAACTGGACGCGCTGCCCGTGGAAGAGAAGACCGGCCTTTCTTACGCGAGCAAGGTCCGCGCCAAGGACGACGCCGGTCACGACGTTCCGGTCATGCACGCCTGCGGGCATGATCTGCACATGGCATCGATTCTGGGCACGGCCACGATCATGGCGCACAGCAAAGTCACCTGGCACGGGACTCTGATGCTGATCGGCCAGCCGGCGGAAGAGACCATCTCCGGCGCCAAGGGAATGCTGGATGACGGTTTTCTGAGAAGATTTCCGAAGCCCGACGTCGCCGTTGCCTTGCATGTCGGCAACCAGCTTCCAGCAGGCAAGGTTGGGATCGTCCCGGGGACCTATGACACGAATGCGGATTCTCTGCGGATCACGATTTATGGCAAGGGCGGGCACGGTTCTGCGCCGCATACGGCGATTGATCCGATTGTGATCGCCGCCCGGACGATTCTGGCGTTGCAGACCATCGTTTCGCGCGAAGTGAAGCCCGGAGAAATGGCGGTGGTCACGGTGGGCTACATCCAGGCGGGCACCAGGGCCAACATCATTCCGGACCAGGCCGAACTGGGGCTGACGGTGCGCACGTACAAGGCGGAAATCCGCAAGCAGATTCTCGCCGCGATAACGCGCATCACCAAGGCGGAAGCGGAAGCGGCGGGAGCGCCGCGCGCACCGTCGATCGAGAATTACGAATCGACGAACTCGGTGTACAACGATCCGGCACTGGCGCAACGGCTCAAGGGGACGCTGGAAGCGGCGCTGGGCAAAGACAATGTTGTGCTGGTAGAACCGATGACGGGATCGGAGGATTTCTCCTACTTCGTGGAGCAGGGCATTCCCGGTTTCTACTTCCGTCTGGGCGGAGCGGACCCGGAGAAATTCGCGCAGGCCAAGGCGGCGGGGACGATGCTGCCGTCGAACCACTCTCCTTTGTTCGCGCCCGACGTGGACCCGGCGCTGCACACCGGCATTGTGGCGGAAGTGGCAGTGCTGCGTAATCTTCTGAGCGGATCGGCTGGACGATAGCTACCGCATTATTCTCTGTGAAGGGAATGTCGCCCCCGAGCTGCTATACGTTGGGCCCCATGATCGAGCATACAGATTTGCCGAAAATTTCGGCGGTGCGATTGTACAACCTCCGTCAGATGAACTCCACTGGCATGCATTCGCCCCGAACGCTCTTAGGAACCTACCCGAAAGGCAGTCCGAATGGAGCCATGTGCAGGGGCTTCTACGAACGAGGAAATACCTTCCCATCGCACGGTTCTTACTGATCCAGCCTGGCAACAATGTCGAATTGACGTTCAGCCAATTTGAGTCGCTCTTGGAAGCTCCCCTACCTCGATCTGCCAAAGTACACAGCGCATGGTGGGCAAACGACTTCGCTGGGCATGTCCAAGCGTCCGCTTGGCTCGCAGTTGGGTGGAAGGTATCATCGGTCGATTTAGCGTGGCAGAGAGTCGCGTTTAAGCGAGAGGACTAGCGTTGATGAGACTGGAAGCAGGAAGAAAACAGCGTGGGTAGCTTTCTGGCTGAGCTACAAGCCACGTCTGGTCTTTTGAACTGCCCCGTTGAGTTTCAAACCAATCAAGATATGCCTGCCGAATCGACTCCACACATGATTGAAACGAGAAGGCGTCTTTGGCAAACGCTTGGAGCAGGCCCTCTAGCGTGAAAAGAGTCATCTGAGTATCGTCGGAGACAATCAGCTTGCCCTGTTTTGATACGGACGTCTTGATCCCACTCTGACCAAATCGTTCGCGGATTTGGCGCAGGTTGTTGAATTCAACTTCATAGCCCAGGGCATCGCCTATCGCCCCCCAGGAGACAGGCCACGACTCATTCCTCCTCGGACCGTTGCACGCGGGCGAAGGCGATGGACTTGCAATTCTCGACGTACTTCTCTTGAGCAGTTGTCTCAATGGAGCCCTGCCGGGCTGCGCGTATTTTCTTGATGGCGGTTTCGGGCTCGTCGCCAAACTCGACAAGCAGGCGGCCAGCCACCGTGCCAGTCCGCCCAAGGCCGCCGCAGAGCTTAAGCGGGAAGTGGCAAACGTTTTCCGTAGCCGGCATCCACGCTCCGAAGTTGCTTGCGCGGCTATGGTAAAATGCATTTTTCGCAGGAGCGTGGTTGCCAAAC
>Ga0187864_10001275_pt1 | contig 24838 bp, 20 predicted proteins | sample June2016WEW_11_4_FD_132985 | JGI IMG/M metagenome (GOLD analysis project Ga0187864, IMG submission 132985) | Peatland microbial communities from SPRUCE experiment site at the Marcell Experimental Forest, Minnesota, USA - June2016WEW_11_40 | ecosystem: Environmental > Terrestrial > Soil >...
CCTACTCCCTCCGCCAGCGAAAATATTCAGGAGAGATGGCCGAGTCGGCTGAAGGCGCTCGCCTGCTAAGCGAGTGTAGGGTGTAAAGCTCTACCGAGGGTTCGAATCCCTCTCTCTCCGCCAGGAAACGATTTAGGGGCATTGCTGATATTTTGGCAACCCCCCTTATTTATTGCGTGAGACTAAGAATGATACCATTTTTTTCAACTGGATGGGACGGAAAGGACCTGGAGCCAGATCGTTCATTGAAGGCTAACAGGAACTGGATTCAGTCAGGACTACATGTGCGTACAGATTGGCTTTCAATCTCACTTTTCCATCTCGCCACTTCTCCGTAGTTTCCCCATCTTCCCTCAAAAAGGGTACGGAAGGGGTACGGTTTTCGGGATTATTCCGTGGGCAGAAGCAGGTCCTGTTCGATGGAGATTAATGTAAAGCCATAAGGTAGGGTTCAGTGAGGATGTCTGATGCCTTAGGCCACTCCCCGCTCCGTGAGGCAACTATTTGTTTGTTATGAGAGCAGGAACCCTACCCCGAGTTGGGCTACCAGGCTGAAAAGCAGGCACCATAATCAATTATGATCGAGCCGTGGATTTCGGGTTCAGCACGTGGGAAGTCTCCCCCGCTGACCTCTTGAACTTCAACTCATACTGTTCCTTAAATACCTGAAGTGCAGCTTCGTGAATCTGCTGCTGGTATTTCTGGGGACAAAAGACATGGCCTCTCCATTTGTAGTTCTTAAACTGTTCGCCCCAATAATGAATCGGAAAGAGATCGCTCACCTTTCTGAGGGATTTGTTTGCAGTACGAACGAAGGTCCTGTCTGCTTCTCCAAAAGATGGGTCTGAAGGCAGGTATACCCATACGTCGCGAACACCGATTGTGTCCTCAAGATGAGCGGCCCGCAAGATTGCTGATGCTAATTCCCGCTTCGCTTGGTAGGTTGAAGCGCCTCGCTGGTTAAGCTTGCGCACTTGCATAAACCCATCGTTACATCCAGGGGCAACAGTATCATGGCTAATAGTTAGAGCCCTGACAAGAAAGCGCCGATACCTGATGTCATGCAGGCTTCTGTGAAGAGAATCATTTTGTGGGCGCATCAGTGCCTTCGCAAAAAAAACTTCATCCGTCAACCACAGATAATCGGTAGCCCGATTGAGATCCAATTTGCGTCCCGAAATTGTGAAGTGGATGCTGTCGGGTTTTTCTTTAGCCTCCTCAATAATGGCCTGGAACATCTTTTCAGCAGCTCTAACCTTTGGGTGTTGGTAAACAATAGCAAACAGGTTGATTTTACTAAACAGAATCTGTTCCAGTGGAGTCACACTGGCCTGATGTAGTGTCAGTACCTTATCGCCATCAGTGGTCTTTCCTACTTTACAGGAGGACCAGAGTCTGTCTAGGTCCAACCCTACTGGAAGGCCGCTGTAGTGCGCATCACGAAAAATATAATCCAGCTTATCTGCATCGAAAGGTCCGTTTATTACCTGGGTTTCAAAATGTTTTTTCTTTCCCGAACTTTGAGCAGGCTTACCAATAATCCAATTGGAAGCCATCTCATTGTCAAGATCAATCTTGTAATGTGCCTCAATTTCTTCAATAAGTTCTTTAACCGGTTCGGACCTCAGAATAAGGGCGCTAAGAGCTTCATGGGGATGACATTTTGGAAAGACATCGCTCTTAAAGAATGCAGTCATATCAGCACAGGATTCATAGAGATCCTCGCTTATATGGCTGAAGCAAGAGTGACCGCAATCATGAAAAAGAGCGGCAAGGCGGAGGCTTCGTATAGTTGTTGGTTTAAATGGCTTATTTGACGGATACTGGCTGTTTACAGCGTCAATTAATCGTTGAGCTTGCTGGACGACACCAAGAGTATGCTCGAAGCGGTTATGATTGCAACCTGGGAAGACGTACGAAACAAGAGATGTCTGGTGAACCTGCCGAAGCCTCTGTAAAAGCGGAAGATCCAGTAAAGCAACCTCCCAAGGTTCGAGTTTAATTGTTCCCCAGAGAGGGTCGTGGATGATCTTAGGATCTTTGGGAAATGGTCTGCGATATTCCGTGTTTCCTGCAAATTCCTGAGCAAACCCTGCAATATCCTTGGAAAAATTTTCAAGGATGCTCACATCGGTAGCCGTCATTACCGCCTTCCACGTGCGAGTTGTTCAAACTCTCTTGCGGCAGCTTCTATTTCTTCTTCTTCGATTCCAGCATCAGCAAGAATACCTTTTGAAAACTTATCGTAGCTGCTTACGAGAGGGTTTTCAAATCTATAATATCTCGGCGCTAGGTTCTGGCGTGAGATAAGGCCGGCCGCATCCAAGTTGGAAAGCGCCTGGTCTAGTTGCGTACTCTCAGGAAAATGTTCTCTCTCCCTGAACGAAAATACATCCATCAACTTAGGGTGACCTTGCTTCATCTTATAAAAAACTCGATGCAAGGTCTCTCTGTCTGCGGTTATTTTTTTATCATGGCCCTTCTGGACCTTCTTGATATGGTAGAATATACCAACGATAATATCCTCTGCTGTCATGGGCATGCGCATGGCTTCCCCCAATCTTGTGCCTACGATGTCCTTCTCACATTTTGCACTTGCTCGCACATCAATTCACTTCTCTTATATTTCGAGTGGAATCGATTGCAAGTACCGCCATGATGCTAAATGAATTCTAAACAGGTGCTCTCAAAACGATGAAAACGAAATACATTCCGGTTCAACCCTGACACATCTAAGCGGCCAAAGAACCCTACGGTTGCAATGTTCACGTTAATCACGGTTATACAGAAAACAACTTGACAAAGGGTGAGTTTTGTGCTTGCCGCAAAAGATCTCCATGGCGCAGCCATAGCACGGCATTCCTGAGCTGTCAAGATTAAAAAATATTAAAAAATATTATTAAAAAATATTATGAGACATCATGCAGGATCAGGTCGTTTCATCAGCACCGCCTGCAAATTCAGTTAGCGTTTATTTATCTTTTTCTGATTGGATTTTGGCACACACGGAGATACCGTGCAAAACGGCAATCAGAAGTGGCAATAGAAGCGGCAATAGAAACGGAAACCAGAAGCGGCAATAGAAACGGAAACCAGAAGCGGCAAAAGACAGGCAACTAAGAAACTTTGGGTCCAAGGGACGACGAGATCCATTGAGACTGATGCCTGCTGAGGGGGTGTAGGGTATAAAGCGCTACCGAGGGTTCGAATCCCTCTCTCTCCGTCACCAGAAAAGCAAAAAGCCCGAGCCCGGCAAGCCGGATCTCGGGCTTTTTGCTTTTGCAAATCTGGGAGATTGTGCGTCTTCCGTATCCTCTTGAGAACATTTCAAATTAAAAACGGCAGGTGTTGAACCCCACCGTGGCGAAGTCGAGGACTATACAGATATGGAGTGCCCGAGAGGAGCCTGCAAGACCCTTGTATAAAAGGTGGCCGCAGTTTTTATATCCATTTCCTGTCTCCCTCAATAAAGTGCGAATGGATCCCGAATCTGTGTCTGAAGTGAATCTTGCATCTGGGATTTCGCGCCAGCAGTTTCCGGTTACTCCAGTATTTACTTAGGAAAAGGGATTTTGCGCTGCAAAGGACGTCGCAGACTTAGACGAACGACTCCGCGCACCGAAGACCGTATTCTACGTAGCTCAACCCCTAAAGTGAAGTTTTGTAGCCCGTGGATGTCCGTTGGCATCAAGAAATTCAGAGTTCCCTTGATCTCTCCGATTCTGTTTATTTCAGTCGCAAAGGCGAACAACTTTTCAATCTGCTCGTCTACCCGGCGAAGATCTGGACGGCGATACAAAGGCTTAGCAGGAAGCTCCGCTAGATCCGAGATGACAAGCTGTGAATAATGCCGACTTATCAGCTCAAGCGCGGGGTGATCAGGAGTTGGAGGTTGACTATGGATGGAATGCGGTGTGGCGGTTTCGATCAGCATCAAACCCTTTTCGAAACCACCTCGGCGTTTCTCTTTCTTTTCCCGTTCTGCCTCGATATCGCTGGTACTTACTCCTAGCTCTCGACACAATGCTCTCACCACCTCTTGAAGGTCGGCGAGTTCGCCGATGAGGTCCGGTCCTGATTTCGCGTCCAGCGCCTCAAATGCTTCTTCAACGAGTTTCTGTCGCAAAGCATCTACCAGAGCATCGCCAACCAAATGCAGGGTTTTAGTACGCTCTCCACGCGCTTCGATCAGAGCCGGGATCTTGTCGCGGACTATCTTATAATACGCATCGATGTCTTCGTCAGCACCGAATAGGTCGATGCATTCGACCTGAACTCCGCCTCTCTGAAGAACATAGTAGACATGCGAAAGTATTCCGCCAGATAACTCGACCACCAAATTGTTAGCTGACGCCAAGTCAGCCAGCTCTTCGGCAAATTTGAGATTCCTAATCAGTTCTTGATCTACCGGCTCGACAACGACGCGTTCAATGAGTCTCGCCGATTGAAGGTCCTGCTTAAGCCGATCCCAGTCACCGACTCTCTTTATGATAAAATCTTTGGCACTCGTGCGCTTCCGTCGGGGAGCCGCGTTGGGCTTGCCAGTCAACTCTGATTTGCTATGGAACCACGGCAGTACCTTGTGCTCAGTTGCTTGAGGGTGGTTATCAATGAACCACATGAGGGCAACAGCATGCTTCTGGTTTTCAGCCACTCGCCTAGTTGTATATGCGATTTCGAAAAGCCATTTACTGCTAGTTATGCTGCTTCGCCAGACATATCGATCTGCCGTTTGGTAACGTTTCCAGTGGCCATGCTCGTCCGGAGCAAAAAACGTTCCTTTGTAGCGCAGGCGTTTCCTAAACTCGTACTTTAACGGTGCGGTTATGCTACCAGTGGTGAGATCAGCCGTTTGAGTGTCAACTTCAAAAGTATCATGGGAATGCCAGTACAGACCCTCTGGGATACCCCAAAGCGACTCGACTCGGACGAGCCTCTTTCCTGGCTCCGCACGTGCCCATGCAGATGCAACCGAAGGGATGAAGTGGTGAGCCATCAAGCAAAGCTCAGCGCCCTCCAGTTCGCTCTGCTCGATTTTGGGCTTGAATTGCGTGCAGAGCCAGTCGGTCGCTTCAGATTGTGAGCATAGCTCATCACTACGCGGGAGCATCTCACGCTTGTCGCTGGGAATGCTCGCCCCATCCGTACGAATGATCAACGGACGTTTTGTGAGTTCGGCAAGGTCGTCCGCCAGCTTGGAGGGAATTCGCCCTGTGAGAACGCTTTGCACAATTTCAGGTTCATGGACTACGTAAAAAACCGGCATGTTGTAACCGAGTTCCCCGTACAGTTTCGCGTTCCTCAGCTTGCCGTATCTTTCATAGTCTACCTGACTCGCAACATGAAACACTTGCAAAGAAGCTGGTCCGACGGTTTGTATCCGAGTCGGGAAGTGTAAGCGCGGATCAACCCCTTCCGCCGGTTCCGCTAAGTCAGCCTGGACTATGTGGATTGCTTTGCCATCCCACACCCATTCAAAAAGAGCACGTGAAGAAAGTTGGGTCGCCCACATCGCCACACGTTTCAGGCGAATTGGGACAGCGGGTTCAGAACTGCAACGCAGGTCTGAGTCGATTAGGTCTGTGCCATCACGCCACCGTCGGACAGCTATGGGTACCGTATATCCAGGCCTGCCACCTTGGGGTTCAAATTCCGCGATCCAGTCTCGATTCTCCCGGCTTATCCGTCTTTCATTGGATACTTGCCCCTTTCGTTTCGGATTTACATACTCCTGAACTATCCAATGCACCTTGCCACCTGGCATATGTGGGAGTTGAGGAATCAATCTCCGTATTGTGGCCTCTATCTGGCGTGGTGAGCAGGGTACCGATTTAAGTCGTCCACGGCTTTGCATTGTTTCAGTCGTGCCGCTCGAACGGATGATGATCTGACGACCTGAACCGATACAGGAACGTGCAAGACACTCAGCGACCCAATCGTTGATAGTTTTGTCCGAGCAGAACTCCAAACATGAGTCGGTTATCACAAAAAACGGCGGAACCCACTCATGGTACAGTGCACTAAGACCGTAAGCCTTCCAGCCAACGCACTCCGCAGAGATCTGTTCGGCTGAAAAATCTCTTGGCCCTGCTTCGGTAATTGCGCTAATGGGCCGGAGTGGGGATAATGTATGCGTCCGAATATATCTTTCCTTTTTCATCAAATACCTTCTGGAATCCGCAATACTGGTGAAAAGAAAAGAACCTCATTTCCGGGCCTCAGAGATCTTGCCGTGTGGAGCAACTGGATTCTGCGAGAGGGGACACTTTTGTAGAGTTTCCTAATTTCGGAAACATCATCGTATGAGACGATCCAGGGGGACCTCAACCCCATGATAAATTCACTTAGGGCTGTATGATCGTCTGGTTTGTAAGCGTTGAAATACAAACACCTGCCGGCACGATAATATGGAGGATCGAGGTAAATCAAGCTTGGACTTGAGAACGTATGATTACGCAGGAATTCCATCGCATCCTCACACGAGAGATGAATACGATCCCTAAAACTGTGGATCCGCTCGATACGCCGTCGAAGCTCCAACCGATTAAACCGAGCATCTATTTTCCACAATCCGCTTTGTTTTCTACCTCCGATCATCCCACCATTCAAAATACCTGAATGGTTTGTCCGATTGAGAAAGAAGGTTGCGAAGCCAAGTGCAAGTGCGCCTGCCGCCAATCCGCTAGAGTACACCACTTTTTGCTTTGACCACTCTTCAGGGGTCACCGGGGTCTGGTCCATAAGCTGGATGAACTCCCGATTATACATCAACACAGAATGCCAGAAGGCGTGGATAGCGGGGTCTAGGTCGTTAAGGTGAATTTCTGAAACCTTCTCTTTAAAGAGCAGGCTTAGGGCGAGGCTGGCGCCACCAGCGTATGGCTCTATGTACTGGGTGCAACTCGATCCATTCAATCGAATGACACTCTCAAAAAGTGCCGCTATTCTCCATTTGCCACCAGGATATCGAAGTGGAGACGCGTCCCTCATAGGAGTCCAAATGTAGATGAACTGGTTTCAGCAAAACCGACTGGTCCTGGACATTCACGTACATTCATTGGCCAAACGTCTGGTTTTTCAAGATTCGCCGTTTCAGAGTTCTAAACTTCAGCTCTTGAAGGGGCGGACTCTCTCGCGTGACACGATCCTAAATCTTCGGCTACTCTTCTTTCTCCGTTGAGCCACTGACGTCCTGCATCAATTCCTCTTTATGCCTCTCTTTGCCCCGGCTCGCCCCGAAAAGGGTGTCAGCGATCTCTATCAGCTTCGCAACAGCGCTATCTGAACAGTAGCCCACCAGAAAGGCAACGCCAACAACCAGAGAGAGCGATTCAACCGCTTGGCGATCAAAAATTCTAAGCATCCCTGACGAAATGAGCGCAATAAAAGCGAACGCCAAGCCACCAGAAATATGCGGTGTGAATAATCGCCAAAGCCGCCGGTCCAGATGCCAAATCTGCCGCGCAACGGAATGATAGAGCCACTTCACGTCGAAGAGAGTTCCACCCAAGGAGCCGCTCAGCCAAGCTGTGCCATACCTAAGGATACCTTTGTACTTATGATCGGATACGCCCAACCAATGCTTAGGGTAGTCAAGCCAGAGAATCGCGATGGCGATCGGTACGCCTAACAAAATGACTGCCAGATAGCCAGCTTCAAACCAGATGCCCCGTTGGGCATCTGGGTCCGTGTACTTTGAGCGCCATTCCCCAAGCCTGCGACCGCCGTCTGAGGGGTCTTCTGGCGCGAACCCAGGGAGCTTTCCTGTGTTCCTCACGCTGCCGCTTTGGGTCGGCTCATCCATGCGAAGACGCCTCCGTTCCACTCTCGCACTTTGTCTATCGTTGCCGACACCTTTGGCAGCTGCGGATAGTCTCGCCAATTGAACTGATTTGGTACCCCAATCCGCTCTGCAATAGCGCGCCGGAAAAGCTGACCCTCAAACTCCTGGTGAGTGGCTATGCGGCCAGCGGCGATCGGTTGTTCAAGGTAAAGATAATCTTCGCCCCTACCGAAGGCCGCCCTGCACTCCTTCAGCCCAGCTTCGGACCAATGTAAGTTCTCCGGCAAGAATGAAGTCGCCACAGAAGCCAAGTCGAACGCCAAAGGCACAATGTGCAAGTGAGCGTGATCGACGCCGCATCCAACACTTAGGTTTGCTGCACTTGGGCCATGTTCAAACGCACAAATTTGTCCATAAGTTCGTTGGAGAATTGAGCTTATTATGTGCTTCATTTCCTGCATCTCGGAGGCAAGCGAGTCGGGTAACGCTCCCATGCATATGAAGTGTTTCTTGGGCACAAGTAACAGCCAGCCCTCGACAAGAGCCCCTAGTGATGGAAGCACGGCGAAGTTCGGAGACTCGAATACCGGCTTGTTCCAAGCCTCTACAGGACTTCGGAGCAAAACATCGTAACACAAACGACAACCGGTCATATTGTCAGCTCCTTTGCGGAAGGACAGTCATACGCATCTCTCAGACTAAGTTCTATTATACTTTACTAGCGCGATCTTTTATAGTCTAGCCTCACTTTCGCTGTTTGCCCAATTGGGAATACTTTTGCAAATCCGATCCGGTCGGCTTGAACTGCTTCTCTGATGCTTGCGGCGGTCTTTGCGCACCGAGCTCAAAGTCGGCTCTCAACCTTAATTCAAGGAGAGGGAACTAGATAGTTCCATCCGGAAAGCAGTACAGCGCTAATGCTGGCGGGTTTGAAGTCCCCTTAGCCAAAGGGGTTATTATCGTTCATGTTCTTCGCCAAGTCAGATAATGTCCCGCAGTTTGATTTCATTGGCCTTGAGCCGCAGATCGCGGGCAAGGTCGTGATATCCGGCTTCAGATGCCTTCTCAGCATAGGCTTCCAGCGGCGCAACCGCTAGCGGATCATGTGTCAAATCTATAACAAAATACTCGCACCCTTCGTGCATTTCGCCAGGTTTGTCGCGGCCATCATTTCTGATTACCGTGTATTTTGGATATAAACCTTTCCCAACGTCGCTTTTATCGTAGTTCACATCGCTCTCCTCGTTCCGGCTGGCTGGGATCACTCTTATTTTGGCGCATAACCATAGAGCTTGAGTTCATTCTGCAAATAGGTTCGGCTAAATTCGGCATCGCAGGTTTTCGCGGGAGCCCAATGGGCTGGGCCGCCTTGACCACATCTATATCCGCCATGCATTCTTCATCCCACCCCCTTTCTGCATCCCAGGCTTGGAGCCATACGCGCTTAAGGCAACGGGGAAGTCTTGGGCCATCATCTCTGTTTCACAGAGCCGGCATACTTGCCAGCCCTTTCTCGACGCGATTTAGGGGGTTTTTTAAGTAATTCAATTGCCTAATAACACAAAATCCCCCCTGCTCCCCTTTAGGAAAGGAGGGTTTTTCCGGATGGGCGCTATATAAGCTTGTGAAGCTTCTCCACGAGATCCGCGTACTGATCGCCGGTGAAGCAGAAGTGCAATTCACGGAATGGTTCACGCAGCGCTTTGACCTGTTCAACCAAATCAGCACCGTCAATTACTATTTCTTTCATCAAAAATGCGAGGGCGCGAAAATCCTGTTCCCCCATCCCGAAACGTGTCATTTCCGACACCCCCAGGCGGATGCCCCTTGCGGCGGTGAACCCCTCATCCTCGGGAGTAGCCTGGTAGTTGCAAATGATATTGTTGGCTTCCAGCCTGCGTGCAACCTCCGGGCCCCTGGCGTAGCCGACATTCACTATCACCTGATGGGTTTCGGTAAAACTGATGTCCGGGTCGCCGGCCACATCGAAGCCGCAGTCCCTGAGGGCCAGGGCGAACGCTTTGGCGTTGGCGATTACTTTGCGCTGATATTGGTCTTTGAAGCAGTTCATCTCATAGGCGGCCATGAGCAGGCCCAGCAGGGTTCCCAGATGATGGTTCGACACCGCCCCCGGGAAAGTGCGCCGGCGGATGGCCTCCCACAGCTCGTATCGCTCCTCATGCTCCTCGAAGCGGCTCGCTATTATGCCCCGTTGCATGCCGAAATACGTCTTGTGCGTGGATGCGGTAACCAGGTCGGCCCCTTCACCAAAAGGCTGCTGAAAATGAGGACCTATAAGCCCGAGTACGTGGGCCGTATCATACATCACTACCGCATCGATTTGCGCGGCATCCAGATACCGGCGGATTTCCGCTACCGGCTCCTTATGCAGGACCATGCTTTTTCCAAAAATGATCAGCTCCGGCCGGCAGTCGCCGATCAGTTCGAGAGCTGCGGAGACATCGATTTTATAAGGGTTTTCAGCAAGCACCGGGAAATTTACTACGGCCGGACGCTCCGTGTGCGGGTCCCGGGCAACGAAGTCCCGAAGCGCGCCCATGGGCTGTGCGCTGAGATGCCCTCCCTTGCCGATGTGGTTGTTCATTACCCGGCGAATACGGCGTGGTTCGCTCCGGCGGTCGGCACGGTTGATGTAGTCGAGCATGGCGCTGAACACGGTTGAATTGGCCATTTGCCCGCTTATAACGCGGGTATCGACTTCAGCGCAGCCGAGGAATTCCCGAAATTCTCTTTCAAGGAGCCATTCCACTTCGGCGATGAAATCAGTCCCCTGATAATAAAAGATCTCCGAATCGTAGAAAGCCTTCGACTCTTTATGCTCTGCGTACCGGAAGGCGGGGTCCATTACGGATAACAGGCGCGCCATCGGTGAGGCCGTCATCTCCGAGGGTATCAGGTTGATGCACTCCTGCTGGCGCCACCTGGTATTTTCAACGGTCTTTTCAAGCAATCGGCGCACATTTGCGCTCGCCGAAGCCTCATGCGGCGTTCTCGAGGGAAGCTCATGGCCGTAAATAATAGGATGGGCGTATGGGGGAGCTTCGGACCGGAGATGGTATTCCACGACGACGGCGTCTACGAGCTTCCCCCGGATGTCGATGCTGAGCCTGTCATCTTCTATGATGTCGCTGTCAATGTAGGCCAGGCAGATCGCGCGCAGCTTGTGCTCACCGGTTTGTCTGGAAAGAAGCGCTTTATCTTCGAACACCCAGTAAGGCGCCATCGTACCACTCGTTATATAGCCGACGTGCTTGTCTGCCTTGAAGACCTTGGCGCCGGCCCTGGCAATTCCCCGGCCTGCCACCGCCACGCATTTGAACATGCGAGGGAGGTCGGTAATGGAGGAGTAGTCGCGGGCGATAATTTTGGAGTAGGCGGCAAACTGTTTCTCCAAGGCCGCCCGCCCGATAAATTCGCCTTTAAGTGGTGAAAAGCTGACGGCCCATTTGCCTATTGGCATCGCAAAACAGGGGATTTCTTTGCCATCCGGGTCGTCTCCAAACTCATGGCCGTAGAGCGGAAGGGAGGGCTCCAGGCGCAGTGTGTCGCGCGCCGCGAGGCCGGCCAGCCCGGCCCCTTTCTCTAAAAGGAGGTCCCAAAGCATCAGCGCGTTCGCACGGTCAACAAAAAGTTCAAAACCGAGCGGTTCGCCTGTATAACCTGTACGGCTGACCATAACCCTGGCGCCCGCGATCTCGACAATGCCCACGGCATTACGGAACGGCTCCGGAAGGGCGCCTGCCTCAACGACTGCCTCGATGATCCCGCGGGATTTGGGCCCCTGTAATGCGAACATGGCGATATCATAAGTGCGGTCGATCAGTTCGACGCCATCGAAGGTTTCGAGATAGGGCTGGAGATGCTCCCAGTCTTTTTGACGGTTGGCGGCATTGACGACCAGCAGATACTCTCCTTCGACGAACCGATAGAGAAATGCGTCGTCCACAGCCGCTCCCGTTTCACTGGCAATGAGCGTGTACTGCGCTCCTGTCGGCGCCAGGTCGAGCGCTTCAGCGTTATTGGTCAGGACATGTTGGACGAACCTGAGCGCGTTGGCGCCGCGGATGATAAATCGACCCATGTGGGAGACGTCAAAAATCCCTGCGCCTTTACGTGTGCTCAAATGTTCCTCCACAACCCCCGAGGGGTATTGAAGCGGCATATCCCAACCGCCGAATTCCACCATCTGGGCGCCCAGCGCCTTATGCCTGTCATATAGGACGGTTCTTTTGGGCTGGTCCATCTCCGCAATCCCTTTCGATTATGCGCTTGTTTTCAAAAAGTGTAAGGGTTCATTTTGTTGGCGCGAACGCCTTTCATGCCGAGGTATCGAAGCATGGACGGATCTCTCGCACGGCCCATTTGCGTTATCCTCCTCGCGGATTTAGGTTTCGTGACAAGCACCGAAGAGGTCCTTGGCGTGATACGAACTTCGCACAAGCGGACCGCTCGCTACCCGCGAAAAGCCCATTGAGAGGGCAATCTCTTTCCAGTTGTCAAACTCTGCGGGAGTAACAAACCGTTCCACCGGAATGTGATCCGCCGAGGGCTGGAGGTATTGGCCCAGCGTGAGCAGGGCGCAACCCGCGTCCAGGAGGTCCCGAAGAGTCTGGTGCATCTCTTCGGGTGACTCTCCCAGGCCAAGCATCAGACCGGACTTGATTGGAAGAGAAGCATCGCAGCCTTTCGCCCGGCGCAGGAGTTGCATCGAACGCTTATATGCGGCTCCCGGCCGGACCGACGGGTACAGGCGCTCGATGGTTTCGATATTGTGGTTCAATACATCCGGGTGGGCCTCGATCACTGTAAGAAGTGGCTCCGGGCGCCCCTGAAAATCGGGGATCAACACTTCAACCTGCACATCCGGAATTTTTTTGCGTATTGCTCTTATGGTTGCTGCAAAGATGGCGGCGCCGCCATCCGGAAGATCGTCACGGGTGACAGAAGTGACTACGACATAGCCCAATCCCAGGCTCTGAGCGGCTTCGGCCACTCTGAAAGGCTCCTCGAGATCAGGCGGTCCCAAAGGCCCGTGTTGCACTGCACAAAAGCGGCAGTTCCGTGTACATCGTGGCCCCATAATCAGGAAAGTTGCCGTCTGTCTCGCAAAACATTCCCACTGGTTGGGGCACCTGGCTTCCTGACACACCGTATGAAGTGCGCTGTTGCTGATCAGCGACCTGACCAGTTCGTAATCCGGCCCTGCCGGAAGCTTTAGCTTCAACCATTCCGGCTTGCGGATACGCGATTTTTTCTCTTCGTGCGGCACAATACCTTCCACCATTTTGCAAGAGGTCCTTTGTTTTCTTTACATGCGGATTGGTTTCTTATACCAAGCAAATGCCTTTCTCCTTATTTTTTCATTCGCGCCTTGATATCGAATTTCAATTGTTGTATCGCTCGATCTGCCTCCCCATAATCGGGGCGCAATTTCAACGCCATATTAAAATGATCGACCGCCTCCCTGAGCATGGAGTCGTTATTTTCTTTTTTCCCCCAGTCGGTGAGGTTTACGGCGCGGTTAAACCATAAGGTGGCTTCTTTGGAATGACCTTTGATGATCTTTCGATAAATCTCATCCGCTGCATCATGGCGGCCCTGCTTTCTTAAACCGATTGCCACATCGTTGCAGAACACAAAATTGTCGAGTTCGTCGTCCACCATCTGCAGCCTCACGTTGGAGGCATCCTCAACAAATCCGGCCCTTTCGAGCAGGAATGCAACTTTCGACCTGATTTCCGCAATTATGCGCCTCTCCAGTTCCAATGAATCCAAGACAGCCTTGGCCTCACCGGGACGGTTATCCTCTATGAAAAGCTCGGTCAGTCTCAATCTGCGTTCCACATTGGAGGGGCTTTTAAGGGTGAGCTTGCTAAGGCTGTCAATAGTCTTTCTGATATCGCCCGCAGCCTCGTGTATTTCGACCAGGTGTTTCAGGGCAATTATAGAGGAGATGTGAGCGCCCATCTCCGCCTGTTCGAAATCGCTCTTCGCGAGTTGAGTTTCATTCAGCCCGAGGTGCGCTCTTCCCCGCAAAATGATCCAGTTCAGGTTCGTGTATTTCGATTCCGCACTCTTCATTAGATTGAGGGCTTCTTCATATTCCCCCAACTCCAGAAGCCGTTCGACTTCTTTATAACATCTGTGTTCATCACTGCTGATCCGCGTCACCAGCTCTCGAATCGTATGGGAAAAACTGTGCAGGGTCAGAGGCTTGACAAGGACATGCATTGCGCCCAGTTCGCCCAGTTCACTTACAAGCCCGAGGTTGGGCTTCTCAGTCATCATAACGAAGCCCATATCCCTGAGTATTTCATCCTTCATACTTATTTGTAACAGCTCGCGGCCTCCCATCGGCTCCATTTCAACATCGCAGATAACTATGGCTTTGTCCTGCCTCCCCGGCATCGGTGTAATGGGTTCATGCCTGTAAGTCACCCTCGCTTCGGCATCCGTTTTGAACATAAGTTCGAATAAATTGAGCGCTTCTTTGCCGCTCGAAGAATCATAAATCTCCACCCCTTCTGAAATCTCATCGCTACGGACCATTTCACGTATGAAATCCGCGATTATCCTTCGCATCAACTTGTCATCTTCTACGATAAAAAATAAGAGCCCCTCGTTCATGCACCTCTCCCGCCCTGGAAAAAAGTGGGGGTCCTCCGCTTCGCCATAGAGTATATTCCACCGCTTAAACAATATTTTATCCGATGGAGAAGAATACAGCGAACAATTATGGGTGCGAACAATCCTTGCGCAGTCCGGCAAAAATCAAACATAGACTGTCTCGTTCTGTGTAAGAAGTTGCCAAGTCTAATTTTGGAATGGTGAATATCTCTTTAGCTGCAAAGGTTGCAAGGCATCCCGCGACCGCACGACGCGCACGATAGACCCTTCCGGGGATGCCTTGCGGGCTATGCGGCGGACCTTCCGCCTAGCGGTAAATTGAATGACCAGATTACCGCACAGAGTTGTTTATAAGTCTATCATACGAGGAAAGGAGGAGTTCCGGCGGGCAACAATCGCCCTATTCAGTGCTGAGGCCCGTCTTGCCGGTTCTTGCCTCAGGAGGTCATTTGCCGGTGAGCAAATTCCCTGAATCGAAACATGTCTTCCCCCAAACCGCAGGTATCGATGTAGCTTACCATGCGGCTGGGGTTCATCCGGTACATGCCCACCAACTGACGCCAGAACTGATATCTGCTCGGGGACCTCACTCCCTGGCGCCAAAGAAACTTCGCAATACCCCAGGGTCCTGTCATCTTTTGCGATGAAGCAATGCGTTCAACCGGCGCCAGGGAAGGCACATTTTCCCCTTTTTGACAGGCCAGCGCAAGCCGGGTAGGCCTCATGGCCAGAAAGTACCGGTAGGCGCGGTCGAGATAAGCCGAAGGCTCATAGAGCCGGTTCACGGCTTGCAGATATTCGCCGATTATTTGCGATTCCGGGCGGGTCGGGACATAGTTGAGCTTGCCGGACATAAAAGTGCCGTCATTTGCATCCAGCAGGAGCCTTCCTTCCCGTTTGAGGCGGTCCCACAGGCATGTATTAGGAAGAACGCTCAAGATGTTCAGCGTCACCATGGGAACGCCGAGTTCCTCCACGAACTCGCAGATCCTGTTTCCGGCCCCTTCACTCTCCTGATCGAAACCGATGATGAAACTGGCAATAACGGACAGCCCATTGCGATTCATATTGCTCAATGATTGGGCCAGCGGATGGCGGATATTCTGGTGCTTACGTGTAAGGGCCAGCACGTTCTCGTCGGGAGATTCAACCCCCACTACGATGTGACTGATATTAGCCTCTGTCATAAGATTGATCAGATCGTTATCCTGCCCCAGATTCACCGAGGCCTGGGTCGTGAAGGAGAACGGTTCCCCATGATTCTTCATCCAGGGGATCAACTTATGAAGGACGGCGAGAGCGTGTTTTTTGACGCCGATAAAATTATCGTCGCATATAAACACTTCATCGCGCCATCCCAAGCTATAGAGGGTTTCCAGTTCCTTTAGAACCTGTTCGGGGGTCTTATGACGGGTTTTGCGACCATACAGGTTTACGACGTCACAAAACTCACACTCAAAAGGGCATCCGCGTGAAGTCTGAATTGCAAGTGTCAGGTAGTCGTCGAAGCGAAGGAGATCAAAACGCGGGACCGGGGATTTCGTCAAATCCGGCTTGACAGGTTCTTCGAATACTGCGCTTTTAGCCCCGTTGTGCAATGCAGAAAGAAACAAGGGCAGCGAGTCTTCAGCCTCACCCCGGACAAGGAAATCGACTCCGGCTTCGAGAATTTCCTCCGGAACCGAAGTCGGATACGGTCCGCCGGCCACGGTGGTTTTGCCCCTTTTTCCGGCCTCGCGGATCAGGGCCAACAGGCTCTCCTTCTGCACGAGCATGGCGGAAAACATGATCAGGTCGGCCCACTCCCAGTCCTGTTCGGTTAATTTTCGAGTATTCAAATCGACCAGCCGCAGTTCCCATTCAGCAGGAAGCAACGCTGCAACGGTAATAAGTCCGAGTGGCGGCGCCATTGCCTTGGCGCCGTTAAATTCACATGCCTGTTTGAACGTCCAGAAACAAACGGGAAGTTCAGGGTTCACCAATAAGGCTCTCATTATTGCCCCCATGCCGTGATGAGAAACGGCTTTAGATTAACCATGTATGGCACGAGAACCGTGGATGTCTGTCCGGGAGTGGTTATGCAACACATTGTCGAACAGATTCCCCGGCTTATCAGTGCCCCTTTTGAGTTTCCGGAAGGGCCTGATGTGTACTGGACAAGTGCTTCGGCCCTCCAGCGCAGTATGGCCGGCAGAGTTAACTGGTTTGGCTACTTACCCGATGCGCTGTGATCTAAGGGCTTGCGCAGCAATGTTCCTCATAGAATGATTATCTCAACAACAATGATAATGACGGTCACTTAAGATCTTTTTACTAACAAATCTTATAATGTATGTAAACGAATAACTTATGCTATCAAACATGAATAATTTGTGCGTAATTTAAAGGTCGGAAGGGAGATAAAATAATCATGATCGGTCCTCCCTGGTCCGGCAAGACCATGCTCGCCCAGCGCCTCTCAGTCATCTTTGCCTATACCGATCGAGCAGGCCCATGCAAGACATACCGCAAGAAGGTGGAATTGCCAGGTTCAGGTCCACGTCGAAGACCTCTTTGATGTTGCGTTTCATCTGCTCGCGAACCTCTTGCATTGACGCCTTGCGGGCGATCTGCTGTTCCATGGAGGTCATTTTGACCCCGTGCAGGCCGCACGGGTTGATCCAGCCAAACGGTTCCAACGACACATTCACATTCAGAGCAAAACCATGGAAAGTGATTCCGCGCCGGATAGCGATTCCCAGGCTGCCCAACTTGCGGCCTCCTGCCCAGATTCCATGGTTGAGCCGGTTGCGCGTGGCATGCACCCCCCAGTGGGCCACCGTTCGGATCATGATTTCTTCGAGTCTTTCCACGTAACCGGTGACGGTGAGTTTGGCGGCGCGCAGGTCCAGGATCGGATAGCCGACCAGTTGACCGGGACCATGAAATGTTATATCCCCGCCACGTTCCACATGCACTACCGGGATTCGAGCTTCCTTGAGGAAAAGTTCGGAAACCCTGAGGTTTTGCCGTCCGCCCCTGCGGCCCAGAGTGAAAACCGGCTCATGTTCCATGAGCAGGAGAATATCCTGGACGATGATCCCGCACTCTCTGGCGGTGACAAGACGAAGTTGGAGGTCACGGACCTCTTCGTAATCCAGCACGGTTAAGTCTGCGCAAAGCCAGCTTTTGGTTGTTCGCCTGGAAGCCGAACCGGCGGTATGCGTCTGCACTGGAGACCCCGCTTTCTTTTTTACTTCACCAAGCGCCGGCTCAGTACGTCAACCGGGGGTTTCGTGCAGCGCTGGTTTCATCGAGGCGCCGCACCTTTGGACGCCAGGGCGCGTTATAGAGCCGCTCTGGATCTTCACCCGCCTCTCTCACGACTTCCTTGAAGGCTTCCACGAACAGGTCCAGATCTTCTTTGCACTCTGTCTCCGTGGGTTCGATCATAATGGCCCCATGAACGACCAGCGGGAAATATATGGTTGGTGGATGAAAGCCATAGTCGATCAATCTTTTGACCATATCCAGGGTGGTTATTTTCAAAGGCGCCTGGAGTTTGTCGGAGAAGACGCATTCGTGCATGCAGGGCCTGTCGTAGGCAAGGTGCAGGGTGTCTTTGAGCTTTTCCTTTATGTAATTGGCATTGAGCACGGCCAGTTGACTCACCTTTTTCAGTCCCGGTCCAAGACTCAGGATATAGCTGTAAGCCCTTACGATGATCCCCGAATTGCCGTAGAAAGCATGGAGCTTGCCTATAGATGACGGAAAATCGTAGGAGAGATAATACTCTCCATTATCCTCGAGAATACGGGGCACCGGGAGGAAAGGCTCGAGATGTTTCCTGACGCATATCGGGCCGGCGCCTGGTCCGCCGCCCCCATGGGGTGTTGAGAAGGTCTTGTGGAGGTTCAGATGAAGTACGTCTATTCCTACCTCACCCATGCTTACGATCCCCAGCATGGCGTTCATATTGGCGCCATCGGCATACACCAGTCCACCTTTGGCGTGCACGATTTCTGCAATTTCTTTGATATTGTCTTCGAAAAATCCGAGAGTATTGGGGTTGGTGACCATGATTCCAGCCGTTTCATCATCCATGACCCCCGCAATGGTATCGGCGGAAAGCACCCCTCTCTCATTGGATTTCACATTGACGGGGCTATAGCCGCACAAAGCCGCGCTGGCCGGGTTCGTGCCATGTGCGGTGTCCGGGACAATTATTTTGGAACGGCGTGAACCTTTGCTCTTATGATAAGCATGGAAGACGAGCATGCCCGCGAATTCGCCGTGAGCCCCGGCTGCCGGCTGAAGAGAAACCGCGTCCATACCGGTAATTTCGGCCAGAAGACGTTCGAGTTCAAACATCACTTTCAACGCCCCCTGAGACAATCCGGCGGGGAGCAGGGGATGTGCCCCGGCAAACCCCGGCAGGGCGGCCTGCTTCTCATTGGTCTTTGGATTATACTTCATGGTGCATGAACCCAGGGGATACATGCCCGTATCTACGCCAAAGTTCCACGTGGACAGGCGAGTGTAGTGCCGCACTACTTCGACTTCGCTCAGGTCGGGGAAATTCGGGCCGCTTCCTGTCAGCGTTTCATCCAGTTCAGAGAATTCCACATCCCTGCGGGGCAGGGAAATCGCCGATCTTCCCTTTTTCCCTTTTTCGAAGAGCAGGGGTTCATTGAGCACCAACCCGGTAGAGCCTGCGAATTCTTTCATGATTCAACCTCGTTTCACGAACTAGCCCTTCAATTGGCTCACAAGTGCATCAATATCTTTCTTCGTTTTGGTTTCCGTAACGCACAGCAGGTAATGGTTGGGAATCCGGGGGTAGTAAGGCGCCAAAGGAAGGCCCGCCACCACCTTGCGGTCGATTAAACGCTGATAAACCGCCTCAAAGCCGGGCGGGAATTCAACGACGAATTCATTAAACGTAGCAGCGGCAAAGGGTATTTTGAATCCGGCTTTTCTGAGTTCCCGCTTGAGGTACTCGCTTTTGTCATAATTAAGCCGGGCCAGTTCACGGGTCCCGCTCCCTCCAAGCGAGGCCATGTACATGGCGGCGGTTACGGCACAAAGACCGCTGTTGGTGCAGATATTGGACGTGGCTTTTTCCCGCCTTATGTGCTGTTCCCGAGTGGCGAGCGTCAGGACAAATCCTCGTTTTCCTTCCTTGTCCTCAGTCATGCCTACCAGGCGGCCCGGCATGCTCCGCACGTACCGCTTGAGACAGGCAAGCATTCCCAGCGTGGGTCCGCCGTAACTCTGGGGAATACCGAAGCTTTGACCTTCGCCGCAGGAAATATCGGCCCCCTGGGACCCTGGGCTCTTAAAGAGACCGTAAGCGAGAGGTTCCGTGAAAGAAGTAATGAACAGGGTCTGTGTGTCGCGGGTCAGGTTGCCCACAGCACCCAGATTTTCTATGCAGCCAAAAAAATTGGGCGACTGAATGGCAACGGCCCCCAATCCTTCGGTGCTTTCCAGTTTGCTCAGATCCGTTCTGCCGTCTGCCGAAAAAGGCAGCTCGACGATTTCGAACCCCGCCGGCTCGAGATAGGTGCGTACCACACGCCGATAGAGGGGATGAATAAGGTTCGATACCGCCACCTTTTTCAGCCGGCTCACGCGTGCCGCCATAAGCAGGGCTTCGGCCAATGCTGAAGCCCCATCATAGAGGGAGGCGTTGGCTACATCCATGCCCAAAAGAAAAGCCGCGAAAGTCTGGTATTCAAAAAGCGCCTGCAGGGTCCCCTGACTTATTTCCGGCTGATATGGAGTATAGGATGTGGAGAATTCCGACCGGCCAAGAAGATAGGACACGGTTGCCGGGATGTGATGTTCGTAACTGCCCGCTCCCAGAAATACTTTATATTGGGGAGCCACAGCCATCGATTGCGCCAGGGCCGCCATGATGTCGTTCAATTCCCACTCCGTCACGGGCCCGGGCAGCCCGAGGTCCGTCTTGCGGCGGCAATCTTCGGGAATCGATGAGAAAAGATCGTCCAGACTTGAGGCCCCCGTCACCTGGAGCATCTCGGCGATGTCTTCTTCGGTGTGAGGCAGATATCTCATTCTTTCATCCCCTTAAGCATCTCGAGATAAGCATCGTGGGCCATAAGGCCTTCCATCTCAGAGAGGTTGGAAGGCTTCACGTCTGCTATCCATCCATCCGTGTACGGCGCCGTATTGACTAAACCGGGCGATTCTTCCAGCGCGGTATTTACGCCGGTTATTTCCCCGCTGACGGGCATGTAGACTTCAGCCACCGCTTTTACGGACTCCAGTGTGCCGCATTCCTCGCCTTTCTTTAATATCTTACCCGGTTCCGGCGCCTCCACAAAGACAATGTCCCCGAGCTGATCCTGAGCATAATCGGTAACGCCTATGCGAATTATCTCCCCATCAAGTCTTGCCCATTCATGGTCCCTGGTGTAGCCGATGTCGTGCGGAGTCAGCAGTTCACTGATTTCTTTCATGTCTAAGCCCCTTTGCTCGTAAACGTTCACCGCTTGCGCAGCACCGTAATTCTCCACATCTGTGGAGAGTAGAAATTTTTTTTACGCGAAGGCCGACCGCGGGATGGTCTATCATGCGCATTGGGCTGGCGCGGAAGGCCTTGCTCAAATCATTTCCTGAAGCGGCGGGGCTTGGGAACCGGGACCGCCAGCCAAAATCTCGACGCTCCGCGAGGCGGGCGTACAGGCACGGTTCCGGCACCCCACCGCCCGCCCCTTCGGAAAGCTCAGGGCAAACTCGGGCGGGCGCCTTTGTCAATAGTCGTAGTAATAATCACGAGGCGGCGGGCTTGCCAGCAGGTGTTTGGCGCGCAGGCCCGGCGGGGAAATGATATGAAATGATATGAAATGATACGGTTTTAGGATTTTTTCCGTTTTTGGCAGAGCAAATACGCCGCCGTATTTAATGTCAAAGGCCATTATAATGAATACACAAGTAATCAGTTACATGTCAAAGTGTCAAGAGAGACGGCCATGTTCACTCACCAGGTCAACTTAAAATCTTTGTTCTTCACTTTGGCCCGTACAAGATCGGCGTCCAGTCCAAACAGGTCGCAGATCCACAAAAAACTGCCGACATCTTCGCAAGACGATCCAAACCATGTCGCAGCGCTGCGCTTATTGCGGCGCATCTCAGTACTGTTTGTCCGCCACCGTACCTTGATCCCGCTCATTACGATTTCGGAGCTCCGTCCCTTGAGGTGAAAATCTTCTATCGCCTGCAGTAAAACCGCCCCCCAAAGTTCGAACGCACCACGGTTCCCGTCCAGGGCCTCCATTAATTCGAAATCTTTAACGCAATGCCGGCACTCCATTAAAAACCCCAATTTAGGAATTCGAGAAATGATTAATTTAGGAATTTAGGAATTCAGGAATTGGGTCCTAATCCCGGAATCCCGGAATCCCCGAATCCCTTAATTTTTCAATTCGTTTCGATCCGGCAAAAGACTATCACCCGGGATTTGGCCGTGCAAAACGGCAACGAGAAACGGCAATAGAAGCGGCAACCAGAAGCGGCAATAGAAACGGCAAAATGCAGGCATGCAGAAAAATGACGCGCGGACACGGAGACACGGAGACACGGAGACACGGAGACACGGAGACACGGAGACACGGAGACGCGGGGACACGGAGACGCGGGGACACGGAGACACGGGGACACGGAGACACGGGGACACGGAGACACGGAGACGCGGGGACACGGAGACAAGACCCTCGCGTCTCCCCATCGTCCTGTCGGCTCTTACTTTCCTCTATATTACTAACATGCAAATTCTTGAAATCTTGGCAGACATATGAGGCTAAATCGTTGTGTTCTCCGCGTTCTCTCCATGACCTGTCTATGATCAGCCTCTGCGGTTAACGCGTACTTGGTTTATGCTCATCTGGCTTGCACCGGCGCGATTTTCATGGCTATCGGCGGAAAAGAGGAGTTAAAATTAAAATTCAGCTCAGATACTGAAAGAGGGGACAGATGAGCGAATTGGAAAAATCCGGGCGCAAGGGAAGATGGCGGCGGCCGGAAAAGTATATATGCAGCGCCTGCTCGCAGGAGCGGAGTTTTTGCTGGACCTGTCGGTGCGGTTTCATGATCTGTTCGGATTGCATGGAAGAAAATTTCTGGGGAATGACCTGTAACGGAATTCAGTGGACATGTCCGGACTGCGGGGCCATCCGCAGTTTCGGAAACGACTGAAGACGGAGGACGGAGGACGGAAGACGGAGGACGGAAGACGGAGGACGGAGGACGGAGGATGGGGGACGGAGATAGGAGGACGAAACCTGTTCATTTTTTTTCTCCATCCAGATGAGGGGGATTGAAAAAAAACTGATGAGTGCAAAACGTGTGGTGATAATCGGAGGCGTTGCTCTTGGGCCGAAGGCGGCATGCCGCCTGAAGAGGCTCGAACCTGACGCCGATGTGGTTATAGTCGATCAGGACGAATACATTTCCTACGGGGGCTGCGGGATCCCTTACTTCATTTCGGGAGATATAAGCAGCGTGCGGGAACTGATGAGCACGAGCTTCCACATGGAAAGGACCCCCGAGTTTTTCCAGGACACCAAGGACGTCCGGGTAAGGACCCGCACGCGGGCGATCGAGATCGACCGGGCAACCAAAAGAGTGCGGGTCCTGGATTTGGCGTCGGGGAGCGAGGAAGACCTCCCGTACGACCGCCTGGTGATAGCAACCGGAAGCATACCGAACAAGCCCCCGATTCCGGGCATTGACCTGCCCGGCGTGACTTCGGTTTCAAACCTCCACTCCGCAATCGCCGTGAAAGACAGAATTTCGGGCGGGAAGGTGAACAGGGCCGTAATCGTAGGCGCCGGGGCAATTGGCTGCGAAATGGCGGAGGCGCTCGGCGACCTCTGGGGAATCGAGACTCACCTGGTGGAGATAGAGGACCAGGTGTTGCCGGGAATTCTCGACCCCTCGCTTGCCGGCATCGTCCGTGCCCATTTGGAAGAAAAAGGCGTGCAGCTCCACCTCGGACGCAGGGTGATCGAAATCCGGGCTTGGGAACCAGGACCGCCGGCCGGGATTGACGATCCTGACTCGCCGCTACCTTCGGTGGCGGCAGAGGCGCAGGTTGAAGAGTGTCACGCCGACCCGGCGTCTTCGCACAGGAGGACCGCCGTCTCTGCGGCCGGCGGGCTCTACGAGGTGAAAACGTCCGATGGGAGCATCCAGGCCGACCTGGTAATAACGGCCGCAGGCGTCCGCCCCAACTCGGAGCTTGCCCGGAGCGCCGGGCTTGTTGTGGGGCCCTCGGGGGCGATAGTTGTGAACCGGATGCTTCAGACTTCCGACCCGGAAATTTACGCAGGAGGCGACTGCATAGAAATCCCGCACCTGGTAACCGGAAAGCCGGTCTTCTTTCCCCAGGGTTCCCTTGCAAACCGGCAGGGGCGGATAATCGGGACCAACCTTGCCGGCGGGGCTGCAAAGTTCGAAGGCACGGTGGGCAGTTTTGCGATAAAGATTTTCGATCTGGCCGTCGCTTCTGCGGGCATAACGCCGCAATCGGCACTGAAGAGCGGCTTCCAGGCCGTGCCGGTGCTCGTTGTCCAGGCAGACAGGGCGCACTTCTATCCGACCCATGACCTCATATATTTCCAGCTCACGGTCGACCGAAAGACCAGGCGCGTTCTGGGCGCCCAGGCCGTAGGCGCCAACGGCGATGCAGTCATCGGCCGGGTAAACGCGATTGCCGCCATTCTTCCATTCAAACCTGCGATAGAAGATATTTCGAATCTTGAAATAGCCTACTCTCCCCCTTTTGCGGCGGCCCTCGACGTGGTCAATGCGGCAGGCAACACGGCGGAGAATATCCTGGATGGTTTAAACCGGCCGATACAGCCGGGTGAGTTCGAGAAGTGTTTTCTTCTGGAGGAAAGCGCGGACTGCCTTTGCCTGGATGTGAGGGGACCCGCCAATGCAGCCCCGTTTGTCGAGCGCTATGGAGACCGTTGGCTCAATATTCCCCAGGAGACCCTGAACAAAAGAATAGAGGATGTCCCAAGGGACAAGCGGCTTCTTTTGGTGTGCAATTCGGGGGCTCGATCCTATGAAGCAATGCGCCAACTGGATCGGGCGGGAATCAACAATACGGTAAACGTCCAGGGCGGAGTTGCCATGCTCAAAAAATCCGGGGCGGTGGGACCGCAACCAAAAGACTAAAAGCGATTCACCTGGTCATAGACAGGTCATGGAGAGGTCGCAGAGAACGCAGAGAAAGTCAAAATCTTTTTTGACAGGATTAACAGGATTTACAGGATTGAAAAATCTCGAATTCAGGGAGCCTCTTGCAAAATGCCTGGGAACCAAGCAGACGGATCCATTCATCTGCCCCGAGAATAGGCAACCTTAGCGATAATAGTTATTTTTCAGTTGCCGTTC
>Ga0187864_10001276_pt1 | contig 24832 bp, 22 predicted proteins | sample June2016WEW_11_4_FD_132985 | JGI IMG/M metagenome (GOLD analysis project Ga0187864, IMG submission 132985) | Peatland microbial communities from SPRUCE experiment site at the Marcell Experimental Forest, Minnesota, USA - June2016WEW_11_40 | ecosystem: Environmental > Terrestrial > Soil >...
AAAAATGTTTCAGAACCGGATGGCACTAACTACAGGTCGTGCGGAACCCGCGACTGGCTCAAGGTCGGCGTTCCGTCCTGTGCCATTGCACACGCCAGACCTCCCGTGGAAATCGAGGCTAGGTGGACGGAGCGCTGTCCCGCCCTGCCTATCGTGCCCAATATGGCGCCATGTTCAGCCCCAGTCGTAGCTTACGATTGAAGGGTGGAACATAGGATAGACCGAATTGGTTATTTCTATTTTGTTGCTGGCCACGCCGATCCCCTGGGGGCTCTTCAAGCTGCTCTGGGTAACTACGGAGACGTTAGCCACTCCCTAATCGTCCTCCCAGAAGGGTTCAATAATGGGAGACCCTATAACGGTGCGGACCTCCACGACCGTCCACAGGGGCGCGGGGCGCAGATTGATCATCGAGCGACTCTGCGGAAGCTCACGTGCATCGCGGAAAGTAAAAAGGTGGTTTTTGTGGTCGGTATTTTAGACGGCGTGTACAATTCTGCGTACCTCGCGGAAGGCGGCCAAGCGCGGCTGATGTGCCGCAAGGCGGGAAACGACGGCACTGGTAACTATAACCCGTGCACGGCTGACTGTGACAAAGACAACCCGGTCGATTTTCCGGAGGCAGGCGTGAGTATCATAACGTCGATCTGCATGGATTTTTCGGGTTGGGCGCGGCTCGATAGCCTGACCGAGAAGTGCGGGGCTGGCCGCCGGGTTTTGTGCATACCTGCGTCGATGAGCGCTGAGTATTTTACTGGGGACTCCCATACTTCAGGTCACCTCCTCGGCAAGTACGTCGTGCTCGCAAACTCAACGCAGCCTAATCGGGCGGATTGCGGGAGCTTTATCGGTAGCCGCGAAGGCCGCAAGGTGGCACGATGTGGCCCTGCGGGCGCACAAGGGGGCAACACAATCCAGCTTTGTGGTTGGTCAGAGTTGGACGGATGTTAAGAAGCGACGAGCCTGGGGCTGACCGAGACGGCGTTCCCGGAGCTGTCCGGCCAACATCGCCGCTGATCGTTTCAACGCCGTCGGGGTGTCTTCCGCAGTGGGGGCAGGAGGGAGCCAGGAGGGACAGTAACCCCGCACCGGTTTTTGGCCAGGATGATTTCCGCGCTCCTGGGTTGTTGCGGCGGTAGCCCCCAAATCCATCGCAATACCAGCGACATGGGATAATGGGATTTCAGCTCGACTGAATGCCCAAGCGATACACAAGCCGGGAACTGGTCAAGCTGGCCGAAGAATTTGGATGGAGATTGGTCGGCGTGAGGGGAGATCATCACAACTTCAAGCACCCGGCGAGCCGGTTTATAGTCACCATCGTACATCCTCAAAAAGATGTGCCCGTTGGGCGAGCGGTGGACACGGTGAAGAAAATCAGACTGGAGCTCACGTGATGCGATTTCTGATCGTGCTGGAACAAACCGAGGCAGGATTTGCGGTGCAAGCGCCCGACTTGGCTATCGCCACCTACGGAGAGAACATAGAAGCAGCCAAGCGAGCGGCGCGTGAAGCGATTCAGATCAACCTCGAAGCCTACCGAGAAGCGGGACGACAGGCGCCTGAAGCGCAGAGCGTTTCCAACCATCTCGAGAATCCCGAATTCCGGGATTTGTTATTCGCATACGTCGACGTAGCCGAGCCCCCGGGAAGGATCGCCGCCTAGCCCCATTCCATTCGCCCAACGGCGATTTGGGCCGGACCCTGGTGAAGGTGAATACCCCGTGCTCTCTGGCGTAACGCCCACCCCGGGCGGCGACAGCCGCGTCGTAGCCCTTGAGATATTCGGACAGGATGTCCGTATCCAAGATCGCCTTAGGCGTCATCTCACAGCGCCGGGGTCCGCTGGCTGGGGCGGCCTCGCTCCGCATAGGCATGGGCGACGAGCTCGTCGAGCAGGGCGGCATCTTCCGGGCTTCCGAACAAACCCAGGCCTTGTTCGGCGGCGGTGGAGGCGGCAGGTGCGGCTTCGCCTCTGGCCGGGAGCCCGGCGATCGCGCGATCGATCAGTTCCTCAACCGAGCCGACCTGGCCGGCGCGAATGGCTTCCTCAATAGCCCGCTCCTGGTTGGGTGTGAGATGAATAGTCATGGCAGCCTCCCGCGTTGCAAACCGCTCATCCGATCCCACCCTAGCGTAGGGTGTCGGGTCGGTCAAGTATTGCGCCTACCACCCTACTCGCACCGCAGCGCGTCCATCGGGTCGATTCGGACGGCTCTTCGCGCGGGGATGTAGATTGCCAACGCGGCCGAGGCGGCTAGGGCCAGCGGGATGGCGATGAACGTTGCCGGGTCGCTGGCGCTGACGCCGAAGACTAGCGAAGCTACCAGGCGGGCCATGCCATATGCGGCCGCGAGGCCTAGCAGCAGACCCGTGCCGGCGCTCGCCATGCCGCGCCGGAAGATCATCTTCATTACCGTCGAGCGTTGCGCGCCGAGCGCCATGCGGATGCCGATATCGTGAGTTTCCTGCGCCACCAGGTAGGACATTACGCCGTACACGCCGATCGACGACAGGATCAGCGCGATCACGCCGAAAATGGCCATTTCCACGGCGACGTAGGCGAGACCGAGGGTGCTGTGCTTCACCACTTCATCGAGCGTGTACATCTCGGTCACCGGCTGCTGCTTATCCACCGCGTGAATGGCCGCGCGCACGGCGGAGGCAAAGCGGAGCGGGTCGCCATGGGTACGGACCGCGACATCCATGAAGCGCCGCGTCCCCTGCGTGTACGGCACATAGAGAACGGTGCGCGGCGAACGGGCGTAGGGATTGTACGGAACGTCGTCCACGATGCCCACGATGGTGGTCCATGGGCCTGGGCCGTCCGGACTGTCGATGCGAATTCGTTTGCCTATGGGGGAGCCCTCGCCGGGGAACCAGCGGCGCACGGCGTGAGCGCTCAAGACCGCTACCGGCAGCGTATCGGCGCTATCGGAGGGCGCCAGCAGCCGGCCTTCCCGCAATCCGATATGCAGGGTATGAAACACATTCGGGCTGGCCACCTGGTACATGGCCACCGGATGTTCGCCTGGGCGCGGCTCCTTGCCTTCGATGGCGACGGGCCGCATGACGTCATGGTAGCTGTAGGGCAGGGAAGTGACGGCGACGGAGGATTCCACTCCCGGTATGGCCGCAATGCGCTCCAGCACGCTACGGTAAAACGCGGTCACCTCCGCGCGGCCGGGATACTTGCGTTCGGTGATGACCAGGCGCAGGGTGAGCAGACTGGATGGCTCGAACACGCGCGCATTGCCGGCGATCGAGCTCAAGCCTCGCGTCATGAGGCCGGCGCCAACCAGAAGCACGACGGAGAGCGCCACTTCGGCCGTCACCAGAAAACCGCGCAAGCGGTGCTTGGCGCGGCTCGAAGACGACCCGCGGCCGCCTTCGTTCAGGGTTCGGGTCACATGCGGGCCGGAACACTGAAAGGCCGGCGCCAATCCCGCCAGGATTCCCGCGGCCAGCGCGGCCACCAGGGCAAAGGCCAGGGCGCGGCCATCCAGGCTCAACTGGCTCCATCCCGGAATATGCCTGGCAACATCGGGCGTCATACCCGCCTGAATGGCGGCGATTCCCCAACTGGCCACGGCCAGGCCGGCCAACCCGCCGCCCAGCGCCAGCAGCACGCTTTCGCTCAAGAACTGCGCGATCAAATGCAGCCGCGACGCTCCCAGCGAGGTGCGCACGGCGACTTCCCGCGTCCGCCCCAGCGCGCGGGCAAATTGCAGGTTGGCGACATTCCCGCAGGCGATCGCCAGCACGAACAGAACCGCTCCGAACAGCAGCACGACGTATTGCTGAAAATGCGGACCCAGCAGATATCGATGCGCCGGGAGAACGTGGAACCGGCGGTTGCGATTGGTGCCGGGATATTCCCGCGCGAGGCGCGCGCCGATGGTGTCGAGCTCCGCCTGCGCTTGGGCGATTCCCGTTCCGGGCTGGAGCAGCCCCATCACCGCAAGGTAGGAGCGGTCGCGGGTGTGGCGTTCCGCCCGGCTGAACGAGAGCGGGGTCCACAATTCGGCGCCCATGGGGAATTCGAGTCGCGCGGGCGCGACCCCGATCACCTGATAGTCCTCATCGTCCAGGCGGATCTTTTTGCCCACGATTGCGCGGTCGGCGGCGAAACGGCGGCGCCAGATGGCATCGCTCAGCACGACCACTTTGTCGTAGCCCTCCCGGTCCTCATCCATGACAAAACCCCGGCCGAGCGCCGGGGTCACGCCCAGAAGGGAGAAGAAATTCGGCTGCACAAGGTATTGGCCCACGCGCTCCGGTTCGCCATCGGCGCCCACGATGTTGGCGAGTCCATCGGTCCAGGCCGTGACCTGTTCGAAGCAGGTTTGCTGATGTTCGATGTCGGTGGAATCGGCCGGACTCACCGGCATCCAATCGCCGGGATCGTCCGGTACGCGCTGGGTTACGGCCGCCATGCGGTCCAGGTGCGGCACCGGCAGGGGTTTCCACAGGAAGGCGTCTGAGCTGCTGAAAATGGCCGTGGTGGCGCCAATGCCCAGCGCCAGGGTGAGCACCGCCGCGGTGGTGTAACCGGGCGACTTGCGCAGCGTACGCAAGCCAAAACGGATATCCCGCCAAAGGGTCACGGTCCGTTATGGGCACGCAGCATGCCAGGCTAAGGCGTTGAGGAATCTGGCGCCGCGGCGCACAGACTGTCCGTTTTCGGGACGATCGATCCCGTTCCGCGCCGGGTTATTCGTGCTTCTCCAGTTGCAGCGTAATGGTGCCGATGGTGAAGGGCATGCGGACGCGGATTTGTACCGGCAGGCGCCGCCGGTCGTCGCTCAGCCAGATCTCGACGTGGGCGGGGCGTTTGTAGAGTACGTTGTTAAAAAGGTAAGCCTCGTAGCGGATGGTATGAAACAGGCCCTCTGGGGTCTTGACGTCTTCCCGCGCCTGCCCTTCCACTTTCGCCATCACCGCCTTTTTGCCGTCGCTGACGGCCACCATGCGGCTCTGGCCCGGTTCCAGGTCGAGAGTGCGCAGCAGGTAAAGGCCGCCGGGAACGTCGTGCACGCAGGGCGGAGTGTCGATTTCGCGGGAGAGAATGACGGCGTTCCTCACCCGGTCGCGCTCGGTGTAAGTTGCCTTATGGGCGGCCAGGTCGAACGCGATCCTGGTGTCGCGCTGCCGGTTTCCCTCGTGAGCCGTCAACTGCACACTTTCGGTGCACAGTGCCGGAGTCATGGCGGAGCTGTATTGATCGGCCACATGAAAGAACTTGGAAATCAGCCCGACCGAATCGAGCTGCATGCCGACCTGCCAACCCTCCTGAGAGTATTCGAGGGAGAGCCTGGCCCTGGCCGCGGTAATCAGGCGCCATTCCACGTTGTAGAAGAGGGTTTCCCGCGCCGGCAGCGAGGGCGCCGGTGCTTGAGGCGTCGCAGGGACAACGCAAACCAGTAGCGGCAGACCGAGCCGCGGCAGAAGACGCATGAATTGTCAGTGTCGCACGAAGCGTCAGGGGGGGCGCGGCGTTCCCGCTTTGAGGCTTGCCGAAGGATCTACCAGGAGCCATGCGGCCGCTCCCGCAAGGCAGAGGGTTGTCGCCGTCAGGAAGGAAGCCGGCCATCCGAAATGCGCGGCGATCAGGGGCGTGAGCGAAGCCGTTGCCGCGCCGCCAAGCTGGCAGCCCATGTTCATCACGCCGGAAACCGATCCCGCCGAGCTGCCGCCCACGTCGGCCGACACCGACCAGAATGAGCTCTGCGCCAGGTATAGCGCGCCCGCTCCTCCGGCCAGGATCAGGCTGGCGAGCTGCGCGTTCTTCGCCAGCATGGCCAGCGCGATGAAGACGCCGGAGAGCGCCATGGCGACGGCCGCCCACACCGCGCGGCCCACGCGCTTTCCGCGGTGTGTGGTGAGTTTATCGCTGATCCAGCCCCCGGCCGTGGATCCGGCCGCCATCGCGATAAACGGGAGCATCGCATAGTACGAGCTGGCCTTGAGATTCATTCCGCGCACGGTGCTCAGGTAAATGAAGAACCACGCGAAGTAAATCCAGGCGGCGTAGCCGAAAGCGAAATAGCTGCCGCTGATCGCCAGTACCTCTCGGCTGCCGAAAATGCTCCGCCATGGCAGCGCAGCCGCCGCGATCTTCTGCGGGATACCCGCACGGATGTGCTCCGCTTCCGCCGGCTCTACCCATGGATGGTCCTGCGGCCGGTCGCGGGCGATCCAGTACCAAATCGCGGCGGTCGCGAGTCCAATCAACCCGCTCACCCGGAAGGACCACCGCCATCCCCAGTGAATCAGCACGAAAGTAGCCAGCGGGGGCGCGATAGCCGATCCGGCGCCGACACCGGCGAAAATCCAGCCGTTCGCCAGGCCCCGCTCCGCGGATGGAATCCAGAACGCCACCGCCCGGTTGCAAGCCGGATAAACCACCGCTTCCCCCAATCCCAGCAGGAACCGGATGCCGAACAGCACCGCCAACATACCCGCGACACCCACGGGCACAAACGCGGTAAGAGAAGTGAAAAGCGCCCACCAAAGCGTCCCCAGCGCGACGATCTTGCGCGGCCCGAACCGGTCCGCCAGCCGGCCGCCCGGCGCTTGGAAGAGGGCATATCCCAATACGAACGCACTGAACACCCAGCCGAGTTGTACGTGAGTCAGATGGAAATCGCGTTCGATGGCGCCGCCCGCTATCGATATATTCACGCGGTCTAAAAAAGCCACCGCGCTGATCGCGAACATCCACCCCACCAGCAGCCAGCGGATTCGGTTGCGAAACAAAGTTGCCATATGGATTGCGCCGGCGGCTTCCATGGCCGCCCGGATTGCCAGGTAACATCGTAGCGAAATGCGTGCTCGGCTGGCCGAAGAGAAGAAAAGAATGGGCCACGGATGAACGCGGATGAACACGGATAGAACAAATCGACAAAAACAGAAAATCCAGCTTCTGGGTCTTATGTTTTATCCGTGTTTATCCGTGTTCATCCGTGGCCATACTCCTTCTTCCGCCGCCATGTGCTGTGATGGAAAGAACCCGACATGAATGGCGCCGAGTGTCTGCTTAGAACCCTGCTGGCCAACCAGGTAGATCTGTGTCTGATGAATCCGGGAACGTCCGAGATGCAGTTTGTCGCGGCGCTCGACCGGGTGCCGCGGATGCGCGGCGTGCTCGGCCTTTTCGAGGGCGTCTGCTCGGGCGCGGCGGATGGTTATGCCCGCATGGCGGGAAAGCCGGCGGCTACCCTGCTGCACCTGGGGCCGGGCTTGGCGAACGCGCTGGCGAACCTCCACAACGCGCGCAAGGCGCGCTCTCCGGTGGTCAACATTGTGGGCGAGCATTCCACCCAGCATCTCGCTTACGATGCACCTTTGACGGCCGATACCGCGGCCTTTGCGCGCCCCGTATCGGGCTGGCTGCTGACGGTGGACCGGGCCACGGCCATGGGCGCGTCGGCCGCAGCCGCTGTGTCGGCTGCCTGGGGACCGCCGGGAAGGGTGGCGACGCTGATTGTGCCCGCCGATTTCTCCTGGAGCGAAGCCGGAGAACCTGGCTGCACGGTGCCCAGGCTGGCCCGGCCTTTGCCGTCCAGCCAACAACTCCGCGACGCGGCCCGCGCGTTGCGCTCAGGCCATGCGGTAGGCTTGCTTCTGAGCGGCTCGGCGCTCCAGGCACGCGGCCTGCGCGCGGCTGCGCGGCTGCGGGCCGCCACCGGTGTAAGACTGTTCGCCGACCGGTACGCCGCCAGGACGACCCGCGGCGGCGATATCCCCGCCGTGGAGCGCATTCCCTACTTTCCCGAGCCGGCTCAGGCGCTGCTGGCTGGTTTCGAGCGCCTGATCCTGGTGGAAGCGGTTCCGCCCGTTTCGTTTTTCGGCTACCCCGGTCTGAGGAGTACGCTCGCGCCGGTCGGCTGCGCTTTCGACGTGCTCGCATCCGAAGAGCAGGATGGCGCGGGCGCGCTCGAGTGGCTGGCTGACGAGCTCAGCGCGCCGCCGGCGAAGAGCGCGGTCACGACGTTGCGGCCGGGTCTACCCGCCGGCGAGCCACTCACCCCGGCCGCCGTCGGCAGGACCGTGGCCGCGCTGATGCCCGAGGGAACCATCCTCTCCGATGAGGCGGTCTCCTCGAGCGAACAGATTTGGCCGCACCTGGCCGCCGCCGCAACCCACGACCATCTTCCCGTAACCGGTGGCGCGATCGGCCAGGGATTGCCGGTGGCGTTGGGCGCCGCGCTGGCGTGCCCCGGCCGCAAGGTGGTCGCGCTCGAAGCCGATGGCAGCGCCATGTACACTCCGCAATCCCTGTGGACCATGGCGCGCGAGCGCCTCGACGTCACCACTATCGTGCTGGCGAACCGCCGCTATCGCATCCTCGATATCGAGATGCAGCGAACTGGCGCCGGCGCCGTGGGACCGCGCGCAGGCGAGATGATCGACCTCACGCGCCCGGCGCCGGACTGGATCAAGCTGGCCGAAGGTTTCGGAGTCCAAGCCGTGCGCGCCGCCAACGGGGACGAATTTATCGCCGCATTCGGCGCGGCCATGCGGGAGCCGGGCCCCCGGCTGATCGAGGCCGTGCTCGGGTGACCCCGGTGGGACAGACCATCGTTTTTCGTGGTCTGTCAGGCCCTCGCCGGGCCGCGGCGCTCGACAGACGACAAAAAAAGATCGTCTGTCCCACCCGTGGCTGTCGAGAAGCGTGCGCTACCGGCACAGCCAGCCGCCGTCGACGGCCAGCGTGTAACCAGTCACGTAATCGGAAGCCGCCGATGCCAGGAATACCATCGCTCCCTGCAGATCTTCGGGCAGACCCCAGCGCCCGGCCGGAATGCGGGCAAGTATCTCGGCGCTGCGCTTTTCGTCGGCCCGCAGCGGAGCGGTGTTGTCCGTCGACATATAACCGGGAGCGATGGCATTGACGTTGATGCGGTGCGGCGCGAGCTCATTCGCCATCAATCGCGTCAGGCCCATGACGGCGCTCTTCGATGCCGTGTAGGAGGGCACGCGAATGCCTCCCTGGAAAGAGAGCATCGAGGCGATATTGACGATCTTGCCGCCCCGTCCCTGCGCCGCCATCTGCTTGGCCACGGCTTGGGACAAGAAGAAAACCACGCTCTGGTTGAGCTGGATCACCTCGTCCCAATCCTTTTCGGCGAACTCCAGAAAAGGGGCGCGGCGGATGATACCGGCATTGTTCACCAGAATATCGATGGCGCCGAGCTCGCGCACCACCTGGTCGACCACCGGCTGGATGTTGGCACGGTCCATCAGGTCGGTGTGGATTTGGCAGACGCGCCTGCCGAGGGCGCGCACTTTGGCGGCGGTTTCATCGGTGCTGACAATATCCACCAGCGCCAGATCGGCCCCGGCTTCGGCGAACCCCAGGGCAGCGCCCTGCCCGAGACCTCGGCCGGCGCCTGTGACAACGGCAACTTTTCCGTCGAGCTTGAATTGATCGAGAATCATCGCGGGATGAGTGTAACATCCTTGAGGCGGGCGCGAGTCTGGCGAGAGTGACTCGGAGCAATACTTTTCGCCCCCGCGGACATCCTGGTCCGCAGCCGACCCCCCGGTCGGCTCTTCGCCGGCCTCGGAGATTCGATTCTCGGGAAGAAGTGCGGGACGAGGGCGTCCCGCGCGGACCAGGGGTCCGCCCTACTATGCTTCGATTCCTGGTATCCGAATTGCACAGTCCTCAACAGCTCGTTACGTTTCTAACGCTTTTGAAGGACACACAGTGGGGACTATACCTCAGGGAATGGGGCAAAACACGCTAGTTAGTGCCTTGCGTGCGCATCCATTCACCAGCGGCCTGACGGATAGCCAGCTCGATTCACTCGCCGCTCTCGCCATCCCGGTCCGTTTCGAGGCCGACGAAATCGTCCTCGCGGAGGGCCAACGCTCCTCCAATTTTTACTTGCTAGTCTCCGGCAGCGTGGCGGTGGAATTGTGCGCTCCAAGGTTCGCGGTTTGCGTCCAATCGCTGGGGCGCGGCGATGTGTGCGGCTGGTCGGCCCTGCTGGCGGACCAGGACACCGTCTTCCGCGTGCGTTCCCGTGAAAAAACCGAAGCTCTCCGCCTCCCCGCTCCCGCGCTGCAGGAGGTCTGCCGCCACGATCCCGTCCTGGGCACGGAATTCCTCACTCGCACCCTGCGCGTGGTAGCCGGCCGGGTAAAAGCCACCGAATTGCGTTTCGCCGAAATGTGCGGTTTTCGGGTTTAGACCTGGTTTAGACCGGCGGCCCGGCACAACCGGGGGCCCCCAGCGGCGGCGCCTTGCCAACTGGATGTTAGACTTGAATATTCCATGGGCAAACCCACGCGTCTGGAATGCAGTCTGTGCCGCCAGCAGGTCGAGGCTGGGCAGGTCGCCAACCTTTGTACCGCGTGCGGCGGACCGTTCTTGGTCCGTTACGATATGGGCACAATCCGCCACCGTTGGCCGCGCCGCCAGGTGTCCGAAGGGCCGCCTTCGATGTGGCGGTACGCTCCCGTGCTGCCCGCCGCGCAAGCCTCGATCGTTTCGCTCGGCGAAGGCTGGACGCCGCTGGTTCGCACCCACCGTCTCGGCTCGCATCTGGGCGCCGAATCTTTGTGGGTCAAAGACGAGGGCCTCAATCCCACCGCATCGTTCAAAGCGCGCGGCCTTTCCTGCGCCATGTCGATGTGCGTCGAGCTCGGCATTAAGAAGGTCGCCATTCCCTCCGCCGGCAACGCCGCGAGCGCCTTGGCCGCTTACGCCGCCGCCGCCGGCATCGAATCCTACATATTCATGCCGTGCGACGTTCCGCAAGCGAATTACCTGGAGTGCAAAGCCTACGGCGCCAACGTCACTTTGGTCGACGGCCTGATCAGCGATTGCGGCAAGATGGTGGCCGAGCGCGCGCCGGTGGAAGGCTGGTTCGACGTTAGCACGCTCAAAGAGCCCTATCGCATCGAAGGCAAAAAGACCATGGGCTACGAAGTGGCCGAGCAGATGGGTTGGGAATTGCCTGACGCCATCTTCTACCCGACCGGCGGCGGCGTCGGCATGATCGGCATGTGGAAGGCTTTCGAGGAAATGGAAACCCTGGGATGGATCGGTTCGCGCCGCCCCAAGATGATCGCCGTGCAAGCCGCCGGCTGCGCGCCGGTGGTGCGCGCGTTCGAAGACAACCAGCCGCGCAGCCAGTTCTTCGAAAACGCCCACACCGTCGCCAGCGGATTGCGGGTTCCCAAGCCGTTGGGCGATTTTCTGATCCTCGATGCCGTCCGCGCCTCCCACGGCACGGCCATCGCGGTTAGCGATGAGGAAATGCTCGATGCCGGCGTCCGCCTCGCCTCCGATGAAGGCATCTACGCCGCTCCGGAAGGCGCCGCCTGCGTGGCCGCCCTTGAAAAACTGCTCGCCTCGGGATTCCTCAACCCGTCCGACCGCATCGTCATTTACAACACCGGCTCGGGATTGAAGTATCCCGAAGCCTATTCCACGCGCTTTCCCAGAACCGCCGCCAGCGAGCAGGAAAAGCTCGGCGGGCTGATCACCCCGCGATGAAGAGCGTGGCGCTGGCGGCACTCGATGCCGCGGCGCGCCGCGGCGTCCAGTATGCCGACGTGCGCGTGGAAGACGCCCGCCAGCGCGACGTGAGTACCAAGAACGGCAAGGCCGGCCACGTCGGCAGCTCCGAATCGCAAGGGGTGGGAATTCGCGTGCTCGCCGGCGGGTGCTGGGGTTTTGCCGCCACCGACGACCTGACGCCGGCCGGGCTCGAAGCCGCCGCCGCGCTCGCCGTGGAAATTGCCCGCTCCGCGACGCTGGCGAAAAAGCGCGATGTGGTTCTAGCGCCCGAACAAAAATACGAAGCCACCTGGGTATCGCCGGCCGCCATCGACCCGTTCTCGGTTTCCGTCGACCGGAGTCTCGCAACCCTGCTCGCCATCGACGCCGAGTTGCGCCGCAACCCCGGCATCAACCTGGCCGAAGCTTCCATGCATTGCGAACGCCGGCGCCAGGTGTTCGCCTCCACCATCGGCAGCGTCATCGATCAGACCCGCACCTGGACCGGCGCCGGTTTTTCCGCCCTCGCCTATCGCGATGCCGAAATCCAAAAGCGCTCCTATCCCAATTCCTTCGGGGGCCAATACCAGCTCAAAGGCTATGAGCTCGTCGACGAGCTGCGGTTGCTCGAAAATGCGCCGCGCGTGGCTGAGGAAGCCGTCGCGCTGCATTCCGCCGATCAGTGCCCGGAGGGCGAGTTCGATTTGATCGTGGATAGCTCGCAGCTCGGCCTGCAGATTCACGAATCCATCGGCCACCCCATCGAGCTCGATCGCGTATTGGGCAGCGAGGCCAACTACGCCGGCATGAGCTTTCTGACGCTCGACCAGCTCGGGCATCTACGGTACGGCTCGGACATCGTCAACGTGGTCTGCGATGCGCGGCTCGCCCACGGGCCGGGCCTGGGAACTTTCGCTTTCGACGACGAAGGCGTGCCGGCGCAATCGGCGGATATCATCCGCGACGGGCGCTTCGTGGGCTACATGACCTCGCGCGAGACCGCGGCCGAAATCGGGCAGGCGCGCTCCAGCGGCTGCATGCGCGCCGACGGCTGGAACCGGCTGCCGCTGATCCGCATGACCAACGTCAGCCTGGAGCCCGGCCGCCAGACGCTCGAAGAAGTTTTCGACTCCGACCGCGCGATTTACATGGAAACCAATCGCAGTTGGTCGATCGACGACAAGCGCTATAACTTCCAGTTCGGCTGCGAAATCGGGTGGGAAATCGTGGGCGGCAAGCGCGTGCGCATGCTCAAGAACCCGAGCTACAGCGGCATCTCGACAGAGTTCTGGAATGCGTGCGCCGCCATCGCCGGGCGCGAACATTGGACGTTGTGGGGCGTTCCGAACTGCGGCAAAGGCCAGCCCGAACAGGTGATGGGCACCGGCCACGGCGCCAGCCCAGCCAGATTCCGCAAGATCAAAATCGGAAGCGCCTACCAGTAGCTCAGGCGGTTGAGCCCGAGGGCGCAACCGGTGAATTCGCTTCCAGCTCTTCGATGGCCTTGCGGCAATCGCCCGGGACGGCAACGGCCTGGCCGCGGGCGTAATCGAGAACCACGATGGTGGAATCCGCCTCGGCGGCGACGGCGTCGAGCGCCTGGCTGACGATGCGATGCTGCATCTGAAAGCTGCGGTTGCCGACGCGCGTGACGCGGGCGCCGACCGTGATTGTATCGGGGTAGTTCAGAGGGCGCTTGTAATCGCAGGAGATGGAGGCGAGGATCGGGCCGACGCCCGCGGGCGGCAGCGGTACCCAGAGGCCGATCCGGGTCAGGTATTCGACGCGCGCGGTCTCACACCAGCGCAGGTACACCAGGTTATTGACGTGGCCGAACGCGTCCTGATCGCCCCATAGCACGGGGAGGGTCAGCGTGACCGGATAAGCGGCGAGAGACTCAAGCGAGCGGTTCATGGGCGAAGAAAAGACGATCAAATGGCTTCGTTTGGGGAAAATACTTCTTTGCGTGCAAGTGCACTTTTTTCAGGCGGTTACTGACGCCTGTTCTTTAGTATAAGGCAAGAATGGGACCGGGGGATGAACAGTGTGAGAGGCTGGCGGTGGCCGATCTCCGGCCCGGAGGGCGCAAGACAATAGCCCACGCCGCGAGGCGTGGGAATGGGGCGTGCGTGACCGAACCCGGAGGCGGAAGATCCCGCCGCCGCGGTCTTTCGCCCCGTACCGGGGCTTCGTGAATCTCGCGGTTTCCGCACGGCTTACGCCGTGGGCTATTATCTTCCGCTCTTACGAGCTTGTTCTTGCGCGAACAGACGCTGACTGGTACGGTTCCGGTACTTTATGCGTGTTGGTCGAGACCGTTATGGGCGAGACTATTGACTGGAGGCGGTAACTGCAGGGTAAGCCGCCTCTGGCGCCGGTTGTCGGGACCGGGCGCCTGCCTCAGCGATACCAGCCAGCCTCAGACGCAGAGGCGCACCCTCAGCGCCTCTGCCGTCAACCTCGAGAGTCTGGCTGGATTCCAGCCGCCGAGGATGCTCGTACCATTCGTTAATATCACTGAAGTAACCAAACACAGTCTAGCCCCATCTGAATATCACTACTAGGCTGACAATGTGGACCTTGCGTAGTACGCGGGCCACCCGAAGACATCCCAGTGACGAACATGAGTCACTGCAACGAGTTTGCGCGACAGAAAGGCGCGAGGAAGAGGACGAGCCGTGAACAGCATCGCGTGGAACGATGCTATTTTGGATTCTGAGGTTGAGAGGTGAATTTCAGCATGCTGCCGGCGGCTTCCCCTCGCCGCGCATTCATCGCCAGTATTCTGCTGCATTGCTTGGCGGTGGTGTTGATGGGCTCCGTCTGGGCGTCCTCTCCCGAGGTTCGGCAGTTGGTGGAGCATGCTACTTTAGTGGCGCCATTGACGGAGCCTTCCGATCGGCCCGTGGCGCCGAAGCCTGTGCGCCTAATCAGACAGCCCACGTTCGTCTTACCGAACAATCCGCTGCCGGCGCCGGTGGCGATATTGCCGGACCCTCCAATGGCTGCCGTTCCCAAACCGGCCGCGGTTGCCGTGAACACGCCGGCTTTGCTGGCGCCCGCACCGGCCGCGCCGGCCAAGCCGACGGCACGGGCAGAAGTTTTCGCAGGTTTTTCAGCTCCGCCGGTGGCGAATCCGAAGCCGGCCCTTCCGGTGGAGATGGGCGCATTTCAGGTGGCGATGGCAGGCGAGAAGGCGGTCGCCAAGATGGTAACCAGGACCGGGGTATTCGACAGCGGCCAGAGGTATACCGGTGGGACGGGCGCACCGGCCGTGACGGTGGCGTCGGCGGGATTCGGCGACGCGCAACTCATGGAAGCGGTGGGACGCCCCCGGCCAGCGGTAGGGAGCCGTGGCGAAGCCGGATTCGGCGCGGTTGTCGCAGCCAAAACGCCGGTCCAGGCAGAACCGCCCGTGCGAGCGGGCGCCTTCGACAGCCGTATTGCGGCGCCGGCGGCGCTGCCCAAACCGAGGATGGAGCAGTCGTGGCCCCGGGAGGTGGAGATTCTCTTCAAGCCCCGGCCTGCTTATACGGAAGAGGCGCGCAAATTGAAGATTGAGGGCGAAGTGGTGGTGGAAGTGCTCTTCGCCGCGTCGGGCGAGGTGAAAGTCCTGCGCGTCATGCAGGGTCTCGGCCACGGACTGGACGAAGCCGCTGCCCAAGCGGCGGCGAATATCAGGTTCAAACCGGCGGAGCGGGGTGGAATACCGGTGGATTCGACCGCTCTTGCCCATATTAGATTCCAGCTTGCGTACTAAGGAATAGGTGGAAAGAACAATGGGATTTCGTCTTTACGCCGCAGCGATCTGGGTGGGGTTGCTTGTTGGCGGGCCGGTGGCCGGCCAGGAACAGGACCCGGCGAAACGAATTATCGCCAGCATTGTCGCGGGCGAAAAGCAATTTCTGGCGAAGCTGGAGGCTTTCCACCCCGTCCTGGAGACGTATATCCAGGAGTACGACGGCGTTTCCGGCGCAGGCAGTTCGCCCATTCGGGACCACTATCTGATGGGCCGGCTCAACCTCAGCACCGGAGTGGACGTCGATATCATTACCATGAGCACCCGGTTCCAGAAGCCCCCGCTCAAAAGGAAATTAGTGCCGCTCCTGCTCCTCCAGCCTCCCGAGCCTGCCGGCGATCGCCCACGCGATTACGAGAAGTCACAGGGCTCACATCCTAAGAACGCACTTTCTTTGATGCCCTCCGGCTGGGCGTGGATGGTGATCCCGGATCGCAATCTCTTCGACACCGAGACATACAACTTTGCCTATTCTCGAAGGGAGTTTTTGGGCGAAGTGCGCTGTCTGGTGTTCGAAGTTTCTCCTCGCGAGAAGAAGAGCGAGGGCCGTTTCCTGGGGACGATCTGGGTGGACGACGAGGATTTTCGGATCGTGCGGTTCAACGGGATTTATACCGGAAGTAGATCGTCGAGGAGGTTTTTTCATTTCGACAGTTGGCGGTTCAACGCGGCGCCCCATTTGTGGGTGCCCTCCTTCATCTACGTGGAAGAAATGGATGAGAACGGGACGCGAAGTCCCAGACCCCGGATCAAGGCGCAGACGCGGCTTTGGGGTTACCAGGGCGTGCGCAGCGGCAAACTGGACGAGCTCTCGGACCTCCAGATCGAGTCGCAGGCGCCGGTGTTGGACAAATCCGGATCGGGGGACTTAACCCCCGCCGAAGGCCAGGAAATGTGGGAGAGGCAAGCCGAGCAGAACGTGATTCGGCGGTTGGAAAAGAGCAGTCTGCTGGCTCCCACCGGCGACGTCGACGGGGTGTTGAATACGGTCGTCAACAACCTCATCGCCACCAACAATCTCGACCTGGACGTGCACTGCCGGGTACTGCTCACGACGCCGTTTGAGACATTTTCGATCGGGCACACCATCGTGATCAGCCGCGGGCTGCTGGACGTTCTTCCGGATGAAGCCAGTCTGGCAACGGTGCTGGCGGAAGAGTTGGCTCACATCGCGCTGGGCCACCGGACAGCCACCAAGTACGCTTTCGGCGACCAGATCATGTTCAACGACGGCGCCCTGATTCAGCGGATTCGTTTGGCCCTTTCGCCGCAAGAAATGGAAGCAGCCGCCGCCAAAGCCATACAGATTCTGGCCAATTCTCCCTACCGGGACAAGTTGGGCAATGCCGGTCTCTTTCTCAAAGCATTGCAGGGCCGGGTGGCATCCTTGCCGAACCTGGTGCTGGCTAATCTGGGCAACCAGTTCGCCAGTGAGACCAATATCCGGCAACTGGAGGAAATGGCCAAAAAGGCTCCAGCAGGGGAGCAGAACAAAACCGAACAGCTTGCGGCGCTTCCGCTGGGATCGCGCGTCAAGCTGGATGTGTGGACCAACCAGATTTCGCTGCTCAAAGCCGCGGCGCCGACGGTTCTAGCGTCGCGGGACACCATGCCGTTCGAGGTCACCCCGGCGGCGATCCATTTGACGAGAATCGTGATGAAAGGGGAGGGACCCGCGGGCTCGGGCGAGACTCCGGGGAGCGTAAAGTAACCGCTGTCGCGGAGCGTAACTTACGGCGTGCTGGCGGAAGGGCTGCTGCCGAAGGTGCCGGCCGCGGCCAGACCGATCAGCGTTCCGCCGACGGCCACGCCGCCGATAATGCCTATCGTGGCACCGGTGGAAAGCCCCCCGCCTCCGCCCGCGTTATGCGCACCTCCGCCCCCGCCACCGACGCGGTGGATGGAGCTGACTTGCACTACTTCTGAAGCCCCCGCCGGGGCCGGCGCGCCGGAAACGATGGAGCCAGTGATCGAGACATTCTTACCCACGTCCTTGGCGAAATCCGCCCCCACCAGCTCGACGGTGACACCGGTGGTGGCGTCGGTCAGGAAGTAACTCCCATTCTTGAACACTACCACGCCGGTCATCGTGACCGACGTCGAAGCGCCTGCCTGCGCATCGAACGCGAGACCCAGGCCCGGATGCAAGCTGGCAACCAGCACACCGGCGGAGTTGCGCACTTCGCCCGCGCCGAGAAGCGCGCCGACCGCCACGTGCGACGGGCCGGTGACTTCCACCTGGAGGACGGAATTCTTGGCGGACGGGGAGATGCGCAGGGTTTCGGCTTCGATTACCTCGCTACCCGCTTCCTTCACTACTCCGGTCCCCTTCTCGAGCACGAGCCGATCGTGAAAGACCTTGGCGCGAGACTGCGGCGCCAATGTCACCTGCCCGCCCGAAAGCTGGAGCACCGAGCGGCTGGCCGCAGTTTCCACCACGTTGCCATCGAAGAGAGTGCTGGAGCCGCGAATCGTGGACCCGTTCACTCGGAATTCTCCGGTCGACCGGATGAACCCGATCGAAGACGTGGCTGCGAGCGCAACTGACAGAGAGCCAGCGGCAATGAGGGAAAGCAGAGATTTCAGCATTTCTGGTCCGAGAAACACCTTTCCTTCAATAGTATACCCGTGACTGAGCCGAATTAAAACGGAAAAAACTATTTGAATTCGTCTTACAAATGTATCCGGCGCAGTTCTGGGTTGTGTGTGTTCTCTGCCACCATCCCTCACAGTTCTCGAGTATCCGCTATCGGTTCATTGCCGACATCCGGTTCGGTTGCCGGGAGCTACGTAAACCGTTACAGACTGGCGAACTGGCTCACCCGTGCCCTTCGCCTCGAAATCGTAGGTTGTGGTTTGTGAAGGCCGGTCCTCATAATAGGGCCGCTCCCACGGGCGGCCGTTGATGTAGATTTTGGGCCCGCCGAGCGCAGGCCAAGAAAACACAACCAACTGACACTGCGGGACCGGCTTGTCGGCGCTGCTGTCGGGGAAGGCCGTAAAGAACTTCACGGCGGCCGGTAGGTTTTGGGGCGCCGCGTTGGCGACAACGGGCTTGTTGGGCGCCGGCTCGTCAACCGGCGTCTTGAACTGGTTCGTCGCTGCGCCGCCTGGCGTACCCACCGCAGTTCTACGCTCGGCCGGTTGATGTGGAGGGACGCCGGGCGTGCCTTTCGCGCCAACGGGCCCCTGATCGATCTGGGCAGGCGTTTGGCTGGTTATAGGAGCGGAAACCGCGGGGACGGCCCCGGGCGCGGTGGCCTGTACGGCGCCTTCCCTCGACTCCGATCTGCCGCCGGGGCGGGGCTTCGCCTGGTTCAGCTTGACGAGCCAAAACCCAATCGCCGCCAAACACAGAACGGACACTGCCAGAATGGCAGCCAACCTCCCGCCGCGCTTCCGAACCGGCGGCGGCCGGAGCATGACTGGAGCGGGAGCGTCACCCGGAAGGAGCGCGCCGCAATACTTGCAGAATCGTTGCTCGCCGCCGATCTTCCCGCACTCCGGGCACGCTTGACTCATCTTGCTCACTCGATATCGGCGACTTTGCCGTCGATGAAAGTGATCTTCAGATCTTTGTACAGATAGATCAGCTTCGAGCCCAAATCCATGACCCTCTGCGGTGGGCCGAGCTTGAGCTTTAGGAGAATCGGGCAGGCCAGAGACCCGACAATCCCCGGCCTTTGAATCACCAGCACGGTGCCCGCCGGGTACTGTGTACTTAGCGTCTGTTCCAGCGAAGCGCTTGCGGGGGGCTGTTGTGCCGTGGCTACCGCCCACGGCACAACCACCGGTGAAACGGCGCTAACCAGGGCTGCGAGCCGTATGGTGTGGCGCATCGGAAATCTCCTCGCTATTCAATCCCACTCTCGCGCCGTGACACAGCCACCGAACCCGCGGGGCCGGGCCGCAGCATAGCGCCGGGCGGCGCGGCGGCCTGCCTGATTTCGGTTTCCGTCTGGTCGGCCTCCTGGTTCAACTGCGCCAGGGCAGTCTGGGCATCGGGCGCCGGTTGGGCTTGACCTTCGGCCACCTGGGTCGGACTGGCCGCCGGGCCGGAGGGGATGCTGCCCTTACCTTGCTGGCTGGCAAGCGTGTCCATCCCGGCTGCAATCTGTTGCCGGAACTGATTCTGCATGTCCTGGAGCGTTGCCACTTCAACCGCGGCGATGGAATTTGCCTTGCAGTCTCCCGGTTTACTGTTTAGAACGGTCACGCCGACCGTGCCATCGCTTTCGAGATCGCCCGTGCGATAGATGACGTCTCCTCCCGTGAGAGTGCAACTCTGCCCATTCACGGTCACATCGAGACTTGCCGCCACCACGAAGGTTCGCTGGTTGGGATTGAGAGCCGGCGGCGCCGCTTCGGCGGCGGTGGGCTCTGGGGACGGGGACGGAGGCGGAGCGGGTTGGGCGGCCGCAGCCTGTTCGGCTTGAATTTGCTGCCGGACTTCGTCGGCAATCATCCCTTTCATCGCCTGCATCTGATCGGGCGACATCCCAGCGTCGGGAGGCGGTGGTGCGTCGGAGGCTGACGCCTGCTGGCTCTGATAAGCCATTTGCAGATTTTGAGCCATCAAGTAATCTGTCAGCCAAAATGCCGGGTCTTGATAGTAGGGATACGGAGCGAAGTAACCGCCGTAGAACCACGCCGGCGACGGTCCCCAGCCCCACCCGTAAGCTACCCGGACGCCCCATGGCCGATAGGCCCATCCATAGAAAGCCGGCGCGTAATGGACCCGCGGAACATAGCCGTAATACGCGAAGCCGCGATACCGATAGTTGCGATAGACGAAGACGGTGGTCCTGCCGCCGACCACGTAGGTGCGCGAAACGTAGCCCGGACGGATGGGACGCTCGACAAAGCCCATTCGCCCGTGCGCTACCACCCGCGAGCCGTCGGGGCGGACTAGCTCCGCGCGACGATCTCCTCGCGCCCCGCGGTTCAGAACCACTCGGCTGCCGTCCGCGCGGGTGCGCTCGATGTGCCCGGCGCGCCCGTCGGGCCTGAAGTTGCTTGCCTTCAATCCAGGTTTCTCGACGCTTTGGACCCGATGGTCCGCACCCGTGTTGACGGTTGTGTTCGTTCTGCCGTCGTGATGGGAAAGGCCACCGCCTGGCAGGGGCCTGCTCGTCTCGCCTGGCTTCGCCTCGCGCACTGGGCCGCCGCCACCGGGCCGGCCTCCCGCGGCCGGCTGCTGGCCACCGCCGCGGGGCCTTTCGCCTCCTGGCGCTAACGGTGCGTTCCCCGGTCTCGCTCCTCCTGGCGTCTGCGGGACGTTGCTGGGTCTTACTCCTCCCGGCGTCTGCGGGACGTTGCCGCCGGGCCTCGCCCCGCCTGATGTCTGCGCGCCGCCACCTCTGGCTCCAGGTACGGTTGCGGGCCTCTGCGCCTCCCGGGCTGCCGGCGTCGCGGGTCTTTGTGCCTGTTGCCCAGGCCGCGCCTGCGCCGGTTGCGCTGGACGGGCGGCCTGAGCCGGCGCGGGTTTCGCCGGAGCGCTGGCTGCCGGCTTGGACGTCTTTTGGCCCGCGGCATACCGCGGAGTCAGTAATAGTGCCGCACTCAAAAGTATGCAGGCGGTTCCAACGATTCTACCCGTCTTAAGCGAACTCATCACGTCCTCCTCATCCAAACACCTCAGGTCTCTATCGCGATCCGGCGACCTTGAAGCCCAGGTCGAAATCGAGTTTCGTTTGGCGCGGGCCGAATCGTTCTTGGCGCTACCGGCAGCACTGGTATCGGCGGGCTCACGAGATCTCCTTTGCACGCGGGAGAATCACCGTCTGGCTGACAGTCAGCGATGAAAGATGAGACCGAAAGATGGAGCGAAGTGGGTTAAGCAACCCGGTCCCGTCGCGAATATGGTTCGGACGTATTATCACCGAAACCTGAACAGGCTGGCAAGACTTTTTCAGGCGGCAAATGCTTAAGAGATCTGGTACTTCTAGATCTTTATACCCAATAATCTTGCCAGGATATCAACGATGCCAGCGTGCGAGTTTAGACCGGCGGGCGGGAGTTGGCTGTGAAGTTTAATCGTGCGGCATCCCACTCCGCGGCTGCCGGTCTATCTTCTCGCGCCCACGCGTCCAAGCGCGTTGCGGAATGCGCCCGCGGTTTGAAACCGCTCGTCCGGGTTCCGGGCAACCGCCATCAATATGGCGTCGTTCAGCATTGGCGGCAACGCCGGGTTGAGCGAAATCGGCGGAGCGGGGGTGTTTTGCATGTGAGCCGCCATGATTGCGAACTGGCTGTCGCCGTCGAAGGGACGTGTGCCGGTCACCATCTCGTACAGCGACACGCCGGCGGAATAAATGTCCGCCCGGAAGTCCAGGCTGGCCGATCCGCCGATCTGCTCGGGCGACATGTAATACAGCGATCCCAGCGTCGTTCCCGTCATGGTAAGCCGGCAGTCGGAAACGCCTTTGGCGATACCGAAATCCATCAGCTTCACCACGCCGGAAGCCGTCAGCATCATGTTCGCGGGCTTCACGTCGCGGTGGATCACGCCACGCCCGTGGGCGTATTCCAACGCCGAAAGCACCTGCATCATGCGATCGACGGCTTGAGCCGGCGGCAGCGGGCTTCGCTTGAGTTGATGCTCAAGCGTAACGCCATCGACAAACTCCAAAACCATCAGCAGTTGATTACCCGCTCGAACGGCGGTATGCAGGCCGGCAATATTGGGGTGTTCCAGGCTCGCCAGCAATCGAATCTCGCGCAGGAAGCGGTCGGCCAGCTCGGGCGCCTGAGCAAGGTCCGGAAGCAATATCTTTAGCGCTTCGATCCGATGCGATATGACGTTGCGGACCTTGTATACCTGTCCCATTCCGCCGGCGCCAAGGACGCCGACCACCTCGTAATCGCCGACTGTTGAGCCAATTTGAAGCTGCATGTATATCTGCCCGGACAGTAAATGAAGATATTCAAGTCCGAGAGCGGAGTCAATCGCGGTCGAGGCTTCTACCGCTGGTCGTGGCGATCGGGTTCGACGGTGCCCAGGCCGGCGTATTCTTCTTTCACCTTCACGACCTTGTCGCCCACGAATGTGACGAAGCTGATCTTGCCGGGCGCAATGCCGTACACCCAGTCTTCGAACTCGGTGCCGTCCTTGGTTTCGCGCCACTTATGCTCGGGTTTTCCCATCGCCATCAGCACCTGGTCGCGGGTCATGCCCTCGCGGGCGCGGCGCTCCTTGATGGCCTTCTGCACCACCGGGGGGAGGCTGTCCGAGTAGAGCTCGGTGGCGCTGTGCCGGTCGAAATCCAGCACCGGCGCCAGCATCTTCTTAATCTCGGCGGCCTTGATCGGTTCGAGAGGCTTATGGAACAGAATCGCGATGGTGGTCCCGCCGGGCGCGTTCGAATCGCTGCCCTGGTCGAGGGGAACGGTATTGCCCATGGTCCCGACCACCTGCGTGCCGCTGTACCAATGCCGGCCGCCGTTGAACCCGCCGTTTAATTGCAGCACCACACGATCGGCCTCGATATCCACTTTGGTGATCTGAATCACGTCGCCCAGGCGCGCGGCCGGGCCGTTCTGCTGTGCCACCTGCGCCCACGCCAGCTTGTCCCAGGCGCCCGCGGCGTCGAACTCCAGCGGCTTTTTCGAGCGCGGCACCAGCACCTTCGCCTTGGCGTATTCCGCCATCAGCCCGCGCATCAACTCCACGCGGTCCTGGAACGTCAGCTTTTCCGCCGCGTTACAAAACGACGGCGTCGAGCTCAGGAGTGCAACGATGGCGACGACTCGCATACGGCAGGCTCCGCTGGCGGGTCGAGTATCGGCGACGCTTGCCGGCGAACCGGCGCCCGAACCAGGCACATGAACAGCGCCACCAGTACGCCGCTGGTGAGCAGGCTGGCTTCCGGGCCATATGGGCCTCCGCTCCACAGCGGACCGGCAGACCACGATAACTCGTAACCCGTCATGTTTATTGTAAGCCCGCTGAGGCTTCCGCCCAACAGCGGTAATGAGAGGTTCCACCCGAAATGCAAACCGAACGGCAGCCACAGGTCGCGGCTGCGCAGACAGGCATAGCCGAATAGAATCCCGAAACCGGCCGTATTCGCCACGCTTAGCCAGGTGGCATGAGGATTGTGCGCGTGCAACAATCCGAACAGCACGCCCGCCGGCAAAACGGTGGCCCATCCGCCGGCCCGTGCCACGACCGTCTGAAACCCGTAGCCGCGAAAGAACAATTCCTCGCCCGCCGCGCCGCAGGCCAATAAAATTGCCATCACCAGCGCGCCCGGCCAGGATTTCCCGGCAACCGGTACCAGCCGGGCCGCTCCCAAGACCAGCGCCGGAGCAGTCACCAAAAAAGCCGCCGCGGCGCCTCCCGCCAGGCCCAGCGCCAGGTTGTCCGCCGAAGCCCGCGACCACCGTATCCCGGCGTCGCCGAGGTGCCGATTCTCGAAGATGCGCAGCGCCAGCCAGTTGGTAAAAACGGCAGCCAGCAGCGCCGTGGCGGTGATCCCCACCAAAAACCCGCCCAGCCAGGCCAGCAACGGACCGAACAGGTTGATGCCGATCACATAGAGCACCACGTAGACGATGGCATGAACGGCGACCCGCACGGGATCGTTGTGGCCGGCCATGCTCACCAGTATGCCAGCAACGCCTCAGCCATGCTCATAAGGCGATAATGTGAACGTGAACGTGAAAGTCCTGGTCATCGACATCGGCGGCAACCATGTGAAACTGCTCGCAACCGGCAGAAAAGTCTCCGTCAAGCTTCCTTCCGGACCGGACCTGACGCCCGCCAAGATGGCAAAAGAGGTCATCGAGGCCACGGCCGCATGGAAATACGACGCCGTCTCCAGCGGCTTTCCGGGGCCGGTGGTGCATGACAAGCCGGTGGCCGAGCCGCACAATCTAGGCGGCGGCTGGGTCGGGTACCACTATCGAAAGGCGTTCGGCCGCCCGGTGCGGATCGTGAACGACGCCGCCATGCAAGCTCTGGGCAGCTATCGGGGCGGCCGCATGCTCTTTCTCGGTCTCGGCACCGGCCTTGGCTCCGCCATGATTGTGGATGGCATCGTGCAACCCATGGAACTGGCGCATCTGCTCTACAAAAAGGGCCGCACCTACGAAGACTACGTCGGAATTCGCGGGTTGGAACGCGATGGCAAGAAGAAGTGGACGCGCCACGTATTCGACGTCGTCGAGCGCCTCAAAGCCGCGGTTGAGCCGGATGAGATCGTGATCGGGGGCGGTAATGCGAAATTGCTGCGCAAGCTTCCTCCCGGCGCCAGATTGGGCGAGAACAGTAACGCTTTCCGCGGCGGGTTTCGCCTCTGGCAGGAGCCGAAAGCAAGCGGCCCCAAAAAGCGCGTCCGCGCCGCGGGGTAGGTGTCACCTTCAGAATTACTGGGTCCGTCAACATTGAGTATTAGTATTACAACGTTAGGTATTGACATCCGTTTCGAGGCATGGTAGTCTCTGGCATGACCGAGATCCAAATCAGAAAGTGCCATGAACGTTTGGAACGCTTCCTAGTGGATTTGTTGGAACCG
>Ga0187864_10001281_pt1 | contig 24802 bp, 24 predicted proteins | sample June2016WEW_11_4_FD_132985 | JGI IMG/M metagenome (GOLD analysis project Ga0187864, IMG submission 132985) | Peatland microbial communities from SPRUCE experiment site at the Marcell Experimental Forest, Minnesota, USA - June2016WEW_11_40 | ecosystem: Environmental > Terrestrial > Soil >...
AACCGGAACAACCGGCAGTCCAAAATCCAATGGCAGTTCTCGAATGCCGATGCACGTATAAAGCTGAAAAGACTTTATCCGAAACTCTAAATGTTACATGGTACTAGTTTCATGTGATTCATTTCTGGCTGTCCTTTCCCGAATTCAACGGCGCGCAGTTGCGTGCCCCGTTAGTTCCTAAACGATCCCCCATGAAACCACTCAAGTGAACAGGTCAACTTCCGATGAAGTTGTTCAGAGGTGTTATCGGAGGGAGGCGGCGCACACTGGAGTTACAATTCAGTTACAGGCTGACCAGCCGGCCTGGTGCGGCCCCTTTTATTGACGTTGCCTGATTTTTTGACAGGCTCAAAGGCGCAACGCTCGCTTCGCTCGCTCGTGCCGCTTGCCAGGCACACCGCCGCGAGCAAAAAACAGCGGGCGAAATTGGGCAAATTGTAGTACTGTCCAGTTAGTGAAACCCGTCATTTACAATAATTTTCAGACAGAGGGCGAGCGGCATGTTGGTGGTTGATGAGAAGGAAAGGGAGACCATCCGAAAAGGCACTTATAACATACCACTTAATTTTAGAAAAGTGTTCAGCCAGTTTTATTGGTATATAAAACCCTACTTGCTATTTTGCTGTCAACAACACATATACAGATATTTTTGCCATCCGTACAATTGGGCCTTTACAAGTGAAAGGACAATAGAAATACCAATTGTATTGAAAATGCTAAAAGATGTAAGACATGAAAATATTCTAGAAGTAGGTAATGTTTTGTCTAATTATTTTAATATGAAACATGATATTGTTGATAAATATGAAATGATAGACGATGTAATACAGCAAGATATAGTAGATTATTCTCCAATTAAAACATATGAACTAATAGTAAGTATTTCAACTATTGAACACATAGGGTTCGATGAAAATATAAAAGAACCAGATAAAGTAATAAAGGCAATTGAGAACTTAAAGTCGCTATTAGAACCAAAAGGTAAAATTATTGTCAGTTTTCCGATGGGATATAATACTTATTTGGACAATTTATATATGCAAAATATTTTCCTATTTCAGCATAGATTTTGTTTGAAACGTATTTCAAGACTCAACTTCTGGAAAGAGGTTCCTTTGTCTAAAATCGTTAATCCAAAGTATGACTATCCTTATCCTTCCGGTAATTGGGTAGTATTTGGCATTTTTGATAATTCTTAATGCATTTGGTGGTCAGGGCGTCACGCTTTGTTGCCTAATGAAATAACTGGACAAGAGCGTGAATTGTCCATATGGTGAAAACGCCCTTTAGGGCCGGCGCGGGTTTGCGCCCTGCTCAAAACCTCTGAAACTGGACAAAAAGGGCACTCTTATGACGTTAGTAACCCTCGAAAATCTGGTCGCTCAGCAAAAGAACCTTCAAAATGTCCTCGATAACATGATGGAGGGCATAATTGCCCATGATCTCAATCGGCGAATCCTGTTCTTTAACCGGGCGGCCGAAAAGATCACCGGGTATTCGCGCGAAGATGTACTCGGACGGGATTGCCACCTGGTTTTCGGAGCTCCTTTCTGCGGGAACAAATGTTCCTTTTGCGGCCAACCCCCCGGGGCGTTGGGACACCACACCTACACCATAAATGCCGCCACCCGGTCGGGCGATACACGCCGGATCGAAATGTCGGTGACAGGCATGTACGATGAGGGGGGCGCATTTGTCGGCGTTCTCGCCGCTTTCCGCGATCTGACCGAGATCATCAGTCTTCAGCTCCGGCTTGGTGAACTTGCGGGCTTTTCAGGCATTGTCGGCAGGGACCGCAGGATGCTCGACGTATACGAACAGATCAGAAATCTTGCAGCGGCGGATTATCCCGTGCACATAACCGGCGAGACCGGGACCGGCAAAGAACTGGTGGCCGCAGCTATTCACAATGAAAGCGCGAGGGCGGGCGGGCCTTTCGTGCCGGTAAACTGCGGGGCGCTCCCGGAAGGGCTGCTGGAGAGCGAGCTTTTCGGCCATGTGAAAGGCGCATTTTCAGGGGCGATTCGGGACAAAAAAGGTCGATTCGAACTGGCTGATGAAGGGACCCTTTTCCTCGATGAGGTTTCAGAGCTCCCCAGGCACATGCAGGTGAAGCTCCTGCGCGTACTCCAGGAGGGCAGATTCGAGCGGGTTGGCGGCGAGAAGACGATTTGCGTAGACGTCCGCATAATCAGCGCGACCAACAAGGACCTGAAGCGGGAGATGGAACGGCACAATTTCCGCGAAGACCTCTATTACCGTCTGAGCGTCGTCCCAATCCGCATCCCACCCCTTCGCGAGCGCAGAAACGACATCCCGCTCCTGGCCTTCCATTTCCTGAAGCCGGCCGCTCAACATGGCCGCAAGGCCACCCGGCTTTCCGAAGAGGCCCTGTCGCTTATGATGGATTATGGTTGGCCCGGGAACGTGCGTGAGTTGCAAAACGCAATCCACTTCGCCCTGGTCAAGTCACGCGGACCCACTATCGAAGCCGAACACCTTCCACTCGAAATCCGGCAGATAACCTGCACGGCTTTCAAGCCCGGGCCGCAACCCCGGCTCACCCCCCAGACCGTTGCATCCGCCATCGAGAAGGCCGGCGGAAACAGGTCCAAGGCGGCGAAATTGCTCGGAGTCGGCCGCGCCACCCTTTACCGTTTCCTCGAAAAGCAACTTTAAGGATTTAGAGATTATAAAAAGGGAAGCGAGAAGCGGGAAGCGGGAAGCGGGAAGCGGGAAGCTTTTTCTCCCTGCTCCTTGATTCCTGCTCCCTGCTTCGCGTTTCTCAATTCCTCAATTCCCGAAAATGGGTCAGTTAGGATATGGCCATGTTTATACCTGGACCGGCATTTGTGCCGATTCCAAACTCATGGTTTCATGGGTAGTTGGGAAAAGAGATCTGCAAACGGCGTACTGGTTTTTTCCGATCTTGCCAAAAGGCTCGCTCACCGGGTACAGCTAACAACGGACGGTTTGAGGGTTTATGTCGATGCAGTAGAAGCCCACTTCGGAGCAAACATTGATTACGCCATCCTCCAAAAGATATACGGGGAAAGCAGCGAACAGAAGATGCAGAAACGCTATAGTCCAGCCAAATACACCGGGAGTACCAAAGAAATAATCAAGGGCCTGCCCGATCCAGAGCACATCTCCACTTCTTATATCGAGCGTCAGAACCTCACAATGCGCATGGGAATGCGCCGATTTACCCGCCTTACCGACGGGTTCTCAAAAAAGGTCGAGAACCTAGCCCATGCGGTATCGCTCCATTTTAGGTACTACAATTTCGTTCGGATTCACCAAAGCTTGAGGGTTACTCCGGCGATGGAGGCGGGTGTTACAGATCATCTTTGGACGCTGGAAGATGTTGCGAAGTTAGCGGATTAACCTCTCGATCGGGACGGTAGGCAAGGGACCACAGACAAAACTCGTCATCTTTCATCTCGGAATATTGGCGAATGTTGCGTATCTTCCTGAATGGCATTTCCAGTTTGTTGAATCTGCATCCACTGGTTTCCTCTGAACTCTAAGTAAACATTGTGAGGTCTGCCATCAAAATATTCTTTCATTGCAGTCAGTTTTTGAGGGATTACGGTTTCTGATAAAACAAGTTTTTCGGCGATATCAAACCAAGCCCCATCCGTGCCGTTCAAATCAGCACCTATCACCCCGCCAGGAACGTCAAGCTCTCCGAGATCGGTCTTAAATGGAAGTTCTAAGCTACGCGCCTCTTTCCCGTCAATTAATATGCGTAGAACGGTAATATTCCCGCCTATACCAAGTTCACAGCCAAGATAAAAGAACCTTCCAAGAGGAATGCCGTCACCACCAAGAGGTATCTGGACAGGATGCGGTTCTTTTTTATTATCCACGAACATCAGAGTAAATACGTTATCTGACGAAAGGTAAACGGAAAAACGAGATCCATCAACATGACCATAATCGATTAAATACTTCCTACGATCCGCAGAATGATTAATAAGCCTGATAGACATATGGAGAGAAATGCCCGGCAAGGGCTTCCCGCCACGATCCATCTCAACGACAGCGGGCGGTAGATTAAGGTCTGGTACGGCTGCAACACTTTGCTCATCATGTTTAGATTGCTGGTTATCAAGAAACCGCCATGATTCCGCCCACCCGACTCCAATTAGGCCAAAGATGAAGATTGTAGCGATGATTCTTTGCCACATTGGGTATTGGATGGTAGCAACCCATGTTCCAAATTTCGCAAGGAGTAAAAAGGCTGCGGCAGTAAAGCAGATTCGGGAAAAATTGGTAGCAGTCATCATAAAAGTCCTCCCGAATCCCAGGAGGATCGCCAAGGCAGCCCCAACAACCGGCCAACTGAAAAGGGAATCCAACATGATTTGAGATATGAGCACCTTTTCTTTAACCGGTCAAGCATTTTGGGGGATTTCATAGTGACACCCCCGCAAAACGAAAATGACCCACTACCCCAATGCCCCAAAACCTGTCTCATGATACAAAAGTGTCTCGGTCTGTATCTTGAGACACTCGCGTTACCCCGCTAACAGCTCATTTCCCTGTGTCTTAGCGATTCTTTTAAACAGTCCCTTTTCCCGGCTGTCTCAAAAGTGTCTCGTTTTTAATGCCGATCCTCGCCCGGCAAAATTTCCATGCCGAATAAGTATTTGAAATCACATAGTAATTTTAATTATCTGGATGCGCGCGCACTTGGTGCGCTTGTTGCCATTAGGAGGATACGAACCTGGCTTTCGAGGGATAACCATGAATACATGCAATGAGATGCTTGGAAGGACACTCCAGTTGACCGAAATGATGGTCGAACTGGCCGATCTGGGTGACGGGGCCAGGAAAGATGTCGGCTGCGGGGTCCTGTACGGACTCCTGCGGGACGCGGCATACAAGATCAGAAAGATTGCCGAGCAGGAGAAGGAAGACCATATCAGGAGAGGCCTGTGGCCGGTAGAAAAGAAGTCCGTCATGAGCAGGGCCGCTATACCGAAGCAGGACGGCGGATGCGGATGCCGGACAGAACCACGGACAGATGAGGATGAACAAAGGAGATCAAAATGCAATCCAAAAACAGTTCTCAAACAGAGATGAATTTGCTGCAGGCCTTTGCGGGCGAATCCCAGGCGAACCGTAAGTATCTGGCCTTCGCAAAGCAGGCGGAAAAGGAAGGATACCCCCAGGCTGCGAGGCTTTTCCGGGCTGCCGCCGAGGCCGAAACCGTGCATGCCCTCGCACATCTCCGGGCCTTGGGGAACATCGGGACCACGGAGGAAAACCTCAAGGCGGCCTTAGCGGGTGAGACATTTGAATTCACTGAGATGTATCCCCCAATGATCAGACAAGCGGAGGAAGAAGGGCATGATGCGGCCCGAAGAAGCTTTGCGTATGCCAATTCCGTAGAGATTCAGCATGCGTTGCTTTATCAGCAGGCCCTCGATCAAATGGGGGCCCTCAAAGAGACTGATTATTACGTCTGTTCGGTTTGCGGGCACACCTGCGCAGATGGGCCGCCGGACGCCTGCCCGGTTTGCGGATCCACAGCCGGCGTTTTTTCGAAGACGGACTAGCAGGAAGTTGCACTCAAAGGAGACTTCATATGGACACCCTTATGCTATCCAGACTCCAGTTTGCAGCGGCGACATTTTTCCATTTCCTGTTCGTGCCGCTTACGCTCGGGCTTTCCGTCCTGCTGGCGATAATGGAGACGAACTACGTCAGGACGGGAAACAAAGAGTACAGAAACATGGCCCGCTTCTGGGGCAAGATTTTCCTGATCAATTTCGCCATCGGGGTAGTTACCGGCATAACGCTCGAGTTCCAGTTCGGGACAAACTGGTCACGCTACTCGGAGTACGTTGGCGATATTTTCGGTTCGCTCCTGGCAATTGAAGCAACCGTGGCTTTCTTTCTGGAATCCACTTTTATCGCGGTATGGGCTTTCGGATGGAAGCGGCTCTCGCCGAAGGCGCACGCGGTAGTCATCTGGCTGGTGGCGCTCTCCTCGAACCTTTCGGCGCTATGGATTCTGATCGCCAACTCGTGGATGCAGCACCCGGTAGGCTTCGTCATTAGAAACGGCCGGGCCGAGCTTGACAGTCTAATTGCCGTCATTATCCAGCCGTTTGCATGGCATACTATAGTCCATACGATCTCGGCCGCCTATATCCTTTCAGCCTTTTTCGTGATGGGCGTCAGCGCCTGGCATTTACTAAGGAAGCAGCACATTTCCTTTTTTAAGAAATCGTTTCGGCTGGCCGTTTCACTCGCCCTGATTTTTACGATCGTTGAGGTCGTGCAGGGCCATATGCACGGCGGGGAGGTCGCTAAAATACAGCCCACAAAGCTCGCGGCCATGGAGTCGCTCTGGGAGACAAAAAAATCCGCCCCGCAGTACTTGTTCGTCATTCCCGATCCGGATCACGAACGCAATCTGGTCGAATTCGGCGCAATTCCCGGCGCTTTGAGCATGCTGGCATACCATGATTTCTCGGCGGAAGTGAAGGGTCTGAAAGCTTTTGCGCCCTCGGAAAGGCCTCCGGTAACCTTTGCGTTTGTCTCCTTCCGGGTAATGATGATGCTCGGGTTCTTTTTCCTTGTAATGGCAATCATCGGATGGCTCAGGCGCAACACGGTCGAGGAGCGGCCGAACCTGCTCAAGGTGTTCCTCTATTGTATTCCCCTGCCCTATGTGGCCAGTGAGTTTGGTTGGATGCTCGCCGAGGTGGGGAGGCAGCCCTGGGTGGTATACGGGATGATGAAGACCTCGAATGCAGTATCTCCGATTGCAGCCTCCCAGGTGGCGATCTCTTTTGGGGCCTTCGTGCTCGTCTACACCTTCCTGGGAATAGTGGCTTACTACCTGATGTGGAGCCATGCAAGGAAAGGGCCCGTAGATGAAACGGCCCTGCTCGAAGTGGACGATGAGGAGGTGGGATATGCTTGAGACAATCTGGTTTGCTCTCTGGGGAATTCTGTGGGCCGTCTATTTCGTCCTGGACGGCTTCGATCTCGGGATTGGAACCTTGGCCCCATTCGTTGCAAAGAATGAAAACGAGAAACGCACCGTTTACAACAGCATGGCGCCTTACTGGAACGGGAACGAGGTCTGGCTGATAACCGCAGGCGGGGTTACTTTCGCCGCCTTCCCGAAAACCTACGCAGTGATGTTCAGCAGCCTCTATTCCGCCCTTCTGCTGATCCTGTTTTGCCTCATCGTGCGCGGTGTCGCGATGGAGTTCAGGTCCAGATTTGCTTCAGGGGGCTGGAAAAGCTTCTGGGACGCCCTCCTGTGGATAGGAAACTTCGGTCCGGCCTTGCTGTTCGGCGTGGCTTTCGCCAATCTGTTTCGCGGTATTCTGATTGATAAAGGCGGAATCTATCAGGGGTCCCTTTTTTCGCTTCTCAACCCCTACGGGCTCATGGGAGGGGTCCTGTTCACCCTGATCTTCATGGTGCACGGGTCTCTCTGGCTCGCGATCAAGTCCGAGGGGGCCCTCAAAAATCGCGCCGGAAAGCTGGCGGGCAATCTCTGGTTTGCGCTTGCAGTGGTGGCGGTCGTGTTCCTGGGGGCTACTTATATCTCAACGCGCCTGTATGACAATTATCTGAAAGTTCCTGCCCTGTTCGTCATCCCCCTTGCGGCTGTTGGCGCGCTGTTCGGGATACTGCTCTTTATCCGGCGGGCGCAGTGGCTCAAAGCCTGGTTCTCCTCAGCGGTCTTCATCGTCATGGTTACGCTTTTCGGGGTCGGCGGAATGTACCCCGATCTGCTCATATCCAGCATCGACCCGGCATTCAGCCTGAGCGCGTTCAACTCGTCATCGAGTCCCCTGACATTGAAAATCATGCTCGGAGTAGCCCTGGTGTTCGTGCCCATAGTAATTGCCTACCAGATATGGGTGTACAGGTTTTTCGCGATGAGCGGCGGAAAGGCCGCAACGCCGCAAGCAAAAACGGCCTGAAAAATCTGTAAGTAGTCAGAACATGGGGGAGGGATATCAATTTAATCCATGCTCTGAGTAATCGCAAACTTAAAGGCGGAGTCAAACAGGCTCCGCCTTTACCACCTCCACACCCAGAGCTGCACGTCAGCCGGTTGAAACGGAATTTTTGGACAGGATCAAGGGGATTAACAGGATTAACAGAAAAAGGATCGGAAGGGGACTGGACGCAAGGTTATGAGAATACTTCCGCCATCCACTGCTCGTTGCGAAGCGATAGAACCAAAAGGAATTATTGTTAACTATTCACTGCTCACTGCCTCTCTGATAATCGCGCGCAGAGCTTGAGCCTGCGACTCGATACTTTCAACAAGGCGGAACTGGACCAGCGCTCTTCGGAGGTTCTGCCGCCGGTCCCTCACCTTGAAATAAACATCCCCCTCCAGGTAGTCGCAAAAAAACCTCACTCCCAGCTCGTAGGCCAGCAGGCGGATAGAATCGTAGATGAATTCACGGTCGTATTCGGTGAAAAAGCCTTTGGCCACCGAAAAATAGCCCCTGAGCAACGCCTGACATAGTTCAGGTTCGAAACGGACTTCATCGGCCTTGCCGGGGTCTTCTCCAAGCGGATTGCAGCATGAACGCAGGCTGTCGCCGATATCATAATGAACCAGGCCGGGCTTGACGGTATCCAGGTCAACGATGCTGACGGCCAGCCCCGTCCTGGTATCGATCATTACATTGCTCACTTTAGGGTCGCCGTGAATTATCCGGAGCGGCAATCTCCCGTCCGCCTTGGCCTTTTCCAGAATAGGCGCGAACTCTTTGCGCCTGTCTATGAAATCCATGCAATAGGCCGCATCGGGGGATGCGTGGGCGCAGCGTTTTTCGAGCACCGCCAGATAGCGCTCTAAATAGATCGGGGTGATGTGAAAGCCTTCCAGCGTGTCCTTGAGCCTGTTTGCAGGCAGGTCGCTCACAAGGGTGTGGAAAAGCCCTATGGCAAACCCGACCTCGGCTGCATGCTTGAGGTTGATGACCGAATCGAACGATTCCGAGTTCTCTATGAAGCTGATCGCGCGCCAGAAAGAACCGCCGGGGTCGATCCAGTGATCTTGGGAATAGGCTGTCAGCAGCAGGCGCGGCATTTCCCAGCGGCGGGCGGCCGGCGGATTGCGCCTCAGGCGCTCTGAAACGTGCTCGGAGAAAGCGCGAAGGTTTTGCATTATTAATTCGGGCTTGCTAAATACACGCCGGTTTATGCGCTGAAGAATGAAATATTTTCCCCGATCCGAGCTGGTGGACACAAGATACGTATCGTTTATGTTTCCGGCCCCGTATTTGCTGATTTCGGCAATTTGGTCTGCCGAGTCGAACTGCTCGGCCGCTGCCATGAGATAATCGGAAGCCCTGCCCCTTGTACGCCGCTTTTTTGTCATTAAATTTCCCCAACCCGACTCTGGGAACCCTATATTTTATTTCAGAAGTTCAATATGTTAAAAAGCGGCTTTAATGTCAATGACCGCCCCTGGACTCAAACGCTCTCAGCGGCGGTCCGCTTTGTTGGGAAATGCGGACTAAATGCGTGTCGGTGTTTAACATTTATCTAAAGGAGTAGAAAATGGCTTATTTGAAGTACACATTTTTGGTGGTCCTCATCTCTTGCTGCTCGCTGATATTGCACAGCTTTTCCTCGGCGGCCGGCCCGGAAGAAAAGGCACAGCCCGCAAATCCGGTCGTCTTGATGAAGACGTCCCTGGGCCTGATCAGGATCGAACTCTGGCCCGGCAAAGCCCCTGAAACAGTGAAAAACTTCCTGCAGTACGTGGATGAGGGATTCTACGACGGCACGATCTTCCATCGGGTCATAGGCAATTTCATGATCCAGGGAGGCGGCTTTACGCCGGATATGAATCAGAAGCCAACCCATGCCCCTGTCAAGAATGAAGCGAGCGCGGAGCTTAAGAACGACCGCGGCACTATTGCAATGGCGAGAACAATGGTCGTTGACAGCGCGACGGGGCAATTCTTCATAAATGTCGTGGATAATGCTTCCCTTAACCACAGGGACAGTTCATCCGCCGGTTTCGGCTACGCTGTCTTCGGCAAGGTTATTGACGGGATGGACGTCGTGGACAAGATAAAGGGCGTTGCAACCGCAAATTCCGGATCGTTTCAGAATGTGCCGGTAAAACCCGTGGTTATTGAGAGCGTCAAACGGGAAAAGTAGCCGGCGCCCAGCGTAGCCTGAAGTGTGAAGGGTGAAGTTAGAAGTTTTCACTCTTCACTCTTCACTCTTTACTCGATCCAGCCATCCGCTCGTACTCGCCGGGAGAAATTTTGGGGAGCCGCCGTACGAAAGCGATCACGGCTGCTATTTCGTCTTTCTCGTAACTTGACCCGAAAGCGGGCATTCCGGTTAGTTTGAGGCCATTTTCCACAATCCAGTACAGTTGTGTGTCTTCCCATTCGTTCTGTATGGGTCCCGAAAGCAGGTTTGCCGGGGCTGGGTAAAGACCCTGAGAAAAGGCACGGGCCAAAATCCCCGGGGCCCCGTGGCAAGGAATGCAAGCTTCGTTATATAATGCGGCCCCTTTCGGCGCCAGCGCCGGGTCCGCCATGGGAGGCGTTCTGATGTCACGGCTGTTGACGATAATCGACCGGTCGCGCAAAACCTCAATGGCTTCAACCGTGATGTCCCAGTGGGGGACACGGGCGGAGACATTAAAGAACCCGAACCAGACGGATACGGCGCCGGCGCCGGCGGCCACAGCCAGAAAGACAATAATCGTGAGAATGACCTTCATGAGGTCTCCTTTCAGATCTTGAGTCCCGTCAAGGGCCACAAAAAAAGAGCCAGGTTGGGGGACCTGGCTCCCGGGTTAAGGATCACAAAAAAGAAAACGGGGTTTGGGGACGGGATAACTAGACAATAATCTAACTCGATGATTCGGTTTTTTAAATCAGGTATAGACAGTAATCCCGCAGGGAAAGGACTGTATTTGGTAATTAGGTTTTTTCCAGCTTCTTTACTTCCTGTTCGTCGATCATGAACCCATGCTCGGGTCCCGGGAAAATGCCCTGCTCCACCTCTTCCCTGTATTTGATCAGGGCTTCTATAATCACTTCGTCAAGCTTTGCGTATTTTTTTACGAAGCGAGGTACAAACCTGTCGAAAAGCCCCAGCACATCATGAATAACGAGCACCTGCCCATCGCAGGACGGCCCCGCCCCGATGCCGATAGTGGGCACCGGCACGGCCTCGGTGACCATCTCGGCGATTGAGGAAGGAATGGCCTCGAGGACTATGCTGAAACATCCGGCTGCAGCCAGCGCCTGGGCGTCTTCGATCAGCACCTTGGCGGCTTCGGCGGTTTTCCCCTGTACCTTGAAACCTCCGAATTGGGCTGCGCTCTGGGGGGTCAGACCAAGATGGCCCTGAACCGGAATCCCGGCTTCCACCATTGCCCTTACCTGCGGGATGACCCTTGCTCCCCCTTCCAGTTTTACAGCGCTCGCCCTGGCTTCCTTCATAAAACGGCCGGCATTTATGAGCGCCTGTTCCACGCTCGCCTGATAGGACATGAAAGGCATATCGCCGATTACTATAGCCCGGTTTGCCCCCCTGCTGACCGCCAGGGTGTGATGGAGCATTTCAGTCATTCCGACTGAAAGGGTGTCCTCCTGGCCCAAAACGACCATCGCAAGCGAGTCGCCGACAAGCAGCATATCGACTCCGCTCTTGTCCGCCCATAACGCGGTAGGGTAATCGTATGCGGTAAGCTCGGTCAGTTTACGCTTGCCTTTGGCCGCAATGATCTCGGGAACGGTTACTCTTTTGCTCATTTGGCTCTCTCCTTTTTTACTCGAGCGGCATGGCGCCTGCCCGGTTGGTTGATGCCGGAAAAGTCCGGCCAAAAGCCGAACCAATCCCCTAAAAATTTGGTGGGATTATATATCATGGGGAGTCGAGCGCAAGCAATAACGAGTCCCGGAATGCGGCGCCTGAATCGTACCATGACTTGCAGCCTTGCCGTACGCCTCGCCTACCTGAGAAACCTCCCCATGGCATTATAGGTATCAGATATTAGCCGCTGTATTGAGCTTCAAGCACCTTCATCAGTAATGTGAGCGTCCGGTTGACCGGGGTCGGAATTCCCGCTTCCTTCCCAAAGCGCACCACTGCGCCGTTTATTGCATCGATCTCGGTCCTCTTTTTCTTATCAACGTCCTGACCCATCGACGAGCGGTTTCGGGCAGTAGCCCTGGCGACCGCGATTACCCGCTGGATCATGTCCATGCCGACCGGAAAACCTTTCGACCCGGCCACCATTATCGCTTCCTCGACCGCAGAGCGGCACAGCTCCATCGCCTCCTGCATCTCCGCTATGAAGCCGTTTCGTATGCCGGTCAGGCCGGTGATCGCGTTTATCCCGACGTTTACGACGAGCTTTTCCCAGATAAGCCTCTCCACCTCGCCGCTCGGTTCCGCCACCAGTCCGGCTTCCCGGAATAATTCCACTGACCGCCTGACCCTTTCGGATGTGGGCCCGCCAGGTTCGCCGATATAGGTGGGCCCGTTGCCGCCGTGACGTATTAAGCCCGGTCCGAGCAAAGTTGACCCCTGAGCGGTGCTGCCCGCAAGGACGGCCTCCTTGCCTGTGATTTCGGCTATCCGCTCCCAGTTTCCTATTCCGTTCTGGAGGGTTAAAAAAACAGTGGAGGCCGAACAGACCCCATGCACGAGCGATAGAGCCCTTTGCGTAGCATATGTCTTCACCAGGACAAGCACGAGATCAGGGTTGCGCGGGAGTTTGTCAGCCTCGAAACAGGTCGTAAGCCGATAGTTGCGTACAGTTCCATCAAGCTCCTCGATATCGAGCCCGCCCTGCCGAATAGCCTCCATGTGCTCGCGGTTTGTGCTGAAAAGCGAAATGGATGCGCGCGTCTTCGAGAGCCGCGCCCCGATCAAACTGCCAAGCGCTCCCGCGCCTGCGATAAGAACGTTCATTGCCTCCCCCCTTGTTCCACCCTTGACCTGATAGATCATTGCGGCCGATGGCAACCATTAGATGCGGGCACTAAAAATAGAAAGCGAAAAAAACGAAGGCTGACGCAACCGTAAGCAAAACAGCGCTTAGCAGGATTGTGTCCGGCACTGCGGAAAAGCTGCGCTCTCCAGTGTTAATGAGTTTCCGGACGTAGTAAAAGCGCCAGCCGGCAAGAACTATGATCACCACTCCCAGGCCCAGAGTAACCATTCCCAAATAGCGCGCGCTTGGCACGTCTCTCAACTGTTCGATAACGCCGGGCAGTGCAACAAACCTCATTTCCCGGATCACAACGTCAAACCGCTCGATAAGGAAACCAAACCCTATTAGCGCAATCCCGGTACGGCACCACGATAGAAATGTGCGCTCGTTTGCCATGTGATTTCGCTGCCAGGCGAAAAATGTGGTCTTGTCCGAAAGGTCCAAATTAATATCGCGCACTGCCCCTCTTTTCCTGTTTGAACCAGGAGACAACCGGGGAAACAGGAATGCTCTGACACCCGAACAGCAGTTCCTGAGAGCCTCGCTTATGACGCGAAAAGCCACGGTGCTCATTTCCCCTTCTCCAGACATTGCGTTTTGCAGCGGCTGGAAGAAATTATCGCAGTTTAAGAGTGGCAAGAGAAATGAGAGCAAGAATTCCTGCAACGATCCAAAGCCTTATCACGACTTTGGTTTCGGCCAGCCCCTTGTGCTGCAGGTTATGGTGCAGAGGGGCGCGGAAAAAAATCCGCCGTCCGATCCACTTTACGCCTATTTTGTCCTGCACCTGGCTGCTGACTGCTTCGGCGATGAACAGGGCGCCCAACAGGGGGAAAAGCATCTCTTGCTTCAAAAGGACCGACATCACTGCCATTGTGCCTCCGATGGCAAGCGAACCCGTGTCTCCCATAAAGATCTGGGCAGGGTAAGCATTATACCACAGAAACCCCAGGCCGGCGCCTACGAATGCTGCCCCGAAGATTGTAAGCTCTCCGGCGCCGCGCAAAAATGGGTAGTAGAGATAACTCGAGTAAATCCGGTTGCCCTCAACGTAGGCGAAGATGCCCAGCACGGCCACTACGAAAATCGAGGGCGTAATGGCAAGACCATCGAGACCGTCGGTTATGTTCACGGCATTGGAAACAAAGATAACGAACAGGAAGATGAACAGGCCGTAGAGCCATGGTCCAATGTCGGTAAGCGGGTATTTGTAAAATGGAACGCAGACTTTCGTTGCAAGCGCGCTTCCAAGGGGCGCGTAAGGCCCGACACAAATCCAGGCGAAAACAAGGCTGAAAAACCCCTGCAAAAAGAGCTTGCTGCGTTCTGAAAGTCCCCTGTCCCCGCTTCTCAACCGCACCTTGGACACGTCGTCCCAAAGACCGAGCAGTCCGAACCAGACCATCCCCGCAACGGAGCAAAGCATGAAGGGGCTGCGCCAGTTGCCCCAGATAGCCATCGAAACGAGTACGGCCCCGATTATGAGAACTCCGCCCATTGTCGGAGTGCCGCTCTTGTCGAACGCTGAATGAACTCCGGTTTCGCGGACCTGTTCCAGAAAGCTGAGCCTATGGATAAATAGAATAAAATGCCTGCTGAAAATGAAAATGAGTATGACTGCCGTAAGCGCCGACATTATGGCCCTGAAGCTGATGTAGTTCACGAGCCGGCAGAATGAAAAACTCTCGGAAAGCGGGAGGAGAAAATTGCAGAGTGCGTAAATCATTGATTTTTCCTGGAGACACGGTCTGATAAAGCGGCTGTACCAGGCAAACGGCGCTCGGATTTGCACTCTTTTGCACACTTCCGGATTGCCCCGTATGTTTCCTTTATCTCGAAACGCGGCCTGAAATCCGTCGAGGTCAGGATGAAAGACGAGGTTTTGGAGAGCAGATCCTCAGAGGCTTTGACCACCCCCCGTTCGATCATTCGCTTCAGGCCGTACAATGCCGCGTTGCGCACCTGCCAGTAGTGCGATTCATTCATGGAAAGGAGCGCCTCTGCCGCTTCCCAATCTGTTCCTATCTCGCCCAGAGCCCTGGCTGCCTCGATTACAACCTCGAAACAATCATCTTCAAGGCGCTCGACAATCCCGTTTATCCATAACTTTTTCCCCGCCGCAAACAGGCCAAAATGAGCGGCGCTGCGGCAAGCCTGGGCGCGCACTTCGAAATAAGGATCCTCAAGGGCGGCAAGCAAATGTTTTTCAACATCGGAGTCGAAATGGTTCATAACTTGAAGTGCCTGGACGATGTTTCTGCGAATAAACCCGACTTGCTCGAAATCTCCTCCGAAAAGTTTTTTTATTTTGCTTACCGGGGTCCTGTCGGAGAGCATTTTAAGCAGGGTCGGGATTTTTTCCCTGTACCTTGTAAGACCGATCAGTTTGACACCCAGGTTGCGGTCCTGCCAGCCTCTTCGGCTGAGCAGCCCCGCCGCCCTGTGGCGGTAATAGGCAAGGTCGTCCGGGTCGTCCACCACCGAAGCGGGGTCGAACTTGCGCCCGGAAAAGCTATACGCAGTGGAAAGCATGTTGAGGATCTGGGTGTTTCGCGCCAGGTTTCTGAAGGGTGTTGCCTGCTGGCCGTTGCCATCCATGAAGCGCATATCTCCATAGATTTCGCTCAATATCCGCTCGATGGCCTTTCGCCTCAGAAAATCCCTGCTCCTTTCACCCATCAGCTCCAGCAGCGCAGCGTTTTGAATCAGTGATAAAATCTTTTGCGCCAGGACTCGCCCATCCAGCTTCTCCAGCAGTTCTCCGTTCTCCATAACTGTGTCTTCGAACAGTACTTCGGCGGCCCCGGCGCTTTTCATGACTCGGGCGTTCATCACCTGGTGATCGCCTGGCAGATTGACTTTTGGGATCAGCAGAGCGGGTTTTCCGATGCGTGAAATCTCGTTGAGGCTTCCCGCACCGCTTCTACAAACGATTAGCGAACTTACCGAGTAAATCTCGGCGATATTGTGAAAATAGTCCTCCCTGTAATATAACTCGGCCAGCAAAGCCCTTTGTTCCGGGGACAGAGTTTTTGCGATCCGCTGTTCGGTGTCCGCCGCCGCATCGTATTCAACAGAGCCGGCGAGGCCGCTGCCGTGTATTATGAACAGCCTGTCCCTGTGCGGGAGAAGGAAAGGAAGCGCATCGACTATTGCACGATTTATTGTGCGCGCTCCCTGGGACCCTCCAAAAGCGAATATCACATCCCGGCCCTGAGGGATTTCGAAGGAGAGCCTCGCTCTGGCCTGCTCCGGTGGGATATGAACTATCGAGTGGCGTATAGGATAGCCTACAACCGTTGCGTTCGGGAAAAAAGAAAGGGTCTGGGGAAACGTAAGCAGGACCTTGTCAACCCACCTTCCCATTAATGCGTTCATTTGGCCGGGAATGCTGTTCTGCTCGTGCAGAAAAATCCGCACCCGCGCGATTTTCAGCTTTTTCAATACAATTGCAGCGATAATGACGGGCGCGCTGACATACCCGCCGGTCGCAATTATCCACTTTGGAGCGAACTCGATCAGAATAATGATGGATTGAACGATTCCGAAGCCGAGCTTAAAGAGAAACCGCAAAGTTCGAAAAGACGGACCAATGCCCGGATATCCCTCGGAGAAGACAAAACGAAGCTCATATCCCGCTCTGTTAACGATTACACTTTCGGCTTTATTTTTTACACCGATGTAAAGAAAGCGTGCTTCGGGCTCACGTGATTTAATGCCCTCTGCGATGGCCAGCGCCGGGTTGACATGGCCGCCCGTTCCACCGCCGGAGAGCACAATGCGGGTATTGGCGGCCTCCAGCCTTTTCCAGCGGCGAGAGGCTGCAAAGGCGCCTGTCAGGATCAATAATATTACAGAAAACGCAATCAGTATGAGCACTTCTCGATTCTTCTCGAACTCCACGACATATCGGATGTCAATCTCCACACCACACGGGGCGTGGATATCGGTCTTTCCCGGTTTCCCGGTTTCCGGTCTCCGATTTCCGTTCAAGCGTCCGTTGAATATCTTTCCAGGCGATTTTGCCCGCCCTTATCAGCGCAGCCGGCTCAACGCTAACATCTACTATAGCCGAAGGCAAACCGCCAGGCAAATTCCCCGCGTCCAGTAACGCGTCAACCGATAGGAGCAACTCAGGGGAGATATCGCCGGGACTTCTTGGAGGAGACTCTCCAGCCTTGTTTGCGCTGGTTGAAACGATAAGCCCTCCAGAGGCATGCGCCAGCAGCGAGGCAACCGGATGAGAAGAGATGCGGATGGCGATTTTGCCGGCTCCTGCGTGCAGGGCGGCAGGCAGAGACGCAACGGCGGGAATGACGATGCTCAATGGACCGGGCCAGAAGATGCGCGCCAGCGCCTCGGCCGATTCGGGCCACCCGGATGCGGCGCTCAGGACGGCCTGAAGGTCCGAGGCGATAAGCGGCAGCGGTTTCCCGGGGTCTCTGCCCTTTATTTCATAAACCCTCTCCACTGCTTCTGCAATCCCCGGTATCGCACCCAGCGCATAGAATGTCTCGGTCGGGTATAAAACAAGCCCCCCCGACCTTAAGATGGAGGCCGCATCGCAAATCGCCTCTGCACTGATCTGCGCAGGGTCGATTTTAAAGATTCTCGGTTTAGAGTCCCTTTCGGCAGACATTTTTCGGGCCGCCTCTCGCGTGCGACACATCTGTGCCGGGCTGAAAAAATAGCACGCCGGTAAACATACACTAAACGGAGCCGGATTTCTATCGGATGCCTCAAGGGGTGGTTGCTCAGTTGCGCTCAGAATTTGGATTTTGAGTCGAGAAGTCCTGGAAATAATTTAGTGCTGGATCACTGATGGGGGCAATTGACATAGTGAGACGAATGGTTATTTTGCGCGCCAAAAGAGAACGGCCATCAACAAAGAGTTGTTCTCAAGAAAAGGAGACCCGTCATGGCCCGCAAAACAATCAGAAAAAATGAACAAGAACAGAAAAAAGAAGTGGAATTGACCCCGGATGAAATCGTCGACCTTCTCACAGGAGGATGCGATAATCAGGGAATGTCCTGAGAGTCTTTCAGGACCTATACAAATCGGACCGCAAATCTTTCACGGTAAGGAGCACAGTAGCCGCAAAGAATACAGAGATCACGATCTACCCTGGACTTGCCGTCAATTATCGAATGGGCCTGATTCGCTGTGCGCAACGCACTCGCCGCAACCGGTACAGACCACTTCCAGAATATTTAGACGTTTGATCTGAAGGGTGGTGTTGCGGGCAAGTTCAGCGGCGATGGGGAGGACGGACAAAAAAGGAACGTTCCATTCCACTTCAAGCGGCGTCACCATGCCTACCAAAACGGAATCGATTTTTTCCTGGCCGAAGCAGAAATATCTTACGCGGATAAAAAATCGGGGCGAGAGGATTTGAACCTCTAAGACTGGAATATTTTGTAGTCGTTCCGCCCGCTTAAGCGGCAAATTTTGGCTATCGGACCACTTGCGGACCACCGAAAAGGAGCGGCGAGAATCGATCTCGCACTGATATTCACGGGGCGATGGTTTTCGGGCAGGTGCACGACGAGTGCAACACAGGACGAAGGAGTTGAACCTGCATAGAGATAAGCCTGGTACGAGATCAAAAGGCTTCCGGAATTGAAGTGGAACTCACGGATAAGAAAAATTTGTGAATCGAGAAAGTAGTCCCCAGGCCGTTCGACTGTCGCCCGTGCAATTCGGTCTCGGTGTGGGCACCGATTTGGGTTTACAATGGTTACGTTTGGCGTTACTATCGACTGGAGAGAGGGGACGTATTGATCCGTTCTTTTAGGGATAAAGAGGCAGAAAAGGTTTTCCAGAGACGCTTTTCAGCCAAGCTCCCGAACGACATCCAAAAAATCGCATTTCGGAAATTGAGGTATCTCGACAGTGCCGATGAATTGCACGATCTGCGGATACCCCCTGCAAATCGGCTGGAGAAATTGAGCGGGGACCGTGAAGGACAGTGGAGTATACGGATCAACGATCAGTGGCGAATCTGTTTTGAGTGGCGTGACGGCCAAGCTTCTGAGGTGGAGATCACCGACTATCACTGAAACGGAGGATGATGTGAATAACCACGAAGAAAAGATGCCGCCGGTTCATCCGGGTGAGATTTTGCTTGAGGATTTCCTGAAACCTATGGGGATAACACCTTACCGGCTGGCCAGAGAGCTAAATGTGCCCAAGACCAGGATTGGCGCTATACTCAAAGGGAGAAGGAGCATTACAGCGGACACGGCTCTACGCCTGGCCCGGTTCTTTGGGACTACCGCCAAGCTTTGGCTTAACCTTCAGGTATCCTATGACCTTGATACCGAAGAGGATCGGTTGGGTGGGAAAATCGAGGAAGAAGTGAAACCCATGCGTGATGTCGCATAGCAGCAAAATCGATTATGGTAGTGGCTGCGGGAGTTAAATCAGCTGCCTTGTTTGGCTGATGAGCTTTCTGCTATGCGAAAAGTATAGGGTTTTTTATAGGGAGGATGCGCCTAAGGGGCCCGTAGCGGGGACCGCGTAACACCGTAGTTCTCCTCTATCATCAAACCCTTTCCTCAAGCAGCCGGATCTCCAACCGGCAACCAACAGCGTGAGCATATTTTTTGAGGCTAGCCAGGGAAGGAGTATGCTTTCCACCAGATTCAAGTCGAGAGACCGCGCTTTTGGTCGTACCCATTGACTCTGCCACGGCTTCCTGCGTAAGACCAGACCTGGCACGGGCCGAAAGCATCTGCTTAATGAGGTCGTACTCATCCCCCAGTTCTTCATATTTTTCACTAAATCCCTTCCGTTTCCGGGCCTTCTTGAGGAATGCTTCATGGTCATGAGCGACAGGCTCGTATTTCAGTTCAGATTGTTCAGCCATTTTGAACCTCCTTCATTCTTTTCCGGGCGATGTTCAACTCCTGTTTCGGTGTGCGTTGCGTTTTCTTCACAAAAGCGTGGAGTATCACTATGCGCTTTTTTACCACGAAACAATAAAACACCCGCCCGACACCTTCCTTGCCGCGCGGCCTCAATTCAAAGAGGCCATTGCCCATAGCGCGTGAATGTGGCATATGTTAGCACAAATGCTAACACCTGTCAATTACCTGCTACGAGCTGAGGTATCTGGAAATTGTGAACCAAAAGCTTTTGGACGGTTAGACACTGACCGGGAAAACTAAAACTGCGGGACACCAAAAAAGTGAACATCGCTCCAATAACTGGCAGAAAGATAGAAAGTTTCAATCGGGGCGATAGGATTTGAACCTACGGCCCCCTGCTCCCAAGGCAGTGCCGGACCGATTTATAAGGTGTTGATAAAGTTGAAAAGATAGCATCCATGCGGGTTTTGTGGTATAAACAAAATAAAGGATAGACGCAAAAAAAATGGTGACTGTCACAAACTGTCACAACTTTCCAGAGGATAGGGTGGCCACCCGATAAGGCCGGAACCTGCACGGCTTTCCTCTGGATCACCCCGCAGGGCGCTTGCAGGAGCGCCGAATGTTTATTTCTGAATCAGAAAAGGAATGGTTGCGTATCAGGTGGGAATTCCTTAGACGCGATCCAGCTTATCGAGAAGCATGGAACCAAAGAACTGAAGTGTTCCCGAATGAACCGGATGAAGAGGATCATGTTACCAGGGTGTTAATACACAGCTCAGAGGCTCTGCTTCATCCGACATTCACAGGTGACTCAAAAACGTGGTTCAACGAAGGCGAAAGGCACGCTTCGATTGAACTCTTTAGGGCATTTGGTAAGAAAGAGCCGGATATGGGTTTTGAGAGGTTTGGGCTTTCATACTGGATAGACCCAAACTTAGAATTCAATGATATTTACAACAACAATGAAATCCTTTGTTCACTCATGAGTCTCAAGACTTGTTCAGTGCTCGTTGATTTACCGAATCCAGGTTCCGAGCGATCCTCCACAACCTTGTCGATTGACATCGACCTTGCCAGAGTCAATTCAAAAACGGCTTTAAAAGAATGGATCTGTACTTTTATCGACCAACAGCTTAGCAATCCAGACATCGAGTTGAAGCGAAGTAAAAGGAAGGTTGACTACGAGCGAATTCTGACAGTCGGCTTACTCAAAGAAAAAGGTATGTCGAACCGAGACATTGCCAAAAAATTATTTCCTGGTGAGTTTCAAGACCAACTGGAAATGCCTGATGCAGATGAAGACGCCAAAGAACCGAATCCAGAAAGCGCTGAGCGAAGAGTCAGCCATTTCCTTCACAAATATAAGGAGTTTGTAAACGGAGGACATCTTGATATGACTTATCCATGACGATCAGTTTATGGAAGGATAGTTTCGGAAACTAACCTTCCGTGACACCGTAAAAAATATTCTTTAAAGAAGGGCCATGACCTAAACGGTTTTGGCCCTTTCGCTTTTTATGGAGGAAAAAATCATGACTTTGCTCGAAGCGAGGTTTCAACGACGGCTGACACAACTGGACCTTCGGTTGAAAACGGGAATCCACCAGTCACGAATCTCGATGATTGAGAACGGATACGTTGCGCCCCGTGACGATGAAAGACACAGATTGGCAAAGGCTTTAGGACTGCGACCTGAGCAAATCGCGTGGCCGGAACTTGCCGGGGTAATGAGCAATGTCTAGTCAGATGAAATCACCCGGACCCGTTAACTTGATAGTCGAGAACATTCCCGATGAGCTAAAGTGCCTTTCACAGTGGGTAAACTGGTACTGGTTCTTTGATGAGGAATTGGGGAAATGGACCAAACCCCTGCTGAATCCAAAAATCTTTAAACCAGGGAAACCATACAAAGCAAGTCATTCGAAGCCTTCCGACTGGGGCACCTATGAGAAGGCGCTTGAAAACTTTCAAAAGTTTCCGGACCAAATAGCAGGAATAGGATTCGTTTTTTCGCCTTCCGATCCATACGCAGGCGTGGACTTAGATGACTGCCGCGATGCTGCAACCGGCGAGATAAGCCCATTTGCTATGAGCATTATTGAAAAGCTCAAATCTTATACTGAAGTATCACCATCTCAGAGAGGCGTAAAAATTATCGTAAAAGGCTCATTGCCTGAATACGTATCTGAAGGCGGGGGCAAAGACGAACGATTGAAGATAGAAGTTTACGATAGGAAGCGGTACTTCACCATCACAGGACAAGTTCTAAATGTATAGGACTATTGAAGAACGCGACGCGGAATTGAAAGAAATCGTCAGCCAATACTTTCCACATTGGAACGGAAACAATGGCGGGAACTCTGAAGCCTGTGAAGGTTCTTATAAGGGCAGCTTCCAGTGGGACGGTAATGTGCAAAATCTTCCTGTCGATGACAGGATTAAAGCTCTCATCGTATATGATCCCGGCAAAGGAACCCGTTCTAACGGACTTATGTCAGTCGTAAATGCCTTGGTAAAAGCTGACATAAGAAGGTCCGACATATTCAAAATCTTCGAAGATCAGCCCATTGGAATCAAATGGCGAAAGGAACACCGAAGCAAACCGAAGTGGCTCGACCGCCATATCGAAAAGGCTTGCAAGAAAAACGGCTCAAAAAAAGCCGATACCGCCATGTACTCATCAAAATCTTTTCCTTTTACCGATTTCGGCAATGCTGAGCGATTCGCGGCACAACATAGCGAGAACGTCCGTTTCTGCCATACCTGGGGCAAATGGCTGATTTGGAACGGCAAGAAGTGGGAGATAGACGAGACTAACCGAATTTATCAGCTTGCAAAAGAAACCGTCCGTCAAATGTACTCCGAAGCCTCAAAGATCGAGGATGACGATGTAAGGAAGGCAGCATCTAAACACGCCAGGACCTCAGAGTCATCAGGCCGGATTCAGGCAATGCTATCACTCGCTCAGACTGAGCATTCGATTGCAATTACTGGAAACCGGCTAGATACAAACCCTTGGCTTTTCAATGTGCTCAATGGGACTATTAACTTACGAACCGGCGATTTTTACCACCATCGGCGCGAAGATATGATTAGCAAAATTGCGCCCGTTAATTGCGACCTGACCTGCATACCTCCCGAATTATGGTTCAGCTTTTTAGACCGGACAATGGCCGGAAGCTCAGGGTTGATTAAATATCTTCAAAAGTTCACAGGTTACAGCCTCACTGGGGACACGCGGGAAAAATGTCTCCCGGTTGCCTATGGAATCGGGGACAACGGGAAAACCATTTTCACGGCAACTATCGGCGGGATGCTTGGAGATTATGCTCAAGAAACCCCAATCGACACCCTTATGATAAAGCGTAACGAGAGTATCCCCAACGATATCGCCAGACTCAAAGGCGCACGCCTGGTTACAGCTTCAGAAGGGGAACGTGGACAAAAACTTGCCGAGTCCCTGATAAAACGACTTACTGGTGGTGACAAGGTATCTGCCCGTTTTCTACATCAGGAATGGTTTGAGTTCACCCCGGAATTCAAAATCTTCCTCAGCACCAATCATAGGCCGATAATCCGGGGCGGCGATAATGCGATCTGGAACCGGATTCATCTAGTGCCCTTCGAAGTCATCATTCCGAAGTCCGAACAAATACCCCGAACAGTTATGCTCGAACGACTCAGGCAGGAGTGGTCAGGAATTCTAAAATGGGCTGTCGAGGGCTGCTTACTCTGGCAGGAAGAAGGACTTGAAAAGCCGGAAGAGGTGGAGCGGGCGACCGATGATTACCGGGCCGACTCTGACATAATCGGCGGATTCATTTCTGATTGCTGCATCGTTAATCCATTGGCGAAATGCACAAAAGCCGAACTTCGCAGCGCATACGAAATTTGGTGCTCTAAAAACGATGAAGAGCCAGTTAGTACCCGAAACTTCAAGTCTATTCTCATGGAACGCGGCATTAAAGATTGCAGGGTAGGCGCAAAAGCAGAGAAGGGATGGAAGGGTATCGGATTCAAAAATACAGTACTTACAGTACCAGACAGACCAAATTTTCGGGTTTTTTCTCCCGAGGAAAATTTTCAAAAAAATAACCTGAAAAATCGGTCTGTATCGGTACTGTCGGTACTGTCTGCAACCTGTGGACTATGCGCCAATTTCGAGCCGAATCAGACTAATCCGGGCTTCCAGGGCCGTTGTATCTCTACTCCACCTGATGAAAACAGGTCGAGATTTCCAAACCTGGAAATTGATTGTCCTGAATTTCGAGAAAAAGAAATGGAAAATGAAACCAGTGTTTTGTGAAAAATGGACGGCACTTTTTAGAGCGAGTTTTACCCCTGCGATATGGCCACGGGTCCGGTTCTCCCCCCCTGGTACACCCTGCCGGGCCGGAAGGCTCATTGGGGGCAGGCAACGGAAAACCGGGGCCGGGAAAGCCAGGGACAAAATGACCAAGGGAGCATTACAAGCGCCAGCAATGGGCCTCATTGAATGTGGACGGTTCTAAGATGCAACTCTTAACCCCGGCAGAAGTAAAGAAGATGCTCAAATGCAGCCTCCCTTGGATTTACAAGGCGGCGAGTACCGGGGTGTTGCCATGCGTCCGCATACCGTGTCCTGGGATCGGCGAGAAGCGCAAGAAGGATATGGTCAGGTTTAAGCAGGAAGATATTTTCGTATTCATCGAAAACCATTACCGGAAAAGATGACACTTCATGTCACAAATGGTCTGTAGATTGGCTCTGCATAAGGTAGATACCTGATACAACATCAGGTGCGTTGATAGGCAGGAAATAGGAATGCAGCAAGTGAACAAACGTATTCTAATCAACTTTTCGGACTTTGCGGCTTTTCTGGGAGTGTCTGTTCGGAAAGTCTTCAAGCACAGGGCCGCAATGCGCAAGCTTGGGGTTATTGAGACTCACTGTGTTCAAGGCAGACTTTACACTGTG
>Ga0187864_10001286_pt1 | contig 24766 bp, 24 predicted proteins | sample June2016WEW_11_4_FD_132985 | JGI IMG/M metagenome (GOLD analysis project Ga0187864, IMG submission 132985) | Peatland microbial communities from SPRUCE experiment site at the Marcell Experimental Forest, Minnesota, USA - June2016WEW_11_40 | ecosystem: Environmental > Terrestrial > Soil >...
CGGCGTTCTGGGGTGAGAAGGTCAAGCCGTCCATAGACTCAATCATCAGGCGGCTTGTGAAGGTTGGAGCCAGAGTGGTCTACCACGCCAGGAGGTGGCGTGTTCATGTTGCGTCAGCTTTCCCATTAGGCCGGTATTACGGCATTCTATTCTCCTGAGCCTGCAACCTGGCGTGACGGGGACAGATTAACCAACTGTGGGAGGAGGTGTGTAGGAAAATCGCAAAAACCAGTCCTGCGCACGTTTAACTTGCATATTCTATTGGGAAAATTGTATTCCGTTGGGGATTCCGGAGTGCATCAGAGACTTTTCGAGCAAAAATTCTATTCCGACACGTAGTTCGGCGTATGCAGATAGTCAAGTTGATGCATTATTCAGGTATAAGTCTGTCTTACGAGGTTGAGGAATGAACCCACAAAAAGAAGAGGTTCAACCATTCGTGAAAGCTATTCTCCAGTTGCGCATGATTGCTGGCGCGATTGCTTGTGCAGCGATGTTGTCAGGGGCGGGCGGACTTCCATCAGCAAGGGCTGCCTCTGCCAGCGTGACTGCCAAAATACTGAGCGGGACCGTCCAATCGGGCGGCACTTCGTCCGTACATCCGCTCGCTGGTGCTGTGGTCACGCTGTTGGAGGCGACGGAAGAGCGGCCTAGAAAGCTGAGCCGTGCGACGACAGACCGCTCTGGCCGCTTCTTGCTCACGACGCCCAAAGTCGACACGGAAAGCATTTTCTACGTGACCGCCAATCTTGGTGGAGGGGTCAAACTGGTCACGATCCTGGGTCAAAACCTGCCGTCCAAAATCACCATCAACGAACTGACTACCGTTGGCGCCGCCTACTCCATGGCGCAGTTCTACAAGAAAGGTGTGATCTCCGGCAATTCCTTCGGACTGCGTATCGCCGCCGGCATGAACGATAACATCGTGTCGACTGCAACCGGCGAATCGTCGGCAGTACTTATGACGTCGCCCAACGCCGACCAGACGAACTCTCTGCGCTCCACGCGCGCCCTCGCCAACCTGCTGGCGGCCTGCGTGCAGAATCACGCCATCGCTAAGTTGTTCTTCGAGGTGGCTACGCCCCTTGGATGTTCCGCACCGCGCAATACCCCTGAAGCGCTGGCAAATATCGCACGCAATCCGGGACAGAGCGTTGAGGCTATTTTTTCGCTGCCGCAGGTGCATGAACTCTACCTTCCTACGCTCGAAAGCATTCCGGATGCCTGGACGGTTACAGTGAAAGTCAATGATACGGGCAGCGACAGCATTCTTTTCGGTGGGTTGGGGAATATCGTTTTCGATGCAAGAGGGTTTGCCTGGATCATCAACAACGTCGTGCAGGGAACCACCTACTCAAGTCAGGCCCTCATGGTACTCAAGCCCAACGGACAGCCGGCCGACGGGAGTAATGGCTCACCCAGGTCGCCGATCGAGGGTGGAGGAGTTCTCGGCGGCGGTTTCGGCATCTGCATTGATCCGTGGGGCACGGTGTGGGAAGGCAACTTTGGCTGGGGTGGCGTCAATCCATCGCCGGCGCCGCCCGGGAGTGGAAGCGTTTCTCAGTTCACCGCGTCGGGGCAACCAATCTCGCCCCCCAACGGCTATTACGGGGGTGTCTACAGGGCGCAGGGCTTGGCATCGGACGCCCTGGGCAACATCTGGATCCCGAGTAATGGCAACGACCGTGTCTGCGTATTTCTCAAAGGCGATCCCAATAACTCCATTTGCTTTCAGGAGGCGAATGGAAGCAAACCTTTCGATGTCCGAATAGCAACCGACGGAACAGCCTGGGTGACCAACACCGGTAACCTGACAGTAAATAGCAGTATTGCGAAATTCAAAATGGTTCAAGGGAAGCTGCAGCAGCAATTCCTGATCCCGCTGGGAAGCGGGTTCAAGGGAATGAGCCTCGACTCCCAGGGGAATGCATGGGTCGCTTCAGGCGGCGACAGCAAAATCTATGGAGTCCGGCCCAACGGGACGGTCATTGGCGGCTTCGACGGGGGCGGCGTCGACGGCCCGTGGAGCGTGACGGTCGACGGCGAGGACAACTTGTGGGTGGCGAATTTCGGTCCCCTATCAGCAGGTAGTAACTTCACGTCCGGTAGGATCTCGAAAGTCTACGGCAGCAATAGCGCCACCCGGCCCCCGGGCCTTAAGACGGGCCATCCCATCTCGCCCTCGACGGGGTTCACCGTGCCTTCCGCCGGCAGCCAGGTGCTGTTGTACAACGGAGATCCACTATACGGTCCGGGCGCACCCCCCTGCTTCTCCCCGTTGATGCGGCTGACGCAGGTCATGATTGATCAGGCCGGCAATGTCTGGGCGCTGACCAACTGGAAGCCCGATTTCGATATCGATTTCCTATCCAATCCGGGTGGCGACGGCGCCGTCATCTTCGTCGGCCTCGCGCCCCCACCCCGTAAACACTTTCCTAACCTATAGGCGCTCTAACAAACGCCTATAGGTTAGGGGCATATTCCTTGCCGTAGTGCCGCCGGGCAAACTCCATCATGGGCGTGATGCCGACAAGCGGGCTTTCAGCCTCCGCCCACGTCTTGTCTTTGGTCACCTTGAGCAATGCCAACAAGCAAAGCCCTGAACGGTCATTTTGTTGTGCCAGGGGAAGCCCGAGAATGGCGAGGATCTGAATAGCGCTTTTTACGTTGTCGTTTTCTGCCATGCGAGGCTTTCTATTTTCTGGTCGATTAAGGATTGTGTGAGTTCTCCCTGAGTTCTTGCCCATACGCCAAGGCGGGGCAAGGCTTCACGGCTTGGATATTTCAGCAGGCGCAAATCGGTCGCGTTTATCTGCGATAAAAACCTGTTCACTAATTTGACTGACATGGAAAGGTTGATCGTGGCCTTGTGAAGTTAATGTTCGGAGAGATTTTGAAACTCTTTCTGAATTATCCAGACTAAAATGTGGATGTAACCTATCCACAATAACATCATTGTCCTTGGGGCATGGGGTTGTGGAGCGTTCGGCAACGACGGCCGTGAAATCGCCGAGTTGTTCCATCGGGCGCTCGAACAGAACTTCAAGGCATCCCGCTGACGGCCCAACGCGCATGACTTCCGCCTAAAGGCGGTAAGAGGAATGACCAGATTATGACCAGATTAGACGAACCGAGCGGGATGCCTTCCGCGCTACGCGAAGCACATCGCTAAGGGATGCCCGCGAGAGCGTCTCACCAAATGATCGTTGAGTGCTGTTAACAAGTCTGTCATACGAGGGGGGCTACAGGCAGGTCGTTTTCGCCATCTTGGATTGGTCTCGGGACCGAAGGTTTATCGGGCCATTTCAGGAGGCTTTCAGGGTGAACTGAGCTGACTGGCTCACCCGGCTAGTAATTATGGTGAATCGTGAATAGCAAAGTGAACTGATCTGACGGGCTCACCCGGCTATGAATTGACCGGGTCTTTTCATTTTACGAGTTCCTCCAGCACATTGTAGGGCTGAGCGCCGACTACGATGCGGCCATTGGCCGCAAAAGTCGGGACGGCCTTGACGCCACAACTGCGAGAGTATCTCCAGTCGCTGTCCACTGCCTCTTTAAAAGTCCCCTTGGACAGGACCTGTTCCACTCCACTGAGGCCGACCGATTCTGCCAGCTCCACCAAAACCGGGACCTTGGCAATGTTGAGTCCGTCTGCGAAGTAAGCCTTGAACACCGCCATGTGAAACTCTTCTCCCTTATTCCTGGATTCGGCCCATTTTCCGGCCTCTTGAGCCCGCCGGCTATTATATGTCCTGGTTTTCGGGCCGAAGGGCAGGCCGCAGCCGGCTGCCGCTGATTTCAGCCGATCCAGCATGGCGGGAATCTCGATATCCCTTCCCGCGAAAAGTTCATCCAGGGTGAGGCCCTCTTCGGGCGTTTCCGGATGCAGGGGAAAGGCAATCCACCTGACTTCGAGATCGTATGTCTGCTTGAGTTTTTCAATACGCCCGGTAATGAAGTAGCACCACGGTCAGATGTAATCGGAAAAGACTTCCAAAAGGACTCTGCCTCGTTCGGTCATCTCTTTTCACCTCATGCCGACAGCTTCCCTGCAATTTTGGCCACGTGAGCCCCCTGAAAGCGGGCAATCGCGAGCTCATTTTCCGAAACTTGCCGGCTGCCGTCCGGACCGGCAAGCGTCCCAGCTCCGTAAGGCGATCCGCCTGTTATTTCGCTCATATTCATGATTTCCTGACAAGAATAGGGAACGCCCACAATGATCATGCCTTGATGCAGAAGCGTCGAATGAAAGGAAGTAATCGTAGTTTCCTGTCCGCCGTGTTGGGTACCGGTCGACGTGAAAACACTGCCCACCTTTCCAATCAGGCTGCCGTTGAACCACAAGCCGCCGGTCTGGTCCAGAAAATTGCGCATCTGCGCGCACATGTTGCCGAAGCGGGTCGGCGCGCCAAAGATGATGGCGTCATAGCTCGGCAGTTCATCAACGGTGGCGATCGGCGCCGCTTGATCGAGTTTCGCCCCGGCCTTGCGCGCCACGTCCTCCGGCATCAGCTCCGGCACGCGCTTGATCGTGACCTGAGCGCCCTCAACACTCTTGGCGCCTTCGGCGACCGCCTTCGCCATAGTTTCTACGTGACCGTACATGCTGTAGTAAAGAATGAGAATATTTGCCATCTTCCAGCTCCTCTTTCTGTTTGTTATTTGATTTCCACATTCAGGCCCAAAACTTTCCAGCCCAACCCCTCATAGATATATTCCTGCTTGAAGAAAACCTGGCTTGGCTTTGTAGGATAATGACCCTTTATCAGCAGGACGCCGTCTGAATTCAAGGATGGTTTTTCATCGAATACCGGGCTGAGATTATCGAGCACCGTGAAATCCGTTCCAATCTTGTAGAAGGGAGCAAACGCTTCATCGAGCTTCTGCGGAGCGTACTGTTTCTGCATAAGGCTGGAAGAGTATGCATGAAATTTCGCCATACTTTTTTCATTCACGCAGAGGGCGAATACGTGCATGGTTTCGGCAACCAGTTTCACCTGATCGCTTTCGGCGGGAAACTGCCCGGCTTTCTCATCCTGAATGCCGGCTTGCGGTTTTTCAATGGAATAGATTTTCCATCCGGATTCACCTTTGACAAGGCTCAACTTGATGGGCGCCACGCCGCCGGATTCGGTGTTGATGGACCCGGTGAGTTCACCACGGCCCCCGCTTATCGACCGATTCTGCCAACTTGCACTTTTAAAAGCGCTCAGGCCGCTCTTCGAGAGAAAATCACCCAACGCCTCCTGGGACGTCCTTGCTTTGAAATCATCGGAAAGATACGAGTAAGCCTTAGACATATCACCAGACTTAACGGCATTGAAAAAACCGTCGGCCACCTGGACCATATCGGAAGTAAAGTAAAAAACAGCCGCGATTGCGAGCACGACGATAACGGCGATCCCGAGTAAAACCTTCAGGAATTTGTTCATTTGATGGTCATCCCTTCAGTCATGGGAGGCAGTGCAATAACGATCGTTCCGTCAGGAACTTAATAATGCATCGAGCAGAGCACAAGGCATAGGACTGAGGACTGAGGACTGAGGAAAAAAGGAACTTAATAATGCATCGAGTTGGGCACAAGGCCTCCCGCGACCGCCCAACGCACACGATAGACCCTTCCGGGGGCGCCTTACGCGCTGCGCGGCGGACCTTCCGCCTAGAGGCGGTAAATTGAATGACCGGATTAACGCACAGGGTTGTTTATAAGTCTATCATACGAGGGATGGCGAAACGCATATGGGGGTCGTGTTGTGTCCTGAAAAAGCCATTAAGAGAATCAATGACCTTCGCCGAGAGACTCCGTGTATTTTGAAAAGAAGGGTCACCCCAGATGACCCCCAAATTTCAAATGCGGAATGGGGAGCTGAAGAATGGCCGGCATTCGACCTCCAATCATTCGTCACTCCAACCTCAGGACAGCGCCTGTCAACGGGGTCCCCGGAGGCTTCAAGGCCCCTGCGCACATGAGCGCCGAAAGGCTTTCGAGGGCTGCGTCCCATGACAGACAGTACACCTGTGCCAAATGCCGGGATGCAGGTAAACGGCATTCTTCATTTCTAAAGAGGAGCACGGGTAGCAGTGACTCAAGAGGAGAGATACAAAGAGATCAATTCACCTTTTTGTTCGCGTTAGAGGACCCCGTAAATGAGGAAAACACCCAATAGAGCGAGAAGGATGAGCATGATTTTCTTGTATGTCCGATCGCCGATGCGGCCGTAGAAGAAGGACCCCAAATAGGTCCCGAGGATGAGAGCCGGCATGGATATGAGACAATACCACAGGACCGGAATCGTCGTCAGACCATTGAGGGCATGCAGAAGGACCACGACCAGACCCGAAGCCGTGTAAAAGCCTTGCAGAGTGGCCTTGATCGTGCTCTTGGTCCAAGGTTGAAGAGAGGTGTAAACAATGACCGGGGGTCCGGACGCCCCGAGGGCTCCGCCCAGACAACCGGCCAGGAAACCCGCCGCCAAGGCCCCAGTTGTTTTGATCTCCCACAGCACAGGCCGGAAAGAGAGACTGAAGCAGGCATAGGAGACAAGGATGAGGCCCATCGCGAGCTGAATGCTATCGGTGTTTACGGTTTTGAGAAAAAAGACGCCGATGGGGACCCCCGGTATGGAGCCCACGAAGAGGGGAAGGACCTTTTTCCATTCAAGGTCCTTCCTGAGTCCGACAAGCAGAAGGACTGTTGAGAACAAGCCCTGGAGAGCAACCAGAGGGATGACCGTTTTGATATCGAGAAAAATCGACAATAAAGGCAAGGCCAGGAGTATGGAACCGAAACCGGACAGGCCCTGGGTAAAGCCGGCCAGAAAGATAATGAGGACAATGAGAATATATTCGTTCACAAACCTGGCCGCTCCTGGAGGGCTGATGCCAAGGCAATGCCCCAGCAACTACTCGCTGACAATGCCGTGCTTTACCGCAAACCGCACCAGTTCCGCCGAGCTCTTCAGCGCGGAGTTCTCCATAATAGCGTATTTGTGGAATTCCACAATCCTTGCCAGGAGGTGGAATTTGACCGGAGAGTCCTGGCATAAAAAGTATGATCCGGATGTGCTAAATTCTAAGTTTTCAGGAATCCAAGGACCAGAGCTGTGTTAAATGAGCGCTGCAGGCTGGCGCCCGCCGGGTGCAATTTTTGGTTCCCCTCTTTGGCGTCACGTTTCGAGCGCACTTCTGATGCCTTCGAGTCCCGACAGCAGTTGCGGCACATGCTGCTCGATGATGTTCCAAATCTCATCCATAAATGGGTATGATACAGAGGAACGTATCCTTCAAAGTGGCGTGGCCTCCCGAAGCACTCGGTCCCTGATGCGATGATGCAGAGCCTTCTCGTTGACGACGTCCACCTTTCGGGAAAGGATATCTTCTAAATCCTGGAGCAGCGCTACATGGTCCAGGAGGCTCCTGCCCGGTTCAAGTTCGATGAGCAAATCTACATCACTCTCCGGCCCCGCCTCCCCACGCGCAACCGAGCCGAACACCCGCACGTTGGTTGCGCCGTGTTTGACGGCAATGCGAAGGATCTCTTCACGTTTGGATGTTAAAAGGTCTTGTACGCACATGGCACAGGTCCCTCTGCCTTCGACGGATTTTCCGATCCTACCCGCAGTTCCCATCTTTATCATAACACAATCGGAAACGCGATACCTTGTCAATATGTGAGGCCTAATGGCGAACTCAGCCGAAAGCATATGATCTGCATCTTTGGGTTTGCAGAAGCCCTTGACTGGAGATCGGAGACAAAAGCGGTCCGCCGGCGCAGAATTCCATCTCCCACGTCCAACTGCCGGCTTTGTTAACGATTCACCCCGGATTAAAGCCTGTCCCGGACCCCGGACCCGGTCAGGTCCTGTGGTGCCGCCTTCGAGCAATCACGACTGCCCGCCCACCCGCCCTCGAGGCGTGGCGGTCCGGGTCCCTAAGCCCCGCCCGCCACCGCAGGTAGCAGGCATCCCGGCTGGCGGGCCCCGCCGCCCCCTCATCGGTTTTTGGACCACTGCCTCAGATCGTCGGACCAGGCGCAAACGATTCTTTTGCCGAGCCGCCGCCTCCGGTAAAAGATACGGCCCCCTTCCAGGAGCGGGCCCCTATATCCCCGAATCGACCGCTCGGATACTCCAAGAAATTGTGCAATCTGCTTCCAGCCTACCAGCAGATCGTTTTCCACCATGATCTTTCCTCCTCACCGATTGACCTATTCACCCATTCACCGATTCACCCGCTCTTAATTTACCCATTCACGGATTCACCTGGACTTTTTTGGCTCAAGCAGACGTTGCAGACACTTGCAGTCGGACTTTTCATGGTTTTTCAGCTATATTTTTTGTCTCGTGCAGCACCCTGAAAAAACTGTCTGCATTTGTCTGCGTGTCTGCATCCAATTTAAGCCCGATGCCCTGGAAACCCCTGTCCTGCTTATGCCCAAGCCGCGTTCGCTTCAGTCCGCGCTCTTCGAGTACGGCCCCAAAAGTCCTGAATTTGATGTATTCTTCGCCGTTGTCGCCACACCATTTTTGATATCGATTATACAGTTCTGTAGACCGGCACTTAGCCGGGGGATTGATAATGCAGCAATCAGAGATGAAGCCGCCGAGGATGTCGGAATCGGCACGATAGTCACGCGTAGCCCGCTCTACTTCTTCCGGCTTTTCCAAGCCCTCTTTTTGCCATGCAAGACACCCCTCGACTGCCCAGGCGAGAATACCCGGCCACTCTTCCCTTAGCCGCTCAAGCATTACTGTCCTCGGGATCTGCTCGGATTTCGGTATGGTCACATCGAATGGGACAAGGTGAATCCGGGACCATATCGCTGCATCGGTCCCCCGGATTGAAGGCTTGTGATTTGTGGAAAGAACAATTTTGAATTCAGGCACGAACTCGAAAAACTCCTGGTGAAGAAACCGGGCGCTTATCTTATCTCCACCAGTCAGCCGCTTTATTAGAGATTCCGCCAGGCGCTGGCCGCGTTCGCCCTCGGATGCAGTCACAAGGCGGGCGCCTTTGAGACCTGCAATATCGTTGGGAATAGTTTCGTTTCGCTTAATCATAAGGGTTTCAACCGGGGTTTCCCGGGCATAATCGCCGAGCATGGCCCCGATCGTGGCCGTAAAAATGGTTTTGCCGTTATTTCCGACGCCGTGGAGGACTGGAAGGCACTTTTCCCTGGTGTCCCCGGTAAGACAGTAGCCGGCGAGTTTTTGAAGGTAGCAAATCAGCCCTGGGCTCCCGGCCATTATGCGGTCTAAGAAGTTGAACCACTCAGGGCACTCGGCCGCCGGATCATATGCAACGGGAGCCAATTTAGTTATGAGCTCGCTTCGCCGATGCCGGCGCAATTCCCCTGTCCTCATGTCCAAAGTCCCATTTAGTACATTCAGGAGCCAGGGGTTTGTGTCGAGATCTCTTCCGGTAACCGCTATATCGGGCTCGGTTTGAGCAAGACTTAACATGGCCTGTACCCGTCCGGCGGACTCTGAGGCCCGCGCGTGTTTGGATACTGCTTTGCGGCGGTCATCGTCACTTATTTGCGATGCCTCGGCATAGATGCTTCTGACAGTTGCCTTGCAGAGCTGATTTATCTTCGCTGTTTCATCCACCTTCCAATGATTACCGCTCCAGATCAGCCATTTTCCCCAGGTATGGCAATATCGGACATTTTGAGAGTGCTGTTCTGCGAAGCGTTCGGCATTCCCAAAATCCGTAAGCGCGAAAGGCGCCTTCCGCTGCCGCTCGCACTGACTGCTCGTGCCCGGCTCGTTTGCATTTGTGAAAAATGAAGCAGTTTGAACGATCTCCAGGAGGAATTCTTTCGTGCCGCCGTTATTCAGCCAGTCCGAAATATCACCCTTCGGAGCAATGCCGGGCAGCTCTGCAATCTTTACGCTTGCAGCCCCCGCAGACTTCACCTTTGCTGCGACGTCCCACGCGTGATTTCGCCCTGGCTCATCGTTATCCGGGAGAATCACAACGTTCTTATCAATAAAGTAGGGGCTGAGAGCGTCTCTCCACTTCCCCGCCCCCTCCGAATTGGTAGTGGCCGCAAACCGGCAGGGCCGCCTGCCGAGGTTTGCGCTACGCCCGGATCGCAGTCCGGGGCAGACTTGGGCGGCGCCTCGATGCGGTGGGCCGCCGGCCTGGTCCTCTTCGGCGAAAAGTCCCGCCAACCGGTCGGCGTCTTTTTCGCCCTCGACCACAAAAACCGTTTCCGCAGCTATGACTTCCGGAAGCCGGTAGGGGACCCTGCGCACCCCGTCCAGGTTCCATATCCAGGTTTGGGAACCAGGACAGCCCCCCGGATTGCCCTCTGCCTTTGGCGGCGGGCAGGAAATGGCGGTGGGCGGCAGGACCGCACCCGGGATCGCCTCTGCCAAGGGCGGCGGGGCTTGGGAACCGGGACCGCCAGCCTGGATTTCGACAGCCAGCTTGCCCTCCCGCGAGGCGGGTGGACCAGACAAAAGCGCGGGGCCGTCTCTCCCGCCGCTACTCTTGGTAGCGGCTACCCTGGCTGTGGCCCAGCCACCACCCGGCCGGCGCTGTCTGAAAGTCTTGGGATCGAATCTCACCGTCTGATACAAGAGCCTGCCTTCGGCATCAGTGTAATCGTAGACGGCGACCAGGCGGTGGGACCGCCTGCCAGGATGGCCACTCAAACCTTCGGCGGCGGCAAGGACGGCAGTGGCAGGCGCCGCCCGCGAGGTGCGCGGCCCCGCAGCCTTCAGCAGGCCAAGCTCTTTCGCCAGTTCCGCAACAGCCTCCCTGTTGGTGGTCCCGGTTGCCCTGGCATACAGATCGACAGCGTCCAGCTTAAGATTTTCCGCATGGCAAAAAGCCAGCTCCCGGCTTACCTGAAGCGATGACTTTGAATCGTCGTGAAAGGGGCAAAAGCAATTTCCGCGCTCCCGGAAGTGCCTGGGCCAGAAGCGTTTGAAAATCGAACGGCAGTCGGCTGCCTGCTTAATTCGGACAATAATGTCCCTGTGCACCCTTTCCCCTCTTTTTTGACATAGGAAAAAGATTGACCACAGAGACACAGAGAACGGGGCATAGTCCGGTCATTGAGAGAAAGCCTTTGTAAAAAATGAGCAATTCCGAATTGACGGATTCACGGATTAATTCCTCAATTCCTAAATTCCTAAATTTCTTTACTCATCAATCCTTTTCTCTGTGTACTCTGCGCCTCTGCGGTGAATTCTTTTTTCTTCTTGACCGGACTATGCCCCGTCCCCGCGGTGAATCGTTTCCCCCAGTTTTTGCAGGATTTCCCGCGCCAAAACGCCCCTGGGGGTCCTGTTGCTCCCGGCATACCGGTTGACTACTTTTCTTACCGTGTCCGGCTCATATCCCTCGGCGACTGCAAACTCCTTCATGTTGAGTCCCGCCATCCGGAGCCGGCCTATCACTTCGTTTTTTGTTGCAAAAGCAATCGATACCATTTATAACTCCTATTGAGGTGTCCCTTTGCGGGACGACCGAGTTGATTAGGAATTGTCATCTTTGCGAGGGGTTTCGGTGGGAGAGGATACTTCAAAGTATGAAGTAAAGTCAAATCAAAAAACGAAGCGAGGAGAAAAAATGTCTCCCTACGCCCAAAGACTGAAGTACGTCCGCAGACTTGTGGCGAATGAAAACGGTCTGGAGAATATCAGCCAGGCAAAGTTCGCGAGAATACTCCAGGTGCACCCGAGCAGAATCAGCCATATCGAGGCTGGCACCACCCAGAACATAAAGCCCGAACTGGCCAAGACGATAGAGGAAATAACCGGGGTCCGCCAGGCATGGCTTCTGACCGGCGAAGGCTCCCCAAGAACCCCGGCTGCGCCTCCTCTGGAAACCCGCAACGAGAGCAACTCGTATACGGTTTCACGTGGATCGGGGCAATTTTCCTTCTCGCTTGTCCAAAAAGTCAGACCCCTTCTGAGCAGCGGGACCGGGGAGCTGGTCCAGGAAGAAGAATCAGAAGATATCTATTCCTTTCGCAAGGAATGGCTGTCTCGAAAAGGGGTCGTTTCCGCCATGCGCCTTGCCCAGGTAAGCGGCGACTCCATGCTGCCGACCCTTGAAGACGGCGATTTCGTCTTATTTGACACCTCCAAGTGCTACCCGCTCGACGGCAAGATCATGGTAATCGGCATCGAGAACCTCTTGTACATAAAACGTGTGCGGGTTTCGCCCGAGGGGATTTTCCTGGTAAGCGACAACAAAGCGGTCTATGAACCGTGGCGGGTAAACCCTGAAAATACAAGGTATTTGGGGTTGGTGATCTGGCGTTGCGGGGATGTGTAGCATGATGATTTGAGAGTTTGGGGACCAGGGGACGGCTTATTCCATGCGTGGTTTCACAAATACTTCAAAAAACTTAAACGCGGCTCACGGCTGAAAAACGCCCCTCACCGGCGCCTAACCCGATCCAGCCCACATTGGACCGCAGCCTATCGACTGCGGTGGCCTGGATTCGGGTGGCCTCCATTCGAGTTTTACGAATCGTTTAAAATCTACTTCATAAAGTGACTCAACACTTCATTATTTTCATTGACAACACTTCGCATACTGAAGTATTATATCCCCCGGGTTATCCGCCCAACCGCTGCCGCAATCTCGGTGCGAAGCCTGGCGGACCCTGCCGCGCCCGTTCCAAACGGGGATTTTAGGGAAAATTAATTGACTCAAAAGGAGAAGCTCATGCCGTTTGCTGAATCCGCAACCCTTTTTTCTCGTTCTAGAGAATCGGGCCCGCCCCCGGGGGAGCCAGAGGTCCCGGGACCTGCGGAATACGGGCCCTGTTTGCAAATTCTTAAGGCCATGAACCAGATCATGGCGGAGCATTTTGGCATCCCCCCTGGGTCGGAGAAAGAACAGACGCGGGGAAGGAGAGAAGAGACTGACACGGAGTATGGGAGATCGTTCTGTCACCGCGTCCCTGCCAGTTGCGAGAACTTGGCTGTGCCGCCGCCGAAGGCAGCGGCGAACCTGGCGGGCGGTCCAACCGCCCCTGAAGGGAGCCGCAGACATGAATAAAGCATATCCGGCAAAAAATAACAAAGGCGCCTGCACACCTTCGCGTCGAGATTCCGGCTGCGGCCCGGCCGCTTGTTCGCTTCGCGATCTATCGGGCATCGAATCTTTGATCCGGGAAGGCGCGGCGCTAAAAGATGAAATCGACGGCAAAACGGCCAGGCTCCGTCAGATACACTTGCGGCTTGCTGAGAGCGCCCGGTTCGAAAACGGCAAAAAGACAGCCGTGCTTTTCGGGGCTGGGTACAGGGTGAAGGTGCGCCTGTATGAAAATATCGCCTGGGACCAGGAGAAGATTCTCAAGTTCCGCGAGTACGTGCCGGAGGAAAAATTCGGAGAACTTTTTAAAGCCGTCTATGAGCCAACGTCGCGAAAAGAAATCGATGGTTTTATCGCCCACGCGGACAGGGAGCTTTCAAACGGTCTCAAATGGTGTATGAGCGTTAAGCCCGGGGCGCCCCAGGTCACCTATGAAAAGCTCACCGATACCGAGTCGGGGTTCAGGGGCCTTTGACCCTGCACCGTTGGTTAGCCGGGACGGCAGTCCTTCATAGGGCTGCGGGGCGGCGGGAAACCTCGCGGAGCGTGGAGACTGCGCTGGACATTTCGAAGGGCGCAGAACGAGGGCGCCGGGGGGCATCAAGGCTGTCCGAAGCATTCTGTTTTCAAATCGGGCAGGCCCTGATAAAAACGGTTGCAGCAAAAAAGGAAACCTCGCCACATGAGAATTAAGCGAATCGATGAGGAGCAATTGGTTCAATTAATCAGAAACGGCTACACCGTTGTTGAAGTCGCCCGCAAGATGGGGGTCAGCAGGCGGGCAGTATATAATCGGTTGAAGGATTTGAATATCGCCATAAACCGGAATGTAGCCATTCGGGCAGCACACAAGATAGTTGACCGCGAAATCAATCCCCTTGACCAACTACAGAAAATCAACCGGGACGCAAACGAGCTGCTCGACCTGCTGATGCGCTGGAACCGGGGTGATGACAGCGCTCTACAGGTACTCGAATCTCAGGTCCGCAAAATCAAGGTACGGGGGCAGGAAGAGGAAATCACCGACTACAGATTCAAGGACCCGCGCGAACTCGCTTTAAAGGCCATGCAGGAGATCCGGGGACAACTGAAGCTGCAGCTCGAAATCTTCCAGGCGCTTTTCGATATGCGGGCGGTCCAGCAATTTCAGGCTGAAGTGTTGGACATAATCGGAAGTGTTTCAACGGAAGCAAGAGATGAGATCATTCGTCGGCTCACGGAAAAAAATGCTCTCCGGTCAGCTCTTGACCTGAATTGAGCAGGAGTTCTGCCGGGATGACGGAAAGGCTTACGGTTCACCTGGGGCCTGGGCCGCGACAGGGATGCTGTGCCCCGGAAGGGGTGAAGCGGACAGGATGCAGGATTGTCAGGCCATGCAACGGAGGCACAGCGGTGCACTTGCACGTGAGTGTTGGCAATTGCATGAATCGATGAGAGGATGCTAGATAACGGTTGATCAGTGGTGCTAGTGAAAAAGGTGTCATGATTCGCTCGCATTTTACGATATTTAGTGGTAAGTGGAGCCAAAGCTCCTTACATTCCTAATTCATGTTAAAGGGGAACGGCGATGCCTCCCGAAAAACCTGCACTCCATGAACATGATGTTGTTCTTTTGGGTGATTTTAACCCCAAGATTTTTCAACCTGCCTGGTTTGGTTCAGAAGGCCTGATCCGCAAACTAGAGGTTGACGGAGCTGAAATTGCGGTTGTTCACCAAGAAGTTGTCAGCTTCACATTGGAATGGTTAAAAATAGAAGTGACACGTGAAAGATTTTTGGCTACTACGTTGCAAGAAGCGTATGATGAACCGGTTAGGGATTTGGTTCTCAGCACGTTCAGAATTCTTCGTCATACGCCACTGAGAAAGGTGGGCATTAATCTGGATGAGCATTTTCAGATTGAGTCCGAGGAACGCTGGCATTTAATAGGGCATGTTCTCGCGCCCAAAGAGCTATGGGAAGAGGTGCTTCAAAATCCGGGAATGAAGTCCTTGATTATCCAAGGTACCCGGCCTGATAATCTGAAAGGATATGTACAAGTGGCTGTGGCGCCGTCAGGTCGCGTTCACCCAGGTGTTCGCTTCAATGTGAATGACCATTTTGAGGTCGAAAAGCCTGATTCTGTAATAGGTAGTGATGAGATCATGAACATCCTGGAAAACAACTGGGTAGAGTCAAGAAAGCGGGCTGTAACGATAATGAGAACTCTCATGGAGCGTCTTAATGGTTAGCGAGTTGGCGATTGATTTGACGATGGACTCCTCCCGTTTTGCGGAACAACCGGGGACAGACCAGGAGTTATTGGCTAAATTCAAGGATATGCAAGAAGCTCAAATAAAGTCCTACTTAACAGCACCGGATTCTGAAACGCCTATCTTTTCTGGTGGCCAAGATACCACCGAAACCGCTCCATTCAAAAAACCTGGTACTCCACCCATGGTTAGAGGGCCCGCAGTCAAGCTCAGAGACAAGTTTATATCCTTCCATAAATGGGAAGGAATTGTGATGAAGATTCTAGGTGATTCGTTTTACGCGAAACTCACAAGCTTATTCTCTGACGATCCAGACGAGGAAGCTGAATTTTCGTTGGAAGACATACCTGCTGATGATAGACCCCTGCTCCAAGTTGGTTCGGTGTTTTACTGGAATGTTGGCTACCACGATTCATCCATAGGCCAGAGAAGCAGAAGCTCAATAATTCGCTTTCGGAGGCTTCCCGTTTGGACCAGAAGAGACATCGAAGATGCACGAAGAAGAGCAGCGGAAATTGCAGATCTTCTCGGATGGGAAGAACCTGAAATCCCCTCCAGAACCTGATGAAATCGAAGTCTCTGTCTTTGGCCCTGGGTACGGCGAATGTGTAGCGGTCCACTTAGGCAGAAATAACTGGTTCATTGTTGACTCCTGCATAGACACTATCACACGGAAACCAGCCGCTCTAGTCTATTTCGAAAAGATAGACGTTGATCCCTCCGTTGCTGTAAAACAGCTCATAGTGACTCATTGGCATGACGATCATATCCGGGGATTTAGCAAACTTCTAGAAGTCTGTAAATCGGCCCAACTCGTCTGTTCCACTGCGCTAACCAGTCAGGAATTTCGTGAAGTTGTATACTGTTATGGAGTTCGATCCATGCTGGAAAGTTCTGGAATTGACGAATTTCGCGACGTGTTCGAAACCCTTAAAAAGCGTAAAGAAACTGGTATTGGAACTTATACGCCGATCTTTGCTGTTCAGGATCGACCTATCTGGCAGGGCGATTCTGAGGTTTTTGGTTCCCCTGCCAATTATGAAATATTTTCCCTGTCGCCCTCAGATTCTGCGATTATGGCATCTATACTTGGATTTGCCGATCTTCTACCAAGGTCTGGTGATACGAAACGCTGGTTGCCCGCAATCAGCCCAAATCGGGCTGCAATAGTTATATGGTTAAAAGTGGCGTATTTTTCAATACTTCTGGGATCCGATCTTGAAGAACACGGGGAGGCTAATGGCGGTTGGTCAATAATCGTAAACTCCCATTCACCGCGGAAAGGCAAGGCTTCAATATTTAAGATCCCCCATCACGGTTCGGTTACCGCGCACCACGCAAGAGTGTGGGATGATATGCTTGACGCAAACCCGATTGCCGTTCTGACCCCTTTTCGAAGGGCAGGAGTACTATTGCCGACCAAAAATGATATGCAACGGATTACTTCATCAACAAGAAATGCTTTTGTCACCTGTGGAATCCCGACGCGTTCCATAAAAAGGGACCGCACAACTGAAAAAACAATCAAGGAGGCGGTCAAAGACATTAGGACTCTGTCTGGGCCATCTGGACATGTTCGAATCAGGCTGCAAAGGCCGGATATGGTCAAGGTTGAGTTATTTGGAGACGCTAAGCAGCTACAGGTTCTAAGTACCTACTAAGATCGGCGAGTGAGAGGGGCATAATAGAAAGGGGCGGATCGGCCAAAGAAGAATTGTCCGAGATTGGGTCAAAATCTAATGCATCGCTGATTAACCTCATTATTCTCTACTTTTGAGCGATAAGGACATCGAAAAGGCAGTACCGTACTATGAGGGGTTGAAAAAGCGCGCGCCGGGGTCTGAGTTTGTTGCAAGCGTGGTGAAAATCTTCGAAGGAAAAACACCAGCCGGTAATTAGAGGCTGAAGCCGATGCAGCCGCAATCGATCATTTTACGCCCGCAGGGGTATGGCGGCAGGGGAGCGAGAGCATTAATTTACGGTAGCCCAGGGGGCAATCGAATCGTAACTTTTCTGTAACCCCGCGCGAGGTAATTTACTGAGAGATGCCCAACGGGTGAAGACGGCCCGCATGGTTTGTCAAGGTTTCCGGCCGGTGGAGACGGGTTGTGACGTTTGAACAGCTTCTGGACCGGGACAAGGTCCTGGAATTGATTGAACTGGGCACGGGGAAGGGTGTCAAGGTGGGCATCCTCGACAGCGGAGTCGATTTCACCCATCCGGCCCTTGCGAACTCCGTACATCGATCTTTCGAGGTGCGGGAATCCCAGGGTAATTTCACGGCGCTTGAGGCGCCCGGAACGGACGTTCTGGGCCACGGCACGATGTGCGCCGGCGTGATTCACGAGATCGCCCCTGAAGCGGAACTCTATAATATCAAGACCCTCGACGAACGGGGGCAGAATTCGCCCGCCAAAGTCATCTGCGGGATCCAATGCGCCATTGCTCAGGGCCTTCATGTGCTCAATCTGAGCCTTGTCTCCGTCAACATGTCCAGAAACACCATTGTGGATATGCTCTATTGGGTGGAAAAAGCCTACTATAACGGAACGATCCTGGTTGCGGCCACGGACAACAAGCAGAAACGGGGGTTTCCGGGTGATTATTCATCGGTCATAGCCGTTGATTTTCAGCATTTTCCGGATTTCAAGTCGTTTAACTACTATCCGGGTAAACCGGTTGAAATGGAAGCCAAAGGGGTCTATGTCGTGGCGCCTTTTCCCAGAAACACCTACGTTTCTACAACCTGTACGAGCATTGCCTGCCCGCATGTTACAGGAGTGGTGGCGCGGTTTCTGTCCACCATGCCCGGACTCACATCCTTTCAGGTAAAAACGCTGTTGATGGCTGCCAGATCGAGTGGCCGGAAACCATAGGAGGTTTATGTATGGACATCCTTGAGGCAATTGAAAGGGTGAGCAAGGCTGTTGAGGCATTGTCCGATCAAGTCAAAGAAGTGAAGCTTCTGGCTTCGGAAGCTCTGCAGCCGAGCCCATATTCCGTTCAGGCTGGATGCCCGGAACCCGAAGATCAGCTAAAGATCGTTGCGGGCTACCTTGCTCTTGGCCCAGGCCTGGAGCAGGACGAACTGATGAACACCCTGCTGAGCTGCGCGCAGCAGGTGGTGAGGGCTGAAGGGGCGGGTCTGACCCTCTACGACGATCAGAAAGACATGCTCGTCTTTCACGCCGCAACGGGGGTTGCCGCCGATAAGATCATAGGCTGGGAGGTGCCCCTTATCAATTCGCAGCACGGCATTGCTTTCAGGATGCGCCAGGTCATTGCAGCGACTCCCATGGACAGGGCGATTGACAAGGCTACGGGTGTAACCTACAGAAACGTCCTGATCGCCCCTCTTTTCATCGACGATGAAGCCATCGGTACGGTGTCAGCCGTCAACAAGATAGCCGAAGACCACTTCACCCCGCAGGACATCGAGGATTACACGGGCTTTGCGGAATTGGCCGCTCATATCATCCGGCAGCGCCTGCGCGAATACACCCTCAAGCAGATCATCGAAGGAGACGCGGCCAAAGTGCCCAGGGAACTCGCGGGGGTCAAGGGCCTCACGATCGACACGGACCTTTTGGAGATATTCAAAAACGTCGCCGCAATGGGGCGCAGGTCCCCCGAGATGCTTCCTATGTGCAAGCAGCTCATTGGCACTCTGGCCAACATGGGTTGATTGTAAAGACCGACGCGGGGGCTACATGACGCGGCGACACGGAGACAGGGCGACACGGGGACTGCATAAGCAGGGGACAAAACCGTCTCCGCATCTCCCCCTCTCCCCCTCTCCGCGTCAACGCATTCTTTTTGGAGAGGAGAGATCATGACCCTTTTGAGGGGCCCGGATGGGACGCTTTACGATATCCCCGATGGAGAGCTCGATCAGTACGAGATCGCGCCGGAAGACCTCGTGGACAAGATGGAGGCCTCCGGTGTGAAACCGCCGCCCGGAATCAATCCTCAGCAGATCGGACCGCAACGTGTTATGCCGATGCGCCTTTGCCTGAAGAGGTGATGTGATATGAGAAGGATTGCTTTATTGTCGGTGATGTTTTTTCTGTGGACATCGTTGGCTGCCGGGGAAGCGACCCCGGTACCTGCCGAACCATTACCCGTCAGAAAAGTAGTTTTTTACAAGCACGGTATGGGATACATCGAGCGGGAGGGAAAGATCAAAGATAATGCGACGGTCTCACTCTCATTTCGTACCGACCAGATGAAAGATCTTTTGACAAGCTTTTTCGCCTTAGATCTCGGCGGAGGCAAGATTTCATCCGTGCGGTATGAAACTCGCGACCCACTCTCCAAACAGTTGCAGGACATTCTCATCACCGTGCCCGAGCAGGCGGCCCTCAGCCAGTTTCTGGCTAAGCTCAAAGGCGCCATGTTGACCGCCAAAGCCGCTGGTGAGAGTGTGACCGGTCGTATTCTCGGAATCGAACCCATCAACGAAATCGTCGGCAACCAGGAGGTTCGCAAGGGCTACCGTCTCGTACTGTTGACAGATGCAGGCCCCATCCGCTCGCTGGACCTTTTTGCCGTCTCCGAGTTTACCCTGACCGACGAAGCGCTGCAGAGGGACCTCCACAGGCTCATGGACCTTTCCCTTGAAAGCAATTACACTAACCGGAAGAAGCTCACAGTGAGTGCCGCTGGGCAGGGTGAGCGCGATCTCCGGGTGGGCTACCTCATAGAGATGCCCATCTGGAAATGCTCCTACCGCATCATATTCGACGAAACAAAGAAGGACGCCTCTCCGCTTCTCCAAGGCTGGGCACTGGCCGAAAACACCACAGAGGATGACTGGAAGGATGTGAGGATTTCTTTTGTTGCCGGCAATCCGAATTCCTATGTGATGGATTTATACTCGCCTTACTACGTCCGGCGCTCTCAGGTGCCGATCCCGGGCTTACAAGGTCTGGCCGTCAACTGGGCGGCTGCTTCGTCGCCCGACCTAATGGATGACTCCCATGCCTGGGAATCCGAGGTCAAAGAGGGAAAAGCACCCGCGCCCGGTGCTCGCCTCAAGGCTGCCGGCCGGGCAGGCGGAGGCCATGGAGGCGGAAGCCGGGCTCAGTCGATGGATCAACCTGCTGCACCGGCCCCACCGCCGTTGGACACCGAGAAGGGAATGGGCGAACTGTTTGCTTCCAGTTATGATGCAACAGCTAAGGGCGCGAGTGTTGGGGAACTTTTCAGCTACGAGGCCAGGGAGAAGGTCTCGATCCCTCGAGGCCAGGCCGCCATGCTCCCTATCATCTCCAAACAGATAAACGGCCGGCGGCTCCTGTACTTTCAGGAGTCTTTCTCGCCCAAACCCGCCAATGCTTTTGTTGTGCGCAACGATACCGACCTGACGTTCGAGGCGGGATCCATAACTTTCTTTGAGGGAAGCACGTCACTTGGCGAGGGCATCCTGGGGCACACTCTGCCTCCCGGCAGTCAGGAGGTCGTCCCATATGCCCAGGACGCCTCGGTGGACATAAACCCGCAGCAGAAAACCCGTCGCGAACCGCACTTCAGGGGACGCCTCGTGGACGGCATACTTACTCTCACGAGTGTTGAGACTCTCAGCAACAATTGGAAGATCCTCAATCGAGGCAAAGAACCAGCCACCTTGTGGCTCAACCAGCCGAAAAGCGCCGGGTTCCGCCTCAGCAAGCCCGAGAAGCCTCTAAAAGAAGTGGATAACTATTACCGATTCGAGGTTCCACTAAAGGCCGGCGAGACGGTGGACTTTGTGATCGAGGAAAAGCGGGACGTAAATGAGACGGTGCAACTGGCCCAAAGCGGCGAGGAGAAGATCCGCTTCTATGCGGCCCAGCCCTATCTGTCACCGGGCGCCAAGGCATTCATGAAGGAGTTGAGCGAGCTGATGGCAAAAAAGGCTGCTCTACAGCGGCAGATCAACGAGTGGACGCAGCAGGCGGAGCGCTTGGGCGAAGAACAGAGTCGTTTGCGCTCCAATATCGAATCGCTTCGAGCAGACCTGCCAAAAGAGCAGGAACTGCGGGCGAAATGGGTTGCAGCGCTCGCGACCAACGAAGATCAATTAGTGGAGCGACGTGCGAAACTCGACGAAGCAGGCGGCAATATCCGCCAACTGGAAGAGTCCCTGGCCAAAAAGGTACGGGAATACAAGGACGAATAACGCCTCGCGTATAACAGGTCAGCGCTGTAAGGCAACATTCATGAATAAGCAGCCTGGAGTGGCTTCGATGCGCATTGAATCTTTCTTTGAACCTATCGTGTACGTGACGGCCAAAGTAACACATGGCTGCAACCAGAAATGCAGCTATTGCAAGGTCGATTCGCTGTCCGGCAAATCCATGAAGATGTCGCTGGAAACGGCCAAAAGAGCTGCACGTCTTCTGATCGAGAACTCCGGCTTTGCTTCCCTGTGGTTCAATATGCACGGCGGGGAACCTTTGCTCTTGCCGGACGAATGGATCGAAGAGGTGGTTAGCTATGCGCGGGAGCTTGCCTGCAAGCATTCCAAGGAAATCAGGTTTCCCATAGCGACCAACGGGACCCTGCTGCCCGAGGAGCGCCTGCTAAGACTCCACAAGCTGGGGATCGACTTTTCGATGAGCTGCGACGGTCCTCCGAAAATACACGATATTATGCGCGGCCGCGGAGCTGCTGTTTACAAGACTTACCAATTATTCAGGAAGCATAAGATACGGTGCGGTATCATGGCGGTTATCAGCAGGGGCAATTATGACAAGATGAAGCAGGTCATGGACTGGTACCGCGAGCAGGGAATCCGCTCTTTTTTGTCAAATTTTGTCGAAGCCCAGGGGCGCGGCGTGAACAATCATCTTTTGACCACGCAGGAAATGTATGAAAGCGGAGTTCAGATCCTGGACCACATGTGCGAAACCGATATCTCGGTTTCCAATGACGATATGTTGCGCAAGGTTGCCTGGTTCGTGCAAGGCCGCAAGAATGGCGACGCCCTTGCCTGTCCCAATATAGAATGTCATGCCGGGCGGCACATGGTTGCAGTTGATATGGATGGGAGCATTACGACTTGCGGAAGCGCTGATACTTCAGATTATCTGCTCGGTCATATCGATTGCGATATAGATGAAGATCGGTATAAGAGTGTGCTCCATCGATTTCATGACAAGGGAAAGTGGATTATACGCTGCTTTGACTGTGCCGCCAGGCAGATTTGCAGTCATGGATGCACCACTGCGTGCAACAAGTCTAACGACTACCGGGAAAATATGTGTCAATATACTCGAATGATATGGACACATTTGTGTGATCATCCTGAAAAAGCTAATTATATTAATGACATAATAAGTGGGCGTAAGGCACGTTATGGATAGCCAGCGGTTCACGACAAGAGGAAGCGTTTGGCTTTGATCGCGATCCTCCGGCATGCCGCTGTTCATGCCCGCCTCGCGGGTGGGTGGGGTGTGGGGATCGTTGATCGAGGTGTTTGAACCGCAGCAGAACAATTCCAGCAAAAAGGAGAAGATCATGGCGGTTGTGAGAAGTCTTGAAGGAACGTTTTATGACATCCCTGAGGGTGAACTCGAAAAATACAAGGTCCCAGCCGATCAGGTTAAGGGTTTGATGGAAGCAGCCGGCCAGAAACTGCCGCAAAATCCGGGACAGCAGCCGGCGGGAGGCGTCCAACCCAGGGGGACCTGCGGACAGCCTCAGATCCTTGTTCAGTTCATAACGCAAGCCCCCGGCGGCGCTCCCCCGCAGGGACTGGCTCAAGGCCAGGGACCCCCGGCGGAAGGCGAGGAGAAGGTTGAGCCTCAGTGGTACTGGATAAATTGGGCAAACTGGGCAAATTGGTATAACTGGTATTAATCGGCTTGAGTGACGGTAAGCGTTCACCTCAGAGGCGGGGCATAGTCCGGTCAAGGAGAGGACGGGGCATAGTCCGGACAAGCATAGGGCACGGAGAAAGACTTTTGACAGGATTGACAGGATTAACAGGATTAAGAGGGAAACAACGTGTACAGATGGAGAATTCTCCATTTGTACAAAGGCAAGACAGATCTCGACTCTCTGCGAGGTTATTTTCAATCCTGTAAATCCTGTCTAAAAAGATTCTGATTTTTTCTGCTTGACCGGACTATGCTGCGTCTCTGCGTCTCTGCGTCTCTGTGGTGAACGCTTACCAAGAAGGATCCCAGTATATGGAAATGCAAAATCCACAAGGTATGCCAGGGATTGACCGGTTATCTATAGGGCAGAAGCTTGCAAACGCCCTGTTTTTCTTTGGTTACTTGAAGCCTGTTTTATGGATCGCGATATTGGTCGTATTAATAAATTTGATATCGGCTTCAAGTTTAATCCCTATCATGGATTTTGGAAGGGTATTGACTGACTACTTCGGAAAAAGGGAGTCGGTAGTATGGACTTTCATTAGTTTATTTCCTGCACCACAGCACGCTATATATATTTACGTTATTTTGGCGGCGCTGCTCATAGTCGTTTCGGGTGTCGTTACGCTTATATCGAATTACTATGGCAGTTATGTGCGAGAGTTTATGCTGAGGAACCTCAGGTTTGACGTGTACAAGAGTATCGAGCACCTCAACATGCAATCAGTGAACAAAAGAGGGGCTGGAGATTACGTGCAGGGAATTCACCGGGACGTCTATGCGGTGGATCAACTGTTCAGTGAACTCTTTAACAGGACCCTGCCGCAGACCATATTTGCCGGCGTCGCCTTCGCAGTTTTGCTCAACATCAATTGGGTTATGACCCTGGCATTGTTTGCGGCCGGCTTCGTGCTCTTTCCGGTTTTCACCATCTGCAACATGAATCTGAACCGGCTTTCCGGGTACCTGCGGTACGCCTTCACTGAAATGTCGGATCAGCTGATCGAGACCATAGGGGGGTTCCGGGACATTGTGGCCGGAGGGCGCTTCGACCGGTTTGCGGGCCGGTTCGACGATACCCTGAAAAGATCGCAGGGCAGCGCGGTCAGCATTGCCTGGTGGGGGCAGTTCGGGGGAGTAACGACGACGTCTCTGATGAGTCTGTTCAGTGCGGTCCCGATCATCGTTGTGGTTCCCCAACTGTTGAGGGCCAACGCTGCTGGCCAGCCCGCAACGGTTTCCTCCCTTATCGGGGCCACAATCTCGTATGTACTGTTTCTTCAACAATTTCTGCATATTTATTCGATCATATACAATTTTGTTCAGCAGGCGGCCCTGACCTCCCCGAGTTTCCAAAGCCTTCGGATGATGCTGACGCCCGAACCGAGGAGGTTCGCACAGATCGCTCCTACGAAGGCCGGGGACCCTGCCGCTGGACTGTCGCCCGTTTTGTCCATCAAGTTCGATGGCGTTTCGATGCGCTTCAACGGCCGTGGGATCTTTGAGGGTCTGGAGTTCTCGATCCCGGGTGGGAAGCTTTCGGCCATTGTGGGTCAAAGCGGATCGGGCAAGACGACGATATTCAACC